>Ga0118677_10010477_pt1 | contig 14153 bp, 10 predicted proteins | sample AliMusrvi5mmetaG_FD_86154 | JGI IMG/M metagenome (GOLD analysis project Ga0118677, IMG submission 86154) | reverse complement strand
GTACCTCGTAGCGGTTGCAGTATTGTAGGAAGATAATCACAAATTGCCACCCAACCGCGTAGCGGTTGCAGTGTGTTCTTTGATTAGATTGCCGGTCTGGGTACAAAGTTATCTATTTTTATGTTCGGTTTCGAGGCCGAGAGTACTCAGCAGATAACACAAAACTCCCTGTATTTAACCTTATTAACCTAACCTGGACAAGCCAGAATCAATCAGTTTTTCAAAAGGCAGGCAAAGAGGAACCAAAGCAGCGTTAGCTGCTAAATCTTTGGTGTGCCGGGCATGTTGTTTATCTTAAAGGTGCGAGTCCTAAAGGAACCGTAATGACCGGAATCCTATAGCCGAAAGCAAGGGTGTCCTGGGTGACCAGGAATCTGAAGGCAGCCGTAGGCAAAAGTTTGACAAGACGAACAGAAACCGGATATAAGGCTGGTTTTCCGGGTTATTGAGCCATGAATCGAGAAGCCCCAAAGTCATTCGGAAGGAAGACGAGTAAATCCGGCTTGTCAAGCGGAAAGAGAAACAACTTACCCCGGGAGATCTTTACGAGTTCCCTTTTCAAAGGGATAACCGAGCGGGTAACCGTGAGAAGAAGACGTAAAGAAGTCAGCAGAGGGCGTAGTAGATACGGATACGAGCCAACAGAGAAAGCTGGAAGCCTCACTAAGTATTGAAGGCCTGAATCTATTAACAATTAAAGACGCGGCAGAAGATGCGTAAAGACAAATTGCAACAGAAAAACACAGAGGGTAAACAATTAAGATTGTTTACAAGAGATGGAAAACCTGACGGAGGTCATACCAGCGGAACTGGGAAAGCCTGTGAAACAGGAGCTGAATTGTCTTCGCGATTGGAACAACAGCGGGCTTTAACCGAAAACATCTTAGAAAGGGTTGTAGACTATGGGAATTTAAACAAAGCGTATGGTCAAGTGAAATCCAACCACGGGAGCAGCGGAGTTGACGGGATGGAAGTGGAGGAGCTGAGGATATGGCTGGGAAGCAACCTCAAAGAGCTGCAAGATTCAATACTCAAAGGGCAGTACTTAGTAGGTGCTGTGCGAAAGGTAGAGATTCCAAAGCAAACGGGAGGAATAAGAATGTTAGGCATACCCACGGTAAAAGACAGGCTCATTCAACAAGCCATCCATCAGGAGCTTAACCGCCATTACGATCCCCACTTTAGTGATCACAGCTACGGCTTCCGCCCCGGAAGAAGTGCAAAACAGGCAATTGTTCAAGCATCAGCCTACATAGCAGAAGGCAGCGAATGGATTGTGGACATTGATTTAGAAAAATTCTTTGATAAGATCAACCATGACCGTTTGATGCAACGGCTGGGTAAAGGTATCGGGGACAAAAGGCTTTTACGCCTAATCAACGATTATCTGAAAACAGGAATTATGACTGATGGAATAATCGAACAACGTGTAGCAGGAACACCACAGGGAAGCCCATTATCCCCACTGTTATCCAATATCGTACTGGACGAACTGGATAAAGAACTGGAGAGAAGGGGGCTGCATTTTTGCCGCTATGCAGACGACTGTAATATTTTTGTCAGGAGCAAGAAAGCAGGTGAGCGAGTGATGAAATCGCTAACCGACTATATTGAAAGGAAACTGAAACTGAAAGTGAACCCTGACAAAAGCGGTGTTAGACACTGCTCAGATGTCAAATTTCTTGGATATACAGTCATGCCGGAAGGAAAAATCCGTGCAGCGGATAAATCTGTTGATAAGCTCAGGGACAAAATCAAAGAATGCACAAGAAGGAGCAGGGGAGTCCGCTTTGAACAAGTCATTAAAGAATTAAATGCGATTATAATCGGTTGGACTAACTATTTTAATTTGGCCAATAGCTGGCTTACTACGTATAGGGAATTGGACAGTTGGCTCAGGCGCAAGCTTAGATGCTATCGTCTGAAACAATGCGGCAGAAAGCACAGCATATTTAAGTTTCTGCGCAGTTTTGACATCCCGGTTAATACAAGCTGGAATGTAGTGATGTACTCGCAAGGATGGTGGGTAATGTCAAAAAAGAAAGCTGTTGGTAATGCAATGAACCAACTTTGGTTTGCCAGACTTGGTTTACAATCCATTCAAGTTAGGATGACACGGTAAAACTTGATAGAAACCGCCGTGGTACGTAAGTATGCCCGGTGGTGTGGGGGGACAGCGGTGTGAGCCGCTTCCTACCCGATTAGAAAAAAATCATTAACATCACCCCTTTATCGCGGAGCGGTTACGCTTTACATTTTGCTGCTCTGGATATTCACCATAAATCTTATACTCCTAAAAGTATGCACTAAAAGTTACGCTTCACTGATGATTATTTGAAATCTTCCATCTTTTAACTTCGAATCTGATTCACTTTCAATCAAATATCCCCGCCCTTCAAGTGGTTGCAAACCCTTGAAGCGGCTCCCTCAAACCCCCTTACCTCGTAGCAATTACACTATTGTAGAAAAAAATCAGGAATGGGCATAAGGTTCTACACTGTGTTCCTGATCTTAATGCATACCTGCAGCGCAATATCACGTATCTCCCTATCCGTAACCGCTCCGCGGTATAAAGACGCACCGGGATCATGCATTTAACTGCATTTAGCTGCATATAAATCTATTATTCATGTCATTAACCCAATTCTCATTACCTTTATATTAACTCTGGGAGGGGCCGTCTGAGTAACATGGACTTAACCCGGAGTGCTGATGTGCTGATGTATCGATGTGCGGATGCGCTGGAGAGCTCAGGCGCTAAAGTCTTGATATGCTGATGTACTGAAGCTAAAAGGTAAAATCTTTATTAACATTTTAAATCAATGAATTGTAATTTTAGAATTCTTTTTAGGAAATATGAAAAGAAAATTCTAATTTTGCACTCCGTTGGTTCGGTTAAAAACTAAATTTCCGAAGCTCCTAAAAAAAACAAAAAACACATGGGCATTACAGAAGGCAATGCATTAAAGGCTATCGGTATATTTAACGACAGTTTTCCTCCGATAATGGATGGAGTTTCACTTGCTACTAAAAATTATGCACACTGGCTACATCAGAAAAATCAAGCTGTTTGCGTAATTACTCCTAAAGCTCCCGATTATTCCGACAACGAGCCCTATCCCATTTACCGTTACACTTCTATTCCAATTCTGATGCGTAAACCCTATCGGTTTGGAATGCCCGATATAGATTTTTCGTACAAAAGAGAAATCAACAAAATTCAGTTTGGGTTGGTGCATGCACATTGTCCGTTTAGTTCGGGTAAAGAAGCGCTCCGAATAGCCCACAAACAGAAAATTCCATTGGTTGCGACCTTTCATTCCAAATATCGTGACGATTTTGAACAATCGACCAAAAATAAATTCATTGCACATCAGATGACGAATGAAATTATCCGTTTTTTTGAAAAAGCTGATGAAGTTTGGATTCCACAAGCTGCAGTTGAAGAAACCATTCGTGAATATGGTTTTAAAGGGAAAGTTCAGGTTGTGGAAAACGGGAATGATTTTGCAACTACCGAACCTATCGATCCAATTAAAAAAGCTGCAAGAACAAAACTCAATGTGGTTGATAACGAACTGATGTTTCTGTTTGTCGGACAGCATATATGGGAAAAAAATACACGTTTGATTATTGAATCACTTGCCGGAATAAAAGAACTTCCATTTCGCATGTTTTTCGTTGGCACTGGTTATGCAAAATCAGATTTAGAGGAACTTACCGAGAAACTTGGATTGCAGGAAAAGGTTCGGTTTGTGGGAGTTATTACCGGACGCGATGAACTCAGAGAATATTATGCAGCTGCCGATTTATTCCTTTTCCCATCGATGTATGACAATGCGCCGTTGGTAATCCGCGAGGCTGGTGCAATGGAAACACCGTCGATACTGGTTTCCGGCTCAACTTCAGCCGAAAATATCACCGATAATTTTAATGGATTTCTGATTGAAAATTCTATCGGTTCAATGACAGCCAAACTGCGTGAACTGATTGAGAATCCCGAAAAATTATTGACTGTCGGTCAAAACGCTTCACGCACCATTGCCCGTTCTTGGGAAAGTGTGGCCGAAGAAGTACTTGATCGATATACACATTTAATTGAACGTAAATGGAAAAAATAGCTCAAACTGTTGACAAAAAAAACTCCAGGCCATTTAAGATCTATCAGGTTGTCATTCCGATTTTACTTGGTCTGATTGTAATCGGTTGGTTATTTATGCGTGAATTTAAGGCAACATCTTTTACTTTTAATTTTACTTTTGCCAGTGCACTTTTTATCATGTTGGCATTTGTGTTGATGATGATGCGCGATTTCGGAATGATCTGGCGATTCAGACTATTGACTGACAGGGATTTATCCTGGAAACAAGCTTTTCACATCAACGTGCTGAGTGAGTTTACTTCGGCAGTTACCCCCGCTGTGGTGGGTGGTTCGAGTTTGGTTGTGATTTTTCTGATAAAAGAAGGAATTAATGCCGGTCGCAGCACAACCATTATGTTTGTCAATCTATTGTTGGATGAACTTTTTTTTCTGGTGGTTTGCCCACTTGTATTTTTATTTATACCGCTTAACGAACTGTTTAATTCATCTTCAGTAATTGTTTCTACCTTTGCAGTCGTTTTTATAAGTCTGTATATCACCCGTATGGTATGGACGAGCATTATGTTTATCGGAATTTTCCGTCGTCCGAACTGGATACGACATATCATGCTGACTTTGTTTAAATTGCCGGTATTACGTCGATGGTACTCAAATGTGGATACGATGACCAGCAATCTGGTTTATGCTTCAAAAGATATTGGTAACCGTTCTTATTGGTTTTGGGCAAAGGCTTTTGGCACAACTTTGTTGACCTGGACAGCCCGTTTCTTGGTGGTGAATGCCGTTTTTATGGCTTTTAGCCATGATGCTATAAATCATTTGGTGGTGTTTGCCCGTCAGTTGATACTTTGGGTTTATATGGTTGTTAGCCCAACTCCGGGAGGTAGCGGCGTTACTGAATATGCTTTTAAAGAATATTACAGCGACGTTTTTCATTCGGCTAGTGATGTAATCTTTGTAACTCTTATTTGGCGAATGATTAGTTATTATTTATATTTATTACTCGGAATGATGGTAATTCCAAACTGGATAAAAAAATCTTTCAGCAAAAATGGTTCTGAAGATATCCAGGAATAAATAATTCTGTTTTTAAAATGATAAAGAAAATACTGTTTATACTTTCACTTGTTTTTTCCGGCAATGTCGGATTTGCCTGTACCAATTTTTTGGTGGGTAAGGCTGCCACGCTCGATGGTTCAACCTTAATTTCGTATAATGCCGATTCTTATTTCCTTTTTGGCGCATTATATTATTATCCGGCAGCCAATTATGCTCCCGGAACTATGCTCGATGTTCATGAATGGGATACCGGTAAATTTCTTGGAAAAATAAAACAGGTAGAACACACCTATTCGGTTGTGGGAAACATGAACGAACATCAGCTGAGCATAGGTGAAACCACTTTTGGTGGTCGTCCCGAGCTTGTTGACACTTCAGCTATATTAGATTACGGAAGTTTGATTTACATCACTTTACAACGTGCCCGAACAGCCCGCGAAGCCATAAAAACAATGACTGATTTAGTGGCGGAATATGGTTATTACAGTGAAGGTGAATCTTTTTCAATTGCCGACCCCAACGAGGTTTGGATTATGGAAATGATTGGGAAAGGTGCGCATAACAAAGGTGCTTTGTGGGTGGCTCAGCGCATTCCCGACGATTGCGTATCGGCTCATGCCAATCAGGCCAGAATTACCACTTTCCCATACGACGACAAGAATGTTTGCATGTATTCGGAAGATGTAATTGCTTTTGCCCGCGAAAAAGGATATTTTAAAGGTAAGAATAAAGATTTTAGTTTTTCAGATATTTATGCGCCACTCGACTATGTGGCTTTAAGAGCTTGTGAAGCAAGAGTTTGGGCGTTTTTCAGGAAATTTGACCCAACAATTGACAAATACATTTCCTATATTAAAGGGGAAACACTGGAACGGATGCCGCTGTGGATTAAACCGACCACTAAACTTTCAGCTCAAATACTTAAAGAATGTATGCGTGACCAATACGAAGGTACTGAATTTGATATGACAAAGGGAATTGCCGCCGGACCGTTTGGTAGTAAACTCCGTTGCAGTCCGCTTACATTCAAGGTTGACAGCGTGGAATACGTTCACGAACGCCCAACCGCAACCCAACAAACCGGTTTTACTTTTGTTGCTCAAATGCGCAGTTGGATGCCCGATTACATTGGTGGTGTACTTTGGTTTGGAGTGGATGATGCAGCTACAAGTCTTTATGTTCCAATGTATTGTGGAATAAACCGTGTGCCGGAGTGTTATCGACCCGATAACGGAAGTTTGCTTGAATACTCTGCAACTTCGGCATTTTGGACTTATAATTCCGTGGCAAATTATGCCTATAGCAAATATTCATACATGGTTCCCGACATTAAAAAAGTTCAGGCAAAATGGGAAAGCGACTTTAATGCACTTGTTCCTGCTATCGACAAAGTTGCAGTGGCAATGCCAGAAGCCGAAGCGCGTGTTTTTCTGACAGAATTCAGTATCACTCAGGCCGAAAACTCTACTAATGCATGGAAAAAATTGGGTGAATACCTGTTGGTAAAATACATGGATGGAAATATTAAAAAGGAAAAAGATGGTAAATTCGTACAAAACGAATACAAAATTCCGACAACTATTATTCGAGCCGGATATCCCGAAGAATTTTTACGGAAAATGGTGAAAGAATATCAGGGTTTTAAAGTTAAAACCGAAGAGGAAATGAAAAATCGGAAGTGAAAGAATGAGTCTTTCAAAATGGGAGAGAATCTTAATTGATTTTTCTCCCATTTTTTAATTGTCCAATAAAACATTTTAGCATTTTTGAGCGTTTAATCTCATAAAACAATAAAATTAAATAGGTATGAAAATCGTAATTTTCGGTGCAACCGGTAAAACCGGTTCCCTTTTAGTGGAACAAGCTTTGGCAAAAGGTCATCAGGTTACAGCGTATGTTCGCAACCCCCAATCAGTGAAAATTGAAAATCCGAATCTAAAAATTATGGTTGGAAATCTGAGTGAAACGCTGAAGTTAAAAGACGCTTTGGTTGGAGCTGAGGCTTGTTTTTCAACGCTTGGAGGCAATTCACTTACAAAACGTTCGCCGGAACTTGTGTTGGGAATTGATACTATCGTTAGGGTCGCCGAACAGGAAGTTGTACCAAAATTTATCTACTTATCCAGTTTTGGAGCTGGTGATAGCAAAAAACTGATGCCAGCAGTAATGCGTTTCTTTATTGTAGATTTAATGCTTCGCGTACCACTCGCCGATCATAATTTGAACGAACAACGAATCATGAACAGCAAACTTCACTGGACAATTGTTCGACCAGGTGGTTTGAATGACAAACCGTTGACCGGTAGTGTCAATCATGGAATAGAAAAGTTCAAACAAGGAAAAACCAGCATTTCAAGAGCCGATGTTGCTGCTTTCATGCTCAAGCAGTTGGAAGATTCAGCCTATAGTAAAAAAGCTGTCTGGCTGTTCGAAAAATAATTATTCTTCGCGCCAACGTTTGGTTAGGTCGGCGAAACTGTCAATACGACGATCCCGGAAAAATGGCCACATTCGACGAACGGTTTCCGAACGTTCCATATCGATGTCAAAAACGATATTTTCTTCTTTATAATCTGAAGCTTGAATCAGAATTTCAGCTTGCGGTCCTGCTATAAAACTGTTTCCCCAGAATTGAATTCCATTTGTAACACCAGATGGGTCAGCTTCGTAACCGGTTCGATTACAGGCAACAACGTGAAGTCCGTTAGCCACAGCATGTCCACGCTGGACAGTCATCCACGCTTCTTTTTGCCGTTGTTTTTCTTCATCAGAATCCGTACTTTCCCATCCAATGGCCGTTGGGTAAATCAACAATTCTGCTCCGGCCATTGCCATTAAACGGGCAGCTTCGGGATACCACTGATCCCAACAAACCAATACGCCCAGTTTCCCTATAGAAGTCTGAATTGGTTCAAAACCTAAATCGCCGGGCGTGAAATAGAATTTTTCGTAATAAGCCGGATCGTCTGGAATATGCATTTTGCGGTATTTCCCGGCAATCGTTCCATCTTTTTCGAGCACAACTACCGTGTTGTGATATAAGCCTGCAGCCCGTTTTTCGAACAACGAAAGCACAATAACAACTCCCAATTCTTTGGCTAGCTTTCCAAATATTTCTGTTGAAGAACCGGGAATGGTTTCAGCTTGTTCAAAAACAGTTGGATCTTCAGTTTGACAGAAATACAACCCGTTGTGCAGTTCTTGCAAAACAATTAATTCAGCGCCTTGTGCAGCACAAAAGCGTATGTTCTTCTCCAGTTTTGCTATGTTTTCAGCACGATTAGCTGTGTTGGATTGTTGAATTAATGCTACTTTCATAAATTAGTCATATTAAAGTCTTTGTTCTTGGCTCTTTATTCTAATGTCTGTTTTGGATATTGCATGGTCACACAATGAAGCGAGCCATGTTGTTTGATTAAAGCAGTACAGTTAATGCCAATAATTTCTCTATCAGGGAAAGCTTTTTGCAGCTGTTCTTTGGCTATTTCGTCTTTTGGAGAATTGTAAGTTGGCATCAAAACAGCTCCATTTATTATTAAGAAATTTGCATAAGTTGCCGGAAGACGTTCACCTTCAAAATAAACTTCATCGGCCATAGGAAGTGGAATGAGCCTGTAATATCTTCCTTCGGGAGTTTTAAATTTCCGAAGTTCTTTTTTCATTTTCTTCAATTCCAGAAAATGTTCATCCGCTTCATCTTCACATCTGACATAAGCCATAGTACTTCTGTCACAAAGTCGTACTAATGTATCCACGTGACTATCAGTATCATCGCCTGCCAAATAGCCGTGCTCCAACCACAAAACTTGCTTAAGCCCAAAATAATCTTTCAACTTCGCTTCAATGTCATCTTCAGATAAGTGATTTCGGTTGTCGGAAAGCAAACATTCAGCTGTTGTCAAAATAGTTCCTTCGCCATCAGATTCAATACTGCCACCTTCAAGAATAAAGTCATAACAGTTTCGGTGTTTTGAGTCACCAAAAATTCCTGCCATATATAGTTTTCGGGTAATCAGATTGTCGTAATTTGCTGCAAATTTCATTCCCCAACCATTAAAAGTAAAATCGTAAACCACAGGTTTGTCGTCTTCCAAAACAGTTATTCCACCGTGGTCTCGCGCCCAAGTATCATTAGTAGGCATTTCAGCAAAGGTGATTTTATCCAGCTCTTCTTCAGTGAAAAAAGCTTCCACTTCTTCAGCATCTACGCACACAATAAGCAGTTTTTCAAACCGGAGAATGGCTTTAGCAATGTTCACGAAACATTCGTTCACTTCGTCGAGCATTTCAGCCCAATCGGTGTTGTCATGAGGCCATGTAAGTTGAACAAATTCCTGTTCAGCCCATTCGGCAGGTAATATTTTTGTTTGAGGTGTATTCATTTGTTTTGCAAAAATACAAAAAAAATACTTGTCTGCTTAATTCTCAAAGCTTTTGAGTATTTTTGCAGCCCAAAACAATAAATAATGAAGGATATTGTAATTTTATATTCAGGTGGAATGGACAGTTCGGTGGCACTTTATGAGCATGCCGACCGCATTCGTCTAGCACTCACATTTAATTATGGATCAAAGCATAATTTGCGGGAAATTGAATATGCAAACAGAAATTGTGAAGCGCTGGGCATCGAACATCATGTAATTGACCTTGATATGAATAAGATGGGTTTCGTGTCTGATTTACTGCAATCTGGTGGCGAAATTCCAAACGGTCATTACGAAGATCAAAACATGATTAAAACGGTTGTTCCATTTCGTAACGGCATAATGCTGAGCATAGCTGCCGGAATTGCTGAAAGTATTGGCTGTGATAAACTTATGATTTCTAATCATGCCGGCGATCATGCCATTTATCCCGATTGTCGTGAAGAGTTTATTCAGACGATGAGCCGTGCAATTAGCCTTGGGACGTACAATCATTGCGAAATTATGGCGCCATATACTAATCTTTCGAAACGCGAAATTGCATTGATTGGTAAGGAAATCGGAGTGCCATTCGAAGACACCTATTCGTGTTACAACGGTCAGGAAACGCATTGCGGAACCTGCGGAACCTGCACGGAACGTAAAGAAGGGTTGGCCGGATTTGATCCGACAGAGTATCTGAAATAAAGTGCGATATTTTGATTTTTTGTTGTTTTATTTAAATGGATTATCTTTGTTGTCGAATAAATTATTAAAATTAATACTTGATAGGGAAACGGCACAGACCGCGACCTGTCTCTAACGGGATGACTCAGAAAGATGCATTAGAAATATTAAAGATGGGATACAACTGCTATGTTACGGGAGCGGCGGGTTCTGGTAAAACACATCTTGTAAATGAATATATAAAATTCCTTAAAAATAAAGGAGTTGAAGTTGGTGTTACAGCAAGCACAGGTATTGCAGCCACACATATGGGTGGAACGACGATTCATTCTTGGAGTGGGCTTGGTATAAGAGATGAACTTACAGAATACGACCTTGAAGAAATGGAGAGTAAAAAATATTTATTTGAAAGATTTAAACATACTGATGTTCTAGTGATTGATGAGGTTTCAATGCTTCACCATTTTCGCTTAGATTTGATAGAAAGAATTGCACGACATTTAAAAAGAAATCAGCTTCCGTTTGGTGGAATGCAGATTATTCTAGTTGGAGATTTTTTTCAACTTCCACCAGTTTCTCGGGTAGGCGATAAAGAATCACATTTTTCTTACAAATCAGAAACATGGAAAAAACTGAACTTAAAAATCTGTTATCTTGAAGAGCAGTTCAGACATAAAGATGATAAGTTTATAAAAATTTTGAATGGAATTCGCGGAAACAATATGAGCGAAGAATCACTCTCTCATTTAAAAAGCAGAAATAACGCAATTTTAAAAGGCGATATTGAGCCTACAAAACTTCACACCCACAATATAAATGTTGATACTATAAATGACACGGAGCTCAATAAACTTTCTGGGCAGATTTTTACATATCAAATGGAAGATAAAGGCAGAAAAGCACTTGTTGATGCACTCAAAAAAAGTTGTCTTGCACCGGAAGTTCTTCGATTGAAAAAAGGAGCGAAAGTTATGTTTGTAAAAAATAATATGGAAGAAGGTTATGCGAACGGAACTTTGGGAAAAGTAATTGAGTGCTCAAACTATGGACCCAAAATCATGCTTACTTCCGGAAAAATTATTATTCCAGAAAAAGTAAATTGGGTTATAGAAGATGAAGGAAAAGTAAAAGCAACTATCACACAATATCCGCTTCGTTTGGCATGGGCTATTACCGTTCATAAAAGCCAGGGAATGAGCTTGGATGCAGTTGAAGTAGATCTTTCAAAATCTTTTGAAAAAGGAATGGGTTATGTTGCTCTTTCTCGTGTTAGAACTCTTGAAGGACTTAGACTTATTGGGTTAAATAAAAATGCATTACAAGTTCGCGAGGATATAATGATTTTTGATGAAGATTTGAAAGAATTATCAAATGATGATAAAAAGTGGCTATACTCAATGGACGAAAAAGAAATAAAACAAAAACAAGAAGAATTTTTGAAAAAAGTTGCTCCACCAGAAGGAACAAAAATAGATAAAAAGAAAAAAAGCAGAATCTCACCGATGCAAGAAACAAAAAATATGTTGGAGCAGGGAATGGGGATAAAAGAAATTCTACAAATAAAAGGTGTAAAAATAGGAACGATTTTGGACCATATTGAAAAAATAATTACAGCAGAGCCAGATTTTAATATTAATCATTTGAAAGAAGAAATTCCAACGGGAAAATACAAAAAAATCTGGATGGCTTTCCGCGAACTTTATGGAGAAAATCGTGATTTTTTACTTGCACCAATTAAAAATAAACTAGGCACAGCATATACTTATGAAGAGTTGAGGATTGTAAGACTTTTTGTGAAGAGAAATTTGTAGTTTAAGCTACCATTGACTTTTTATATTTTATATGTAAAATAAATTTAGGAGGTAAATTGTAGTACATTCACATATCAAATAATAGCAAATAGATAATTTAAAAGGAGGAACCAAAAAATGGCAACGGGATATACTAATATCATAGGAGAAAAAGAGGAAAAGGGAGAAGTGCTATCTCTAAAAGAATTTATTTTGAGATGTGCAACGAATTTTCCTTATGACATGCGCGATGCTTCAGCTGGGACAAAGATTCGTCCTCACATTACCCCAAGTAAGTATCATCTTGAGGAAATGAACAAAGCAAAAAAATGTCTTGCTGAAGTTAAAAGGTGGAATGAGGTACAATCAGAAATGAAAGAAAAAAAAACGTATACCATTGGCATAGCGAGTGAATATTTTGAAGGACTTGATGAGGATGTTCGAAAAGCACTTGAAGATTCCTTGAAGATTTTTGAAAAAATGGGTTTTAAAACTAAAAAAGTTTCACTTCTCTCTCCTCAGTATTCCATTTCTGTATACACGATTTTGCAAAGGGCAGAAGTATCATCTAATTTAGCTCGGTATGACGGCATTCGTTATGGTAATCCACGTTCCTATTTTGGCGCTGAAGCAAAGCGACGTTCTATGCTGGGCACATATACGTTATCATACGGTTACTACGATGCCTTTTATAAAAAAGCTCAGAAAGTAAGGACGCTTATTGTTAACGACTTTAAACGCGCATTTAAAGAAGTAGACTTCATTATTGGTACTCCCTCTCCCATTACAGCCCTCAAGTTGGGAGAGTTTGAAAAATATCCTTTTTTTGGAGAGTTGATGGATAAATTTAATGAGCCAGGAGCGATTGCGGGCATTCCAGGTATAAGTTTTCCAGTAGGACTCGATAGAAATGGCTTACCCATCGGGATGCAGCTTATGGCGAATTATTTTAGGGAGTCTGATTTGCTTAACGCAGCATATCAGTTTGAAAATGAAACCGACTTTATGGGAGTGGTTAAGCAGGGAGTACATAATTTAGAGAAATAATATGAATGAATATCATCCAGTCATCGGTCTTGAAATCCATGTTGAGTTGAAAACAAAGTCAAAAATGTTTTGTCAGTGTAGTGCTGATTATTTTGGGGCAGAACCCAATGTTCATGTTTGCCCGGTCTGCATGGGAATGCCCGGGGCGCTCCCTGTCCCTAACAAAACAGCAATTCTCTGGATGCAACGCTTGGGTAAGGCGCTGGGTTGTACACTCCCTCATCATTCAAAATTTGATAGAAAACATTATTCGTATCCCGATCTTCCCAAGGGATATCAAATCAGCCAATATGATGAGCCATTTGCTGTAAAAGGAGAAATGCTGCTGCGAAACCCCCATATAAAAGGAGGGGAGAAAAAGTTTAAAATAACACGCGTACACATGGAAGAGGACACAGCAAAACTTATTCACGAAGGAACAAGGAGCCTGGTGGATTTTAATCGCTCAAGCGTCCCTTTGGTGGAAATAGTCACCGAACCTGATTTTACCAATAGTGATGATGTGAAGGCATTTCTTGAGGAGCTCCAGGTTATTGTGCGGTATCTGGGTATTTCAGATGCTGATATGGAAAAGGGAAGTATGCGACTTGAGCCAAATATTTCAGTGCGGAAGCCAGGAGAAACGAGCTTGCCAAAATACAAAGTTGAAGTAAAAAACATAAACTCATTTCGATTTGTAAAAGAAGCGATTGAGTACGAGGTAAAACGTCAAATTGAAATCTTAGAAAAAGGTGAAATGCCAAAACAAGAAACAAGAGGGTATGATGATGTAAAAGGGGGAACTTATAGTCAAAGAAGCAAAGAAGAAGCGCAGGATTATCGTTATTTTCCTGAGCCGGATATCCCGCCCTTTGTATTTAGTGATGAATATATTTCAGATGTAGAAAAGTCCCTGCCTCAACTTCCCTCAGAACGTCTTCATCAGTTTGTAAAAGAGTATGGCGTGAAGGAGATGGATGCTTTTATTCTGACACGAGATAAGAAAATTGCAGATTATTTTGAGGCAATCGTTACTCATGAAAAAATTAAAAAAGCGGGGCAGGCTGTTGCAAATGCAATCATCAA
>Ga0118677_10010078_pt2 | contig 14153 bp, 8 predicted proteins | sample AliMusrvi5mmetaG_FD_86154 | JGI IMG/M metagenome (GOLD analysis project Ga0118677, IMG submission 86154) | reverse complement strand
GGCTACCAGTTGGTGCAGTCGCTCAGACTCCCAATCTGAGAAGCTCGTACTCCACCTGGATAACCACTTCGGGGCCGACGTATAGGAAGGAGGAACATCGTGACCACGATCACCAAGCAAGGACATGAATTCATCATCAAGGACACCCACCGCGGCTTGTGGTACGAAGACGGTAAGCTCACGAAGGTGCTGGAGGCCGGTCGCTATGAGATACCTGTGCAAAAGCAGTGGTTCAAGCGGCTGCCCACGGTCGAGTGCGTGCTTGTGGACATCCGCGAGCGCGACCTGACGATCAAGGGCCAGGAAATCCTCACGGCCGACAAGGTGGCCTTGCGGGTAAGCATCCTCGTGCAATTCCGGGTGACCGACGCCAAGGCGGCGGTGCAGACCGTGGAAAACTACGAGGAGCGGCTCTACAGCGACGTGCAGCTTGCTGCCCGGCGCTCACTGGCCTCGATGAACTTGGAGGAGATCCTCACCAACCGTAACCGGCTCAGTGAAGACATCCTGACCGAGATCAAGGAGGTGGCGGCGGGCTACGGCGTGGCGATTCGCCGGGCCGACGTAAAGGACCTGGTCTTCCCTGGCAACCTCCAGGAGATTATGAACCGGGTGCTGGCGGCCCAGCGGAATAGCGAAGCCCAACTCGTCGAAGCTCGCACGAAGGCCGAGGTCGAGGAGATCCAGGGCAAGACCCGTGCCGAGGCCAAGCGGCGCGAGGCCGAGACGGACGCCGTGGCTCGGCGGCTGCAATTGGAGGCCGAGGCGGAGGCCGGCCGGCTGAAGGCGGAAAACGAGACGCGGGCACTGGTCGAGCGGCAGAAGGCTGCGGAGGCTTTGGAGAAGCATCCCGGCTTGCTGCGGTTGGCCGAAATCGAGGCGCTGCGGGAATTGGCTCGTAATGGTAACGCTCGGGTCTATATGGGCCTGGGCAATGGAGTGTTTAAGATCGGTGATGCCGATGGTCGCCGTGAGTGATAACAAGGGGCTGGCCGCAAAGCTGGCCCCGATACGCCCTGCAAGTGTACCGGATCGCACGACAGACTACGAATCTGTTAGACGAGGTTCGATTCCTCGGCGGGGTACTTGATTAAATGTCCTCAGAGTGTGCCGGATTAGCACGCGACCGTGCGAACGTCGTAGACCAAGTTCGACTCTTGGTGAGGACACTGAACAGCATGGCGCTGGAGCCAGCCGGCACGGCAACCGCCTGCAAAGCGGTTATGAAGTGGGTTCGATTCCCACCGGCGCCTCTGACTGTCCAACTGCGTGGTTCGGACTACATCCTGTTAAGATGACCCCGTCTGAACCTTTTACTTCGTTGGATGGTCATAGTACAAGCCCAACTGCCTGCCGGGACTACATTTTGAAGGAATGCGAGGTCTCGGTGAAATCCTCGTTGGGTCCTACTTTCAGAAAGCAGAATACAGACCGACTGCCGGTTCGGAGTACATGCCTCCTAAGCACGTGGTTGTGGGTTCGAGTCCCACCGGCGCTATTGATAACTGTTGCGCCGTAGCTCAATGGCAGAGCACGAAAATCCTCTGGCCATAACTTCGTCGGTCCGTTTGAAACATTACGAAACACACTCGACTGCCGTGGTGGAGTACATGGCTAAGCAGGTTCGATTCCCGCCCGGCCCCCTTGTTGATGAGACGCATGGGACCGGAACCTGTAGGCGATGATGAGTCGCCCGCAGGGAAAAGCTCTGCCCAACACTTCGTCGAGTGCGTTGAAAACACGATCCGACTGACCGAGTGGAGTACATCCACCATGATGCCAGGGAAGCGGGAACTTCCCAGTGCCGCAAGGCACGGCGACTCTGCTCACCCCTCGTCGGATCTTTTTGTGAAGGAGGTCACTATGGCCAACAAGAGTCTATTCGCAAGCCTGAAGAGCCGGTTCGTCCGCGCCGACGCCCAGAACGAGGCAGGCGGCCGGGCCTATGCGCTCGCACCGAAGCATGCCCTGGCGCAGCTTGCTGCGACCGGCTGCTTCAACGGCACCTACTACGCCCAGGCCGACGAGCAGTTGGCCACGGTGAAGACCCTGATCGACCAGGTGGCCGACAACGCCTTCCTGGCCAAGCTGGCGGTCTACAGCCGCGAGCGGGCCATGATGAAGGACATGCCGGTGGCCTTGCTGCTGGCTCTGTCGAAGCGCGACCCGGCCCTGTTCCGCAAGGTCTTCGACCGCGTCGTGGACAACGGCCGCACCCTGCGCACGCTGGTGCAGTTCGTCCGGTCCGGCCAGTTCGGCCGCAAGGGCCTGTCGTACTCGCTCCAGCGCGCTGTACAGCGCTGGCTGAACTCGGCTTCCGTGGAGAAGCTGCTGTCGGCCTCGATCGGCAACGATCCGAGCCTGCGGGACGTGCTGCGCCTGGCGCGGCCGACCCCGAAGGACAATGCCCGGCGCGCGCTGTTCGGCTGGCTGACCGACAAGCCGGTCGAGAAGTGGGCGCCGGCCACCGAGGCCGACCTGCCGGAGGAGGTCATGGCACTGGCTGCGTTCCGCAAGGCGGAGTCGGCCGAGGCCCAGGTGCTGATCCTCGGCAACATGCACGCCCGTTGGGATCTGCTGGCCGATACGGCCAAGGGTTCGGCGGTTTGGGCAGCGATTGCCCGGAAGATGGGTCCGCAGGCGCTACGGATGAACCTTAACACGCTGGTGCGCCACGGCGTCATCGGCCCGGATGCCAACCGGGAGATGATCGATTACGTGGCTGCGCGGCTGGCCGACCCGGACGAGATCCGCCGCTCGCGGCAGTTCCCGTACCAGTACCTGGCCGCGTACATGCACGCCAGCGACGAACTTCCGCAGAAGATCAAGGTCGCCTTGCACAAGGCGGCGGAGATTGCCTGCGGCAACGTCCCGGAGTTGCCGGGTCCGGTCGTGATCGGTCTGGACGTGTCGGGCTCAATGGCCTCGCCGGTCACGGGCAACCGTGGTCACGGTGCCACGAGCAAGATGCGCTGCGTGGACGTGGCGGCCTTGTTTGCCGCTGCTATCCTGCGGCGCAACCCGGATAGCATCGTCATCCCGTTCGACACGGCGGCCTACGAGGCCAAGGTTGATCCGAGCGATTCGGTCCTTAGCCTGGCCGAGCGGCTGGCCAAGTACGGTGGCGGCGGCACGAACTGCTCGCTGCCGCTGGCCGCGGCCAACGCCCGGTATGCCAACCGGAAGTTCGCCGGCTGCGTGCTGGTGAGCGACCAGGAGAGTTGGGTCGGCGCAGGCCGCGGCGGCTCGACGGCCGTCATGACCGAGTGGCAGACGTTTGTCCGCAACCAGGTCCGGCTGCACGGCAAGGGTTTTGCAGGCACGAAGCTGGTCTGCATCGACCTGCAGCCGTACACGACCACTCAGGCCCCGGATCGCAGCGACATCCTGAACGTCGGCGGCTTCAGTGACGCCGTGTTCAGCGTCGTGGCGGCCTTCCTGGGCGACGACAACGGCCGGTTCGTGGCCGAGGTCGAGAAGGTCGAGTTGTAGAGAAAGAGCGCCCCGGTTCATGTAATGTGGACCGGGGCGTTTGCATGCGCACTGTGGGCTTGCAAGCCTACGGATGGTTGTTTAGACTCGGCCACATGCGATTGCAACTCTCGACTTTGTAACAGATCGTGATTCTTTGAGGAAACTGTTGTGCGACTGGCATGGCTAACTGATATCCACCTGAACTTCTTGGAAGCCGTGGAACGGCGAGAATTCCTCACGATGGTCGCAGAACGTTGCGATGCCATTGTTGTCAGCGGTGACATCGGAGAAAGTCCGAATATCGATTCCCTGCTTGGGGAAATGGAGTTCATTCTCAAGAAGCCGATCTACTTTGTCTTGGGAAACCACGACTTCTATAAGAGTTCGATTGCCCGTACCCGAACGAAGGTTGGCAGACTTGCTAGGCAGTCCGACCTTCTCGTCTATTTGACTCAGGAAGACATCGTGGAGCTAACGCCGACAACGGCCCTTGTCGGCCATGACGGTTGGGCCGATGCCCGCCTCGGTGATTATGAGCGATCCACGGTTCACTTGAGCGACTTCCTTCTGATTGAGGAACTTGTGCGCTACAACCAATTCGCTCTGCCAGATAGAATGGGCATGCGGCGGATGCTGGAATCGTTGGCGCAGGAGGCGGCAGACCATTTTGCCCGAGTGCTACCACGGGCCTTGAGCACGTACCGTAACGTGTTGGCAATTACCCACGTTCCTCCGTTTCGAGAAGCGGCCTGGCATCGAGGTCGCATTTCGGATGATGCGTACCTTCCCTATTTCGCCTCACGGATTATCGGTGACGTGATGAAGGGTGTGATGCTTGCCCATCCAAACGCCAAACTGCTGGTGCTATGTGGACACACGCACGGGGACGGCGAACTTCAGGTGCTTGATAACTTTAACGTCTGGACAGGACGCGCCGACTACGGTAGCCCAGAGATCCAGAAGGTGCTGACCGTCGAGTGAGCCACCTACCACCCGAAACTGCCACGACCATCGGTTTCCACCCCGGCTTCTCGAGTCACGGTCGCAAAAGAAAAAAACTCCCGAAAAGCAAGCGTCCCAGGGGGGCAAGGATACTTGCTTATTCGGGAGCGATTGGACGGTCTGTGGCAGTGCGATTAGTGCCTGTGGCGTCCGGGCGACCTTATACTGGCGGGAGAATACGGTGATTGGCTTCGTGAGTCAAGGCCGGCAATGGAGTCCTCCTGGCAGAATGGGCGAGCGTTTCATGGCGATCAGGCTTCTCGCACGAGCCTTAGGATTTTCACCCCGTGCTTCGTAACCAACGACGGTCCGACGCCGTGAACCGCAAGTAGCGCGGCCTCGTCTTCCGGGCGAGCCGCAGCGATGGCCGCCAGCACCTTGTTGGTCATAATGCGGAATGCGGGGACGCGCTTTCTTGTTGCCTCGTCCGTGCGCCAGGTGCGAAGCACTGCGTCGAGCTTCGATGATCGCGGCGAGGCCGCGGCGGCGCGCTTCCTTGACGGCTTTTTCGATTTCCTGCGCGAGCGCGGCTTCTTGCCGCTGGCCTTCAACTTTACCGGAACCTGGAGCGCAGCAAGCTTTCGTGCATCTGCGATCTCACCCAGCGATGTCCGTGTCAGCCGCTGGAATGGGATGGATTTCCCGTCTTTTTCAAAGACATCGGCGCGGATGGTCGCCAACCCAGCGCGGACGAGCGTGGAGACGAGCAATTCAAAATCGTGCCGTTCTATCGTAGCGCCTTGGTTGCGATGCAGCGTACCGACGGACTGGTTGTTCCTCTCTGCGAGGGCCGCGAGCGTCGCCTGCATAATGGCGACCTCGGCACTCGTGGGCGTGCGGAATGCCTGTACGGCGCAGTCCGAGGAGGCGCATGTGTCGCACAATCCACATGGCCTGCCGTGGTCATCTTCATCGCCGAAGTGCCGGATGATATGCACCATGCGGCAGCCGTGCGATTGCGCGAAACGTCCCATTTGCTCGGACTGTTCGAGCCGGTGTGCGACCTGTGCTTCGTAGGAAGGCGCCCACGCGTCATCGCCTCGGCGGACGGATTCGTCGGGATCGACGAGCGCACCGCCGTGGACCCACAATTTTTCCAGTGCGCTGTCGAACAGTTCTTCGTCCATCTTTGTGCGGGCCTGCAGGGCATGCTTCGGCTGCGGTTCGGCGGTGAGCCGAGTGTAGATTGCGTTCAGATCGGCGACGGGCGGGTAGTTCTTCTTATGGAAGAATTCATTGGTGATGCGGTCGACGTAGGAATGGAGCAGGACGGCGCGGGAGGGCTTGCCGTCGCGACCGGCGCGGCCGATTTCCTGATAGTAGCCTTCGAGCGTCTGGGGCAGTCCGAGGTGCGCGACGGTCCGCACGTCGGCCTTGTCGATGCCCATACCGAAGGCAACGGTCGCGACCATGACGTCAATGCTGCCACCGAGGAAGCTGTTTTGCACACTCTCGCGGTTGGTTGCGGACATGCCGGCATGGTAGGCGGCGGCAGGCATCACGGCGCTGAGTTGCTCGGCGAGCGCGACAGCGTCCTTGCGTGACGGTGCGTAGACGATTGCCGGTCGGCGTGCGGGGTCCTGGAGTAATGCCTGGATCATGTCCATGCGCTCGGGACGAGGGGCCTCGACGACCTCGATGGCGAGGTTGCTGCGGCGGAAGCCGTGGATGAAGCGGTTGTCGGATTGGAGGCCAAGCTGCGCGATGACGTCGCGCTGGACGATGGGCGTTGCGGTCGCGGTCAGCGCGATGACCGGGGCAGGACGGAGCGAGGGGAGTCGCTGGCCCAGCATGCGGTAGTCGGGACGAAAGTCGTGGCCCCATTGCGAAATACAGTGCGCCTCGTCGATGGCGATCAGTGTGGGTTTGTTACGAGCGAGGAACTCGGGAAAGCCCGGCACGCCCAGTCGCTCGGGTGCGATAAAGAGAAAATCGAGTCTGCCAGCGAGGTATTCCGTGCATACGGCGCGCGATTCAGTACGAGATCGACCGGAGTGGATCCGTTCTGCCCGTAGGCCCAGCGTCTTCAGCTTCGTGACCTGATCCTCCATCAAGGCGATCAACGGGCTGACCACGAGCGTCGTCCCGCCGCGTGCCAAGCCCGGGATCTGGTAACAGAGCGACTTGCCCGCTCCGGTCGGCATCACCAGCAGAACATCCTCGCCGTCGCGGGCCGCCTTGCAGACCGCCTCCTGATGCGGACGGAAATCGGCATGACCAAAGGTGCCCGTGAGCAGCTCTTTGATGTCTCGCGAAAGCGGCGGACGGGGCTGAACGGTGGTTGCCGGCTGTTCGGCTGTCGTTTCGGGCGTGTGCTCGAAGGTTCGTGCGGCGGGCGTGGCGCGCGGCCCGCTGAGCACGAGATTCACGACTTCGCGGACATACGTCTCGATCCCCGTCATGAACGGCGCTAACTGAGCCTCGCCCCTGTGGATCGCGTGCAGACGGGCCTCCCATTGGCCAGTCATCGCCGGGCTCTTCACGTCGGGGTGGACTGCGTCGATCAGCCGGATGCCCTTGTCGGTGGCCTCGAGCGACTTGCCGTCGCGCACGATGTATTCCCGGGTGATCAGGGTCTCGATGATCGCCGCGCGGGTTGCCGGTGTGCCGAGCCCGCAGTCCTTCATGGCCCGCGAGAGTTCCTTGTCGTCGAGCGACTTGCCTGCCGTCTCCATCGCGGTCAGCAACGTCGCGTCGTTGAACCGCTTAGGGGGGCGGGTCTGTTTTTCCTCCAGGACCACGTCGCGCATGGGCTGGGGGGCGTTCTTGGCGAGGCCCGCGGGGAGAGTTTGCTCGTCGGCGTCGCCGTCCTTCTGGCGTGCGGCGATGTCGAGCACTTTCCAGCCGGGCTGGACCACGGCGGTGCCCACGGTGTGAAAGCGGTCGATGATGGCATCGGCGCCAGGGACCGAAGAGGACTTGGCGGCCAGGGTGGATTGGAGTGACGTCACCGCCGTGATGACCGTGGTCACCGCCCAGATGTGTTCCTCGTGCCATGCCATCAGCAGCCGACGGCAGATAAGGTCGTACAGCCGCCGTTCATCGCTATTAAGCGACACTTGGTTCGGGTCCGTCGTGGTCGGGATGATTGCGTGGTGATCCGAGACATTCGCATCGTCCACATACCGCCGCCCCAGCATGCGTGTGCCCGTGCCCTCGGCGATCTGCCCCTCGTAGGCGCCGCGAATTGCCTGCACCACCTGCGGCAGCGTGGCGGCGACGTCCTCCGACAAATGCCTGCTGTCCGTGCGCGGATAACTGATGAGTTTCTTGGACTCATACAAGGCCTGCGCGACTTCGAGCGTCCGCTTCGCACTGAATCCCCAAAGACGGTTGGCGTGCCGCTGCAACTCGGTGAGATCGTAGAGCAGCGGGGGCGGCATCCGTCGATTGTCCTGCGTCATGGACTCGATAATCCCTCGGCTGGCGAGCTTCACACGGTCGACGATGGCCTGCGCGCTGGTTTCGTCGGGCGGGAGTCGCTTGGACTCAGGGGAAGGGGCTGCGCCGGGCTTGAACCAGGTGCCCGTGTAGGGCTTGGCGCCGAATGTGCCGAGGATTTCAAAGTACGTCTCCGGGACGAACTCGCGGATCTCCTTTTCGCGCTCGACAAGCATCGCCAACGTCGGCGTCTGCACCCTGCCTACAGAGAAGGTGTCGCCGTCGGCGATCGTATACGCCCGCGACAGGTTCATGCCGACCAGCCAATCCGCCTGGGCACGGCCGCGGGCCGCTGCTGCCAGTGAGTCGTATGCGCGACCATCCTTCATCACTTGAAACCCGGCCTTGATCGCGCCGGGGGTAAGCGACGATATCCACAACCGGCGCACCGGCTTGCGGCACCCCGCCGCCTCATAAATGAAGCGGAAGATCAGCTCGCCCTCGCGCCCCGCGTCCGTGGCGCAAACCACATATTCGACGTCGCGGGCCGAAATGAGCTTTTTGACGGTGCGGAACTGATCCTTTGTGGGTTCGAGCACGGCAAGCGGCCAGTTTTCCGGCAGCATCGGTAGTGACTCGGCACGCCACGCCTTCCACGCGGGATCTATCTCGTGTGGCTGGGCCAATCCCACGAGGTGCCCGATCGCCCAGGTGACCACGTATCCATTACCGTGCAGCCAGCCTTGTGCCCCGGTCCGCGCGCCGACCACCTGCGCAATATCACGCGCAACCGATGGCTTCTCGGCGACAACAACGACGGTCACGGGCTTGCTCCAAACGAACGGATAGAAAATATAGTTTCCGCGGGGCGGACGGCGTCAGCGGGCGTCAATCCTTCAGTTCGATGGCCTAGGGTCTCGTGCCTCGGCCCAGAGACGCACTTCGCCATCCTTGCGAGTCAGTTTGAACTGCCCAACCACCCGATGATCATCGCCAAAGAGATTTCGCTTCCGAGCGATCATCTGCTCTATCGGTTCAGCGAGTTCCGGTCTTGGCGCCATCGATTCGCGGAGCATGTCCAAGAATCGCGTTTCACCGTTGGCAGCTTCATAGACGACGGCATTCCACACCGTGAAGGCGACCTTCAGGGTCTCTTCCATTTGGTATTCGGTTGCGTCTGGCCCGAGCCCGACCAACAAAGGCTCCGCGAAGCGCAGGAACGTCTCGGATATCTTTGTGTCGGGAAAGTGCGTGACTTGTGACTTCCGTGGCATGTTCTTTCTCCGGTGAAAACCGTCCGAGAGACGATATGCTCGTAGATCGGCATCCGCGCCGGCCTGCGGTTGCGGGCGGCGTCGACGATATGGCGAAAGTCGGGCGCGAAGGCCATCGTGTCCCAGCCCTCACGGCACGGCCCAAGCGAGTTCGAGAACCTCCCCCGGACGGGTCTTCAGCGTCAATCGTTCTCCCTGGATTCGCTCCAACTCAACGCCTCGCAGGACCGTGACCACCATGCCCGGCCAGGGGTTCTGAACGACGCAATCGCGGCCCTTTTCGCTCACGATCCTGACGGCGCCGATTTCCCCTTTCTTGATCTGTGCGCTGACCAGGAAAGCGCCCCGTGCCCGCAGCGTGCCGAAGCGGGCGTCCAACTCGCGCGGCCAGCAGGGAAACAGCCGCAGCACTCCCTCGTGGCTTTGCAGCAGCATCTCCTGGATCGCGTTGGGCACGATGCTCTGGTGCTCCATGCCATGCGGGTTGCCGCTGATCATGCCGTTGGGCAAGGCCAACTTGCCGAGCATCGCGTGCATCTGGTCGAGGATCACGGCCGGGTCGTAGCCCACCCGGGCCGCCGCCGCGTAGAAGCTGTTCATGCCGTTGAAGTCGACCCAGCGGCTCATGACCAGGACCTGGTTGCGTGCCCGCCGGAGCAGTTCCGGCCGGCTGTCCAGGCCGATGCCGCCGGCCGGATAGATGTGCTGGATGCCCAGCGAGTTGCGGCCATGCCAGGCCATCCCCTTCTCGGTGTAGCGGAAGATCGGCAGGTCGAGCGTCGCGTCGGTCTGCGGCAGGTGCTTGGGTCGGAACTGCGGCGGCAACTCGCGGACGGTACACGTCGGGTAATCGCTCAGCCGGTCGCGAATGTCCGTCCATTTCGCCCGGCGGTCGGCGTCGACGCCCAGTTCCGCGCTCATATCGAGCGCCAGGTTCATCACCTGCCGCACCAGGCCGAGCGTGAGGATCGCGTTGACGTTCTCGCCCGATCCCTCGTGAATGGCGTCCTTGTAGATCACGTAGCGGCCGTTTTCCAGCTTGAGCGTCTGCTCCCAGAACCAGGCCGTGTCGCGGACGAAGGGATATGCCTTCTTGGCGAAGTCGAGATCGTAGGTCGCGTACCAGCGGAATGCCAGCGGCACGCAGGCGTACGCGCTGTTGCTCCGCTGGCCGTGCAGCGCGCGATCGGCGATGCTCCCCTTCGGCCCAATGCCGACGGGCAGCAGGATGCCGTCCTTGATGCCGCACTCGCGCAGGCTCCAGTCGTGGCCCAGTTCCCGCGCGGCGAGGATCGGTTCGTGGCACGGGTCGGCCTGGCGCAGGTGGTTGGCGGCGTAAAGGCCGTAGAACGGGGCGACGTGGTTGTAGTTCATGTGGTAGTCGCCGCACCAGTTGGGCCGGTCGGTGGTGACCCAGCCAAAGATGCCCGGCGGGAAGTCCGGCGCGCGGCTCGCGCAGGCCAACACGTATTGCGACAGGTAGTAGCGCTGTTCGAGCACCTTGTCGGGGATCTCGACGAACGACTCGTTCCAGAAACCGTGCCACCAGGCATCGTGCGCGGCTTGAAGCTTGGGAAGGTCGGCCTCGGTCAACTGGGCCGCCCGGTTGGTGGCCGCGGCGCGGAAATCATCCTTCTCGAAACGGCTGCACACGGGGACGAAGAGGATCATCGGGCTGCCCGGCTTGACGGTGAAGCTGAAGGCTTGGCTGCCGCCCAATACGCGCAAGGCGCATGCCGCACCGGATGGCGTCATCACGCCGGACTCGAAGCGGCGCTCGACGACTTGCACCAAGGACGCGTCCTCCGATTTCCCGGCCGGCGCGTCGACCGGCGGACTTTGCCCTGGCAGGAAAAGCGACGCCCGGCCGGCGATCGGCCCGCCCTCGGCCGAGAGCTTTATCCACAGCAGGTTCTCGGTGGCGGCCACGGCGGTCTCGATCGAGAGCGCCCGGCTCTTCTGAGCGAAGCGTCCGGTGGTCACCGCGTGCAGCAGGTCCTGCTCGACGTGGTAAGAGGCGCCCTTCAGGTCCGGCAGGTCGATGTCCAGCCGCGCCAGCGGGGCGGGGTGCGACCCGGCGTCGCGATTCATCACCCAGAAGTCGTTCTTGTTGATGTAGAACTGCAATCGCTCGGGTCCGCCTCCCAGCGCGACCAGCGTATCGCCGTTGCCCAGCAGCGGGGCATCGACCGAGTTGGTCGACGGGATTCGCTTGGGCGGCGCGGTGAACGTCGTCTTGTACCGAGCGACGATCGCCAGCGCTGCGTCCGCCTCCGCCGCACCCACGTGCGGCGGCGCACTCGAACATGCCAACACGCAAAGGATCGCGGCAAGTCGCTTCATAGCCGGCAAACCTATTCTTCGGGAAGGGTCTTGAACCAGGTGAAGTAGAGCACCACGGCGCATGCCAGGAAGATGCCCAGCGACGTGGCCGCCCGCTCGAACCAGCGGCCCATGCAGTAGACGGGCGTCATGTACAGCGCATACGAGGCCGTGATGCCGACCACGACGTTGATCGGGATGAACCTCAGTTTCAGCGGCGCCCGGGCCGGCTCGCTGGAGGCCATTGCCCGCCGCGCTACGCTCCCCCAGAGCCCGAACGGGCGGACGCGGCGGTAGAAGGCGTCGATATGGCCCGCCGCGATAGGCCGCGTGAGCAGCGAAACGACGATGCAGGCGAGTGTCGACAGGACCAGGATCGCGTAGGTGTAGTAGTGGTCGGGGAACTGCTGCATCCAGGCGTCCTCGGAGAGGAACTTCTTGCTGAGCATAAACAGCGAGGGGACGAAGCCGACCACGCAGCCGGCCGCGAAGCCCCAGCCGTTCATGCGGCCCCAGTACCATCGCATGGCCAGCGGCACGACGACGCAGGTGATCAGTCCGCCCAACATCCACGACCAGACGCCGTTGAGCGAGCTGCGGACGGTGAACAGGTACCTTCGTCTTCTTCGCAGCCATGAAAGCATTCCGTTTGGCTTGGTGAAATACCTTGGAAACGCTTATTGTACCGCCATTCGATACGCGCTAGCAGCTGGGACGGGCCGACGATGACTAGGAGCGCCGGGGCCGGCTGACAACCACTTTTCATGCCGTTTTCACCACCCATGAGGCTCGCTGGAGTAGTTTCGCGTCTGGTTCGCTCACGCGAAAAATCTCCGTTCTCGTCGCGAATGCTTAACAAGCCATCTCCACCCCAATGGGGACAATAAATCAGTTTCGCGTCTTGTTCGACGAAATTCCAGGAAGCTGTTAACCACTTCGCCCCGGGCGGCCAGAGAGTCCGAGAGTTCGGGCTAACCGAACCCGATCAACAGCCATAGAGGGGGTTTCGCCGCGATCTCTGTTTTTGGCGACGGCAGGCGAGAGAGAGGCGATGCCCTGACGCAAAACCTTTTATGGCAGTAGGTTAAAACGACAACGCCGAAGCGGGAACCGCCTCGGCGTTTTCTGTCAACCGTTGGGTCGGTTGGCGCTCGTGATTTTGATAGATAGCTCCCCGGGTAGGACTCGAACCTACGACCCAGCGGTTAACAGAAGCTCCGATGGGGGCCGCCAAAAAGCCCGAAGATCATTACTTTCAACATTATACGACGATTCGCGAGATTTGCAAGCCGTCTCAAATAGTATCAAAATGTCGCAAACAATTGGGGTATCTGAGGGCGAAAGGGGTAGTCGGGGGTAGTCGAGGGTAGTCGCATTTTGACTGCATCTGCCCATCGACAACCCTGCCCCGGCGTGTTACAACAACCCTCGGCCGTGAAGTGCGGGATCTTGATGTCCTGAAGGCATTCGTGCTTACCTTCGCGGCCATTCTTTTGGGCGATTCATCGGCCGCAGATCCTACTTGCGTCGCCTCCAAAACCTAAAAAGAGGCATGCCTGCGAAGCTTTGACGGCCAAAATCGCCGACCACAACCAGCCCGCCGATCTTGCCGATTTACCTGTCTGCCACAGCACCCAAGGAACCCCACCGATGACTACGCCCACAACACCGGCCGAACGTCCAGCCAACCTATCGGCTCTGCAACTTCAACTGCTCGACCTGGCCACCCGCTGCAAACCCATGCCGCAGGATCGGCCCCAAGAGATTCGCGGCCCTGTTCTGGTGATCCGCGGCAAGTAGGCCATCGAGACCGGTCTGATTGCCTGACCACCCCTCGCCCGCCTAGAATTGCGGATATGGTTGCGACCGTTCTAGTTCTGATGGCGTTCTATTTCCTCGGCTGGCTTGGAGGCATTTTTGTCCTTGTCCTCGTTTCGCTCGTTGCGACAGCCGGCCAGGATGACGTTTCTTTTCCGCACAACGGCAATGAACCCAACACCGATGATCGCGGCAGCCGCGATTGGTTCAACGACTTTCTTAGGAGCCGCCGCCGAGCCGCTGCTCGCTCTCAGTTACGTTGAAGTTTGCACGGGACTATGCAGCTCATCGAATCACAATCATTGACGAACTCTGAATCGCGTTCAACGCTGGCATTCACGACAACGGGCGGATGGGGTTACCCGGAGTGGGACCGGTTCATTTCCTTTGACGGCCAGCAAATCTTTCATATCGGCAATCCCTGTGAAACTTGCGAGTTCTTCTTCAAACGTGTGAGCGGCAGGTCTATTTCGAGTCTTGAGATCGATCGCACCCGACTCGCACTGGAAGCCGGCCTGAACTCCATCGATGAATCGGCAATGGCTTTCACAGAAGTCATTCCTAACGGGGACTATGTCGTTGCTCTGTTTGTCGCCTACCTTCGTCAAGCTGGCACGTCCGTTATGCCGGACTACTTTTCGCACGAACAACGGCTGGCATGGCCTGAATATGACCGCGACGAGACTGAGATACCGACTTGCACGTCGTATTTTCGGGGCGAGTCACGGCCAGTTGGCGACCAACAAATGCTCTTTGAGTTCTTTGTTCCGCTCTACGATATTGGCATGCTCAATCGAAACCGCGTCGACCATTACAAGCAGATGCTCTTGGCGGGGCACCGGCCCACGGCCGTCGCGTTGTCCGTGCTTGACGTGAAGTCTG
>Ga0118677_10010476_pt1 | contig 14154 bp, 18 predicted proteins | sample AliMusrvi5mmetaG_FD_86154 | JGI IMG/M metagenome (GOLD analysis project Ga0118677, IMG submission 86154) | reverse complement strand
CCCGCCGCGCCATCGACGAGGTGCTTTCAATTCTCCATCAGGAACCATGAAAACAGTCGAATCTGCCCGGAAAAGACTCGAACGCATCTGGCGTGATGCCTGGCGTCCGCCCGACCGCCGGCCCCCGTGGGCGTGGTGTGAGGACCATATCACCTCGATACCATACTCGCCGATCCCTGGGCGGTTTCGTTCGGGCAACTCGCCGTGGATGCGCGAACCGATGGAAGCTCTGGTCGATCCGAAGATCCGTCTGGTGAGCATCATTGCCGCGATCCAGAGCGGCAAAACCAGCGTCGGCGAACTTGGCATCGCCTATATCATCGCCAACCTGCCCGGCCCGGCCCTGTGGCTCGACCAAACCGACGACGACGCCAAGGACCAGAGCGAAAGCCGGTTGCAGAAACTCTTCGACGAATGTCCGCCGGTCAGGAGTCTTTATCCGGCCAACCGGCACAAGCGACGCCTCGCCACCGTGCATTTCGCCAATGGCATGACCTTGTGGGTGTTGGGTGCCCATAACAAAACCAACCTCCAGCGTCGGTCAATTCGCTGGCTCATTGGGGACGAAACGTGGCGTTGGCCGCAGGGACACATGGCGGAAGCTGAGGCGCGGGTCACCGCGTTCGGTTGGCTGGGCAAGTGCCTGTTCATGAGCCAGGGCGGCGAGGATGACGACGACACCCACCGCAAGCATGAAGCAACCGACATGCGGGTTTGGACATTCGCCTGCCCGCACTGCCATCACCGCCAGCCATTCAAATGGGAGCAAGTCGAATGGAGCAAGGACGCCCGAGACGAGGACGGTGAGTGGAATTTCCAACGCGTCCGCGAAACCACCATCATGCGCTGCGTGTCGTGCAACCACTACTTCGACGATAGCGACCGGACGCGCCGCGAACTCAATCTATCGGGCCGCTACATGGTCACCAACCCGAACGCACCGAAGGAAAACGCCGGATTCCACTGGAATGCCCTGTGCGCCATGAGCTGGGGGCGGCTGGCCGAGTTATACCTTCGTGCCAAAGCCGCTGCCCGCAGGGGCGACGTGTCGCTCATCCAGCAGTTCTATCAAAAGCGGCTGGCGCTGGCGTGGCGCGAGTATCTGGAGGACTACAAATTGGAGATCGTGCCAGGCGGCTATCTCAAGGGTGAAACCTGGGACGGCGAGGCGGGCGTCGATGCCGCTGGGCGGATCGTTCCTGCCGGTGATCCGTCCGTCTGCCCGTTGCGCATCCTCACAGTGGACTGCCAGATCGATCACTTGTTCCTGGTAGTCCGCGCATGGGCCGATGACGGATCCAGCCGACTGATTTGGAACGAGCGGGTGTTCACCTACACCGACGTGGAGACTATTCAGGAGCGGTTCAGCATTCATCCGAATCTCGTCTTCGTGGACGCGGGCCACGCCACCTACGATGTGTATCGCGAGTGTGCGGCACACGGCTGGACTGCCCTCATGGGCGACAAACGCGCCACCTTCACTCACAAGGTCAAAGGCCGGAAGTCGGTGGAACGGTTCTATTCGCCGCGCCGCAAGGTGGTGCTCGGTCGGGGTCAAAGTTGCTCGGTGTTCTATTGGTCCAATCTCAACATCAAGGACACGCTCGCCCGCCTGCGACGCAACCAGGACCGCGACAACGGCCCGGTGTGGGAAGTGCCCGACGACATCGACGACGACTATCTCGCCCAGATGGAAAGCGAGCACCGCATCAAGAAGGGCGGCAAGTGGCTGTGGGAGCGGATCGGATCAAGACCTCAGCATCTGTTTGACTGCGAGGCAATGCAAGTCACTGCCGCAACCATGCTAAAGATCATCGGACGTGAGGCGGTGCCCGGCCCTGATGCGGTTGACACGCCGGACGGGGAACCATGAAAACCATCATCGTTCTCACCTCGTTGTCCGTCCTGTTGCTTTCCGCCTGCACCACGCCCCCTCCCGTGAGCGGCAGCATCACCAGCAAGTTCGGCACGCTCAAACTCCTGCCCACCGGCCAGGTCGAAATCGTCGTTGATCCCTTCACCGGCAAGTAACCCGAAATGTTTTCCGTCATGAACACGGCACTTTGGAAAAAGATCCAATCCTTCGTCGGGGTGGCCGCTGACGGCATCCCCGGCGACATCACGGCTGCGGCCGTCGCCGCCAAACTCGGGATCGTGGTGGAAACTCCCGCCCCCGTCCCGGGCAACATGGTTTTCGACAACCGCTCGGAAACCAACATTGCCACGCTGTTGCCAGCCGCGCAGGCAATGGCCCGCCAGTGGTTGCGCAAGTGCCTCGACGCGGGCATCAACGTGAGGATCATCTGCGGCAACCGGACCTATCAGGAACAGGACGCGCTTTATGCCCAGGGCCGCACTGCGGCGGGAGCGAAAGTCACCAACGCCCCGGCCGGTTATTCGTGGCACAACTTCGGCGTGGCGTGGGACTTCGTGGTCTTCGATGCCAATGGCGAACCGCAGTGGGAAAGCCCGCTGATGGAAAAATGCGGCAGGGTCGCCGAATCGCTCGGCCTCGAATGGGGCGGCAGTTGGACAAGCTTCCAGGACACGCCGCACATCCAGTTGAAGGGATTGCCTACGCTGGCCGAAACCCGGGAGTTGGTGAATGGAGGCAAGTGGAATCCCGCGTGACCGGCAACATCAAACGATCATGGCACGCGGACTCTTCATCACCGGATTCACTGTTGCCGAGGTGCTTGGCATCCAGCGCCGCGCCAAGGAATTGCTCCTTGAAGGCAAGACGGTCATGAACTGGAACGATGCGGAAACGTCGGTCTCGAAGCAGTTCGCGATGCCGGTATCCGAAGTCCTTGAGGAAAGCGCCTGTGCGTTGCGCGTTCTCGATCCGGCCACCTATGGCAGGCACCGCAACGTCGCCGCCTCATTCATCGACTGCCACCTACCGAAATGATCCGATTCAAAAAGATAGCCCTGCGATTTCTTCCGCCGGTTCTTGTCCCGAAAGCATGGTGGTCGTCGTATGAGGCGGCCAACTGGTCGTCGCGCCGGGGGTTGGTGCCTGGGTCGGCGCCTACGGACTCCCGCAACGAACTCACGGCGGGAGTGCGCAGTGAACTGGTCCGCAAGTCGCGCTACCTGCACAAGAACAGTGGGTTTGTCAGGGAATTGGTCGCAAACATGGCGATCTATTCCACTGGCGACGGCATCCGCGTTCAGGCGCAATCCGGCAATCCCGCATGGAACCGCACCGCCGAGGATTACTTTTCGTTGTGGGCGGCCCGCTGCGAAATCACCCGGCGATTCTCGTTTGAGGAATGCCAGGCGCTCGTCTGCCGGGGCATGGACATCGACGGCGAATACTTCGTCCACAAGACCCGCGACGGCGATGGCGAACCGCGCATCCAGTTGATTGAATCCCACCGCATCGGCGGTGACCTTGTGTCCGGCGAAACCATCGACGGCGTGGGACTCGACGCCTGGGGCGCGCCGATCTTCTACCGGGTGCTGGAGGACGGCGGCAAAACCCGCGACCTGCCTGCCACCTCGATCCTGCACGTTCACGAACCCGAATGGGCGGGCGGTGTCCGGGCGCATCCCTCGATGCAGCATTCCATCAATCACATCCTGGATGAAATGGAATTGCTCGCATTGGAAAAGCACGCCGTGAAGGACAATGCCGACGTGGCACGCATCCTGAAGACCGCACGCGGCGAGATTGATGACAATGGTGACTTCGTGGTGGGTGGCTCAGGTCCCAGCAACGAACCCAGCGACCCGGTTTCGCTCCAACGCATTGTCGGCGGCAAACTGGTCGCGCTCAAGCCGGACGAATCGCTCGACAGCTTCCAGTCGAACCGCCCGTCGCCCACGTTCACCGGATTCCTTGAGTATCTGCGGCGTGATTCGGCGCTCGGCATGATCCCGTTCGAGTTCGCGGCGGATTCCAGCAAGATCGGTGGCGCGGGGGTGCGCTTGATCGTGGCTAAAGCAGATCGCCGGTTCTCATTCCGCCAGATGATCCTTGAACGGCGCCTGATCCGTCCGGTGTGGGCGTATGTGATCGGTGACGCGATCAGCCGGGGACTGCTGCCGCCCATCGTCGGATGGTGGAAGATCAGTTCCACGCCACCAAAGCGTGTGACCGTGGACGCGGGACGGGAAGCCCAACAGAACCGCGCCGACGTGGAAATGGGGCTGAAAACCTTATCGGATCACTTCCAGGAACTCGGTGCCGACTTTGGTGAGGAAATCGAACGCCGCGCGGCGGATGCCAAGCTCATTCTCGAAACGGCAACCAAGTATGGCGTGCCCGTGGACATGCTGTGGAAGCCCACCGGCGGGTTGAGTGTGATGCGAACCGCGTTGACACTGCCGACTGCCGGAAAATAAATGGGAAACGACGGCACTGGACATGAGGACGTAGCGGAAAGTGGGACGACTCACCCACCTGTTTTACGCACCGGCTTGAATTCCGTCCTGATGCTCCCTGGTTCGTTCTGTAGGATGAGGCACGAGATGGTCCACTGGCCGTCGGGCAGTTTGCGAAAATCCAAACCAGCCTCGCCGGTGTAAGTCTTTGCCACACCGTTGGACTGGTAGTGGAAATCGGTGAACGTTAGTTCAGCGTACGATACATCCGACGCGTAACCATAGGCGAAAACTTTGTTCACTGTTACCTGCTGCTGCTGGCCTTTTTTAAAGCGGTTCGGGCCCTGAAAGGACGGTGGTTGGGCAAGCCAGGCATCGAGAATCCTGCAGGCCTGCTCTTTGGGGACGTTGGGAGTGAAATCCATGCAGCCGACCATTGCCAGTGCAAGTCCAACCAAGGCCACAGAGCGGAGCATTACGAATTGTTTCATTGCAAGGGCATCCAATTGGTTTTTGATATTCGTCCACGGAGGGTGTGTGAAAGTCGTGTTAAGTTATTAAGGATGATGTTCGCACGGGCCAAAAGCCATTCCCTCCGGCCCGGAAGCCTGCCGCAAATTCAGCCGGCTAACAACGTTTTTTTTGTGCGGGCGCTTGCTGAGGATGTTGCGGGCCAGCCTGCCAGCCAAACCTTGGAGTCCACCAATCCGGGGATGGTGGCGAATCAGCCTCACGTTGCCAAGGTTTGAACACCAAGACGGGTATGAGTCCGCGTGTGCGTCAAAGCCAGCGTTGACACCGCAAACCGGGCGTGAATCCGGTATTCCTGCAAAATAGTGATTGGTTGATCCAGCCCGAGGCCCTGCAAGCCATGGCGGCGGCGGTCAGTCTGTTCCGCGAGCGCGGCGGCGCGTTGCCTCAATCGGCACCGTCCAATCCATTGCTCAGCGTTGAGAATGGCATCGGCACCGTGTCTATCGAAGGCCCGATCCTACGCAAACCTGATGTCTTTGACCGCGTGCTGATGGGTGCCACTGATTCAGCGGAGATTGGCGCGGCCCTGCGCGAGGCGGGTGGGCGGAATGACATCAAGGCGGTGTTTCTCGACATCGACTCACCCGGCGGCACCGTGGCGGGAACACCCGAACTTGCCGCCGCCGTGGCATCCATCAACGAACGCAAACCGGTCTATGCATTCTCTTCCGGCCTGATGTGTTCGGCGGCCTACTGGATCGCGAGCCAGGCACGCGCCGTCTATGCCACGCCATCCGCCCGCGTCGGATCAATCGGTGTGGTGCAGGCCGTGATTGATAATTCCGCCGCGCTCGATGCGCGGGGGATCAAGGTGGAAGTGTTTTCTGTCGGCAAATACAAGGCGATGGGTGCTCCCGGCACGCCGCTAACCGACGATCAGCGGGAATTGATTCAATCCAATCTGGCCGAAACCGCAGCGGATTTCCATGCGGCGGTGCTGTCGCGGGGGCGTGCAATCCCGGCTGAGGCCATGGAAGGCCAGACATTCAGCGGGCGGCAGGCACAGCGATTCAACCTGGCTGGCATGGTCCCGGATCGCGCCGAAGCGATGCGCCGCCTGCGGGTTTATCACACGTCGGTTGACACGGAATCCCGTGCGATGAACGACTCACCCGAAGACTTGCTAGCCGATGCCCGCGCCCAGGTTGAAACCCTCCGGCGGGATCACGCCGCCCAGGGCGACTTGCTAACCGAAGCGTCCGCCAACCTTGATTCGCTGCGCGGCGAAGTCGCTACGTTGACCGCCGACCTGCAAACCGTCCGCACCGAACGCGACAGCGCCAATGCGGAAATCACCACCCTGCAAACCCGCATCACCACGCTTGAGGCATCACAGGCAAATTTCGACACCCGCCTCCAGACCGAGGTGGCGCGGGTTGTCGCCTCCACCGGCACCACGCTTCCGGCCCGCGTCACCCCGGCGGGCGACGACAACACGCTGCCTCAGAACGCCACGTTGCAGGACTTGGTCGCCCAATACGACCGCCTTGTCACCCAGCGCCGTCCCGAGGAGGCCGCCGTATTCTTCCAACAACACCTCGCCAAACACTTCATCCGCTAAACCGCCATGTCCAACACCAACGCCACAGTCAATTCCGCCATCATCGCCCAAACGGCGCTCACCACACTTTTGGCGAAGTTCCCCATCCTCGACCGGATCGCCACCGACTTCAGTTCGGCGAGTGTGAAGTTCAACCAGGACGTCATCACTCACATTGTCACGCCTACTGTGGCCCGCGATTTCGATCCGGCCACCGGTTATGTGCCCGATGACCAGGCGCAGACCGACGTGTCCGTGAAAATCAACAAACACGCCTACGCGGGTTATGCCATCACCGACGTCGAGCGCTCAACCAGCCAGATCGACCTGAACCAACGCTATGCCGACAAGGTGGCCTACGCACTTGGTCGTAAAGTCTGCGATGATCTGCTGGCACTCATCATCAACGCCAACTTCAATTTCAAGACCGAAGTGGCACAGGCGGCGTTCGGGCGCGACTCGGTGGTGGACGTGTCCACCAAACTCAATAAGCGGTTCATCCCTGACATGGGGCGCTTCATGTTCGTCAATTCCGACTATTACAACGCCCTGCAAAAGGACGAGGCGCTCTACAAGGCATATATCACGCCGCAGGCGGGCAGCACGGTTGTCACCGGAATGCTGCCCGACGTGAACGGTTTCACGGTGGTCGAATACGCCGCCCTGCCGGAAAACGGTGAACGCCTGGTCGGCTTCGCGGGCATCCGCGAGGGACTCATCATGGCCGCCCGCGTGCCCGACGTGCCCGCCAACACCGGCGACACCGTGATCCGGGTGGTCACCGACACGCGCACCAACCTGTCAGTCCAGGTCCGCGACCGCTACGACGGCCGACTCGGCAAGCAGGAAGTGAGTTTCACGCTGATGTATGGATTCGCCGCCGGCAACAAACCGGTCATCGAGCGCATCACCCGCCCGGCATAAACTTCCAGGCAATGGCATAACTGGGTTCGTGGGCACCCTCTTCGGGAAACCGGGGAGGGTGCTTCATTTTGACACCACCACACCGGCATGGGACTCGAATCGGAAATTCTATCAGACCTCCGCCAGTTGCTAGACGAACACGGGGTGAAAGCGTGTTGGCATGGCATCGACCTGCTCGTTCTCGTTAGCAAGGTGTCCACCAAACAGCAAATCGAGATGGGCGGGTTTGTTGAGACACCCGACCTCAGCCTGCGCGTGCCCAAGATCGCGTTTCCCGACGCGCGCCCGAAGTTTGGCGAGCGCATCGAGGTGGACGGCACCGAATACCGCATCTCCCAGGTGTCCGGTCATCCGCGTTCCCCGCTTCTAACACTCAGCCTCTCCACCACCGATGAGTGACGCGCCTATCAAGTTCACCGCAAAGATGAATGGCGGAAGCGATGTGATCCGCCTGCTCAAACGCTATCCCGAGAAAGTCGGTCGCACGCTGGAATCCCTGGTCAAACAGGAAGCGCGGGGACTCGCCGTTGAGTTGGCCCGCTACACCCGCCCGTTCGGATTCACCGGGAAGGCGCGATTGCAGGGCGAGAAGGGCGTTGTGAAGGACATACACAAGGTGTTTGCCATCCCGTCAGACGCGTACCAGCAAATCCAGCCAGCGGACCCAGCGGCGGCGGATCGCTTTTGGGCGGATGTCACTGCTGGCAAGTTCGCCCGGGCCAACAAAACGCTCCATAACTCGTCGGCATCATGGAACACCCTCTCAATCGGTCGTCTCAACCCGCGCCTTCACGCCGAGAGCCGCAACGCCAAAGGCCGTGTGACACGCAGGACACCCGCGATGATCGTCACCACGCCCAAGGCGCTCGACACCTACATCGCCAAAATCCAGAAGCGTGTCGGGTTCGCCAAAGGCTCGTGGATCAATGCGGCCAAGGCAATCGGCGGGCGGGTCCGCAACGCCGCCCAATGGGTGAGCCGTCACAAGCAGTCACCGGGGACAGCCACAGTGCGCGGCGGCAAGAACCCGTCTGTCACGTTGATCAACAACCTCGATTACATCGAACAGGTGTGCCCGGAGAGCATGGTGGAACGCTCATTGAGATTTGCTGAGAGTCGTCTCAGGAAGGCCCTGGCAACATCGCTGCGAGTGCTGTCCGAAAAGTTCAATCGCGAGGTGCAACGCAGGCCGGCAAGTTGACGCCGGTCTTAGTGGCATGGCCAGCATTGCCGAAGATACCCTCACCGCCGGATTGGCGGATTGGCTCGCGAACAACCGTGGAACCGCGATCCCAGAAGCCGTCCACATTTATGTCGCCAACCGCGACGAGATCAGGTTTCGCCCGTGCATCGTCGTTGCCGCTCCCGAATCCAAGGAAGTATCGATCCCGCCGAACACGTCCACCATAAAGTTGGAGGTCCACCTGTTCACCGCGATTGATGATACGCCAGTAGCCGATCACAACTCCTTGGCGAAGGCCATCGCCGATGTGCTTTCTGACAAGTCCGGGATCAAGACCGCTCTCAACAACGAATCATTTGTCCTTCACGGATTCCTTCTCCGCGAGACTTCCACCGCGCCCGACGAAGCGAGGGGGCGCGAATCGGTTTTGACCTATGAGGCGTTCGTGTCCGCCGTGTGAAGTTGACAAGACCTCCTTGGCGTATGAGCGCTACTCTTCTAGGCACCACGGGCGTATGGGGGATCACCTCCGTTGAAACCGGCGTGATCTTGTCGGACGAGTCGTACGATTATTCGATCCAGGAAAAGCCCGTTCTCACCACCTTGGGTGAGGTCCAGGGGTTGGCCCTTTACGGCGCGAAGTGCGAGGTGAAGTTTGATGGGCTCGTCCCCAAGACCACCCCGTTCGCATCCAAACTCGGCGCGGCCCTCACGCTGATCAATACGATTCCCGACCACATGCCATCATCGGGCGGAACCACCGTGCTCACCAGCCTCTCGCGAACCTTGAATTATGAGGACTTCCAGAAGATTTCCGTCAAAGCAACCAACTACCCGGCGCTTACCGCCTAACAGTAACTCCCCACATACCCTTAGATCCCCATGCGGCAAATCTTCTCGCATCTCTCCACCGAATCCACGACCAACACCGGCCTGGCAGCCGCGCTGACGGCTATCGGAATTCCGCTTTCTCACCAGCCCATCGCCCAAATCGCCGGGGATGGCATCAAAGGTGAACGCACCATCTGGTTTTTTGAACCGGCGTCCCTGTGCGGCAAACACGCCACCAAGGATATGATAGCCGCGTGGAATGACGAGGCGTGGCACATGAAAAACCCCGAGCACCCGTTCGCCTATATCAAGTGCGCCCTGGCCAACCGTGAAAAGCTCGTGGACAAGGTAAAGCATAACATCGCCCTGGCCTGCGTGAAGCGCCGGGGGAAGATCGCCCTGATCCCGATGAACGCCTCGCCTCAAGAACAAGACATGTATCTCCGCAACATATAGATCCACACCACCATGAACGACAACCAAAGGGAACCCCTGCTGTCATCCGCGTTTCACGATAATGAAACCCTCGTCGGCGCACACGTCATGCGCCCGATCTCGCTGGCCACTTATGACGTGCTGCTGCGCACCGGAAACCCGATCATGGGCGGGCAAATGCCCAAGGACGGCACCCCGGAGTTCACGTCCTCGATCCTAGGATTCGTTTTCGCCCACTGCGGCCCGTGGACGGAAGTCGTGCGGGCGTCCTTCGATGTCCAGGGCTTCCGCGAGGCCGCGCTGATCTTTTGTGGCGATCTCACGTCAGCCGACTTTGCGGCGGCTCTTGGTGCATTGGAAACCCAGGGACGGCAAATCGGCGCAGCCCAGGTCGAGGTCATGGGCGGCGACGGAAAAAAAACCCGCGCCGTGTGACGAGCCGGGCTTCCTAGCGGCCCAGGTGTTCTCGCTCGCCGCCGATACCGGCTGGTCCGAGGAAACCATCATGTTCATGCCCATGGCCCGCGTTATCCAATACCAACACTGCATGCTGCGCCGCAACAGCACGCGAACCCGATGGTCATCGTCTTTCCCAGGCGATACTGGCAGCGAAACGGTTATTTCTCTGGGTGATAGGATCGCCGAAATAAAGGCACAGTGGGAACATGGCCGGTTGACGGCGGAGGATGATGTATGAGCGCGATGACTGTCACCTTGGGCGCGGATGTCAGCGGCTTGGCCAAGTCCATGGCTGACGCCACCGCCATCGTGTCCGCCGCCGCCAGCAAAATGGCATCGGCGGTTTCCAAGGCGTCCGGCAAGGGCTTTTCCATGGCCCACTTCATCGGTGCGGAGGTGTTGCTCAAAGGGTTGGAGGAAGCCTTCGGGGCCGTTAAGGAGGGCGTGGGAGAGGTGATCGCGGAAGGCATGCACTTCCTCACCGAGGCGGTCAACAAAGCGGCTGAGCACGAACAAACCCAGGTCTCGTTCGCCGTTCTGATCGGCAGCGCGCAAAAAGCCGAGGAAACCCTCAGATCGCTGCGCGAATATACTAACCGTTCCGGCTTCGATTTCAAGGACATCACCCATGCCGCCAGCGAACTCATCGTGATGGGCGTGGCCGCAGAGGACGTGACAGACGCCATGAAGATGCTCGGAGACGTGGCCGCCGGATCCGGCGCACCTATCGACGAAGTGGCCCAACTCTTCGCCAAGGTGAAAGTCCAGGGTGAGATGACAAGCCGCGAATTGCGCCGGTTCACCTCGGCCAACATCCCCATATTCGCCGAACTTGAAAAACAATTCGGCGGGAGTGCCGATGATATCCGGGAGATGGTCAAGGAGGGGAAAATCGGCTTCCCGGAAATGACCGCCGCCTTGCGTTCCATGACCCTGGAAGGCGGCCCGTTCTTCCAGATGGTTCAAAAGGAATCGCAGACCACCAAGGGGCTGTTCGACACCCTTCACAATGCCTTCGAGGAATTGCAGCGGGCGCTGGGAGAGCCGATCAACGACGCGCTCCGCCCGCTGCTGCGGGACGCCATTGTGTTCATGTCATCCCTCAAGGAAAAAGCGCGGGAGATGGGAGAGAAAATCAAGAGCGCCATCACTTACGCGACCGCCGCCATGAAGGGTGACAACCCGCTGGGATATATCACGGACGAGTTGAAACTCGCATTCCAGGAAGGCGTGAATCTTCTCATAGACGGCCTTGGCGCTGCGGTGACGTTCTTCTTTGCCATGATGGGGGATGGCAATACATGGAAGGGAATTGGAAATATCACCATCGGCCTAGCCAATGTGTTCGCCGCCGCCATGCTGAGTGCTTTCCAGGAACCTGCCATGTACGCCAAGGCCGCTAACGTGCGGGAGGCTGCCGAGGATATGAAAAGGTTGGCATCCGTTCCCGGAATCGGGCCGATGTTGGCTGGCGCGGAGCCGGAATACTTCGACACGGATTTTGACTCGGTGCTGAAAAAGATCAGGGAAGAGGGACTGACTCTGCCAGGCGGATATAACGGTGCCGATGCGGTGAAAAACGGCCTGGATGCCTTGGGAAAGGGAATGCCCCAAATTGGCAATGCGCTGGAACACGCCGTCCAGGCCGTCAAGGATAGGACAACCGACCAGCACGCGCACGTTTCTCGTGGTCGTGGAGAATGACGTGAACCGTGGCACCGAGGGCGTGCCGACCAGCGCCGTGCCCGCGTATCCCGCCCCGCAAAGCCTTGTCACCGTCGGCGGACCCACTCCAGCCGTCACCGTGACCGCCCCGGCCGCGAATCAGACCACCTTCGACCCGGCGACTGCCACCGTGGGCAATGTGGCCGACATGCTCGCCCAACTCCTGATCCATCTCAAATCCAAACATCTTTTCTAACATGAAGAACCTCGTTCCAATGATGCTGGTCGTGTTTTGTCTGAGCGCATCGGGAGATCCTGCCAAGCTCGGGACACTCAACCGCAACTCCGACGTGATGACCGAGGGCCTTTATCCGGTCTTCCAGGTTTGGGTGCCGAACGGCGTGACCGAGATTCAGGTCCGTGCCAGCGTGAACAACTTCCAGAACAGCTTCCGGTTGGTGAAAACCGGGGCCGCCGCGTTGGATCTGACCTACCGGTGCCTGGGCACCCGCAACGGCAAGAACTACTACAAGGTGGATGGCTCAGGCCCGGAATGTTTTTGGGATGCGAACGGATGGTTTTTCAGCGCCAACGATCTGCGGGTCGCTTCCAATGGGGCGTTTCCCTGGCTATGCCCGTTCCCTGCCGGTTACACAGCCACCGAATTGGACACCGACGACAAGTTCGTCTATCGCTGGTGCTCGACCGGGCAAAACGCCGATGCGGGATGGGGAACTGGCGTCAGTGACGGCAACGCGGAACTGTTCTTCGCCGATCAGAACGTTACCTCGTCCAGGAGTCACCAGCGCTTGCAACGCTGGCTTGGCAACACGGCTGACGCGCCATCCGGCACCGCCATGACCGCCCAGCTTCAACCCGCGGGAACGCCCGGCCATTTCGTCATCTTCCAGCCAAGCCGCGACGCCCATCTGTTGACAGGCATCTATGGGGACTGGATGCGCCAGCCTAACAAATACCTGCAATGGGTCTGCCAGTTCGAGACGGCGGCCGGTTGGGAACTTCATCCCGACGGCACACAGCTCTGGAACGCGATCCGCCCGATTGAGTGGCGGGGCGAACGCCTGGCCTTGCTACAACCGAAGTAATCTCCATCAAACCAAACAACAAACACCACGAAGGACATGAAAACCAAAATACTCATCACCATGGCCGCCATGGTTGCCATCAACGCATTTGCCGCCGAACCGCTGCTGGTGCAACGCGCCGCGCTCACGGACCAGGCAGCGGTCGAAGCCTTTGACGCGGCGAAAGACAAGCAGCTTGGAGACGGCGTGATGGCCGGCCTGGTCGCCGCCAACGCGCTGACACCGACAGCGGAAAGCGTGGCATTGGCCGATCTCTATCTGGAGGACAAGCTCAAGCCGGCGGTCAACTACCTCATCATGTGGGACAAGGTGCCTTATCCGAAGAAGCAGTCTGTCTTATGCCACCTCGCAGCCAAGCCGGTCATTGCCGCTGACGAGATCGGAATCCTGAACCGCATGCCATACATGGAATGCCCGGTGCTCAAGGCCCGCCAGGACGAGATTCTGGCACTGGTATCCGAAAGCAGCCTTCAGAGGTATCAGCTCAAATACACCAAGTTCGCTCCAGGCACCAACTATCTGTCGGACATGACGCCCCAGGAGCTGATGAAATGCACCGCCGCAATCCGCACCGCATGGGATTATGACCGGCTGCGCAAGGAAGTTCTGGCGCGGTGCATCGGCGCGATGACCCGCCATCGCCGCGCCGCGAACTTGCCCAACGACGCGACCTCATACGACACGGCCATGGCTCCAGTCCTTGCCGCACTCAACTCTCCGCTATGGGATGGATTGCAGACGGCCACATCCGGCCTCGACATCGACCTGACCCCTCCCGACTACACTGGACTGACCGAAACGCTGGCCAGACGATGCGCGGATTTGGAGGAACGGAAGATCACCGACGCCACCGGATTCGCCGGATCGCTGATGTTTTGGAAAGGAACCGAGGAATACAAGTCATGGGCACAACAATACAAGTGAAGAAGGTCGTGGGGATGCTGCTGTTAGCGATGGCGGCGGCATATTCGCAGGAGCGGTCGGAAAAGGTGACAGTGGTTGATCCGCTGCCACCGTTGGCCATGCCACGGAAACCGAGTCTTGCGGATGCTGCCGCCACCACGGCGTTGCCGCAGATGCCGAACCTGGGCTTCGGACAGGCCACGACCGTCCGGTCGAAACTGCCGAGCCTGCCTCGTGATACCGCC
>Ga0118677_10010475_pt1 | contig 14157 bp, 14 predicted proteins | sample AliMusrvi5mmetaG_FD_86154 | JGI IMG/M metagenome (GOLD analysis project Ga0118677, IMG submission 86154) | reverse complement strand
ATAAAATAACGATAGAAGATATTAAATTAACATTGTTTAGTTTATTAGTTGACAAAGGAGAAAATACAATATTATTCGATGAAAAAAATGATCCAAATAAAATTGAGTTAGGTTATGACATTTTATCTAACATATATGGAAAGGGAATAGATAAAATAATAGCAAAACAATATTTTATTGGACACGAACCGTATTTGTATATCGGGGATTTGGAAAATTATGATTATAAAAATTCAATTAGACCTCCAACAAATATTCAATCGAAATATTCTAAAAAAATATTAGATGATGCAGATGGACAATTTTATATAATACATCCTTGTGAAAATTTAATTAAACGTAATTTAATTGGATCAGTATTTAGAAACGATAAAACAGATAAAGATAATGATGTTATTATTGACTCTGTAAGTCAAACTTTAAGTTTTAAAAAAATGTTTATGTTTTTTAAAATTTATACTTATAATTTTAAAATGACTACCGTACGCGTCTAACTTTTTGCCCGAATGTTTCAAGTAGAGTATTAAAGTTTGTTTCTTGAAATGAGTGCTCCAGGCTTTTTTTCCTTTCGAAAAAGAGCACCAATTGCATAGTTGCCAAAACAAGCTTTGAAGGCTTTGGAAGCGTTGTAGGCCTTTTCCGTTTCTTCATCAAAGGTGGCTTTGATTTCTTTTTGTACTTCGACACAATTTCCTGGGAAAATAAAACCAAGAGAATAATCTTTTTTGTTTGGTTTTCTGTTTTGACCTTCAAATTTCCGAAAAGGTACAGCCTTATCTTGGCCGGTGTGCCGCTTCTTTCAAGGATTCCTTTTATTTGCTGAATACGGCTTTTTTCAGCTCGGGACTCGTGATCCATGTTCCTGAAAACAGGACGCTCCGGGAACCACTCCATGTGGTGTTCTATACGGAGGTGGCTCGAGAGGGCTCCGTGTATTATCCCAGAAATCTCGTGGTGCTCGGCGAAGGAAGCCGGGCGGTGCTCGTGGAGACCCATGTGTCGCGCGGCGGTCAAACTTATCTAACCGATTCTGTCACGGAAGTCGTCCTGGAGCGGGGCGCCATTCTGGATCATGCAAAGATCCAAAGGGAGAGCGAGGAGGCTTTTCACATTGCGTCCTCGCATACCCTGCAGAGGCATTCCAGCTCTTTCTCTTCCTTCTCCCTTTCAATCGGGGGACGCCTGGCGCGGAATGAAAATCACGTGACTCTTGGGGATGAGGGCGCGGCGTGCGCACTCAACGGACTTTGCCTGGGCGACAATGACCAGGTCCTGGATGAACAGACGTTTGTGGACCACCGTAAGCCGGATGGGAAAAGCCACCAGCTCTACAAAGGGCTGATGTCGGGGAATTCGCGGGGCGTTTTCAGAGGACGGGTCATGGTGCGCCAGGACGCCCAGCGGACCGACGCGCATCAGACCCACAAGACTTTGCTTTTATCGGATACCGCGAAGGTCGATACCCAGCCTCAGCTTGAGATCCTCGCGGATGACGTGAAATGCAGTCACGGGGCGGCGGTCGGCCAGCTTCAGGAGGACGCCCTTTTTTATTTGCGCTCGCGCGGCATTGGGGAACGGGAAGCCGCGCAGATACTGGCTCAGGGGTTTGCCCGGGAAGTGATCGAACGTCTGGACCTCGAGTTTTTGAAAGAGACGCTGCTCGAATCCGTGAATGAAAAATTAACGAGGCAATTTTCCGCCAGGGAGGAATGATCCATGGGACAGGACGGTGGCTTGGACGTCGAAAAACTTCGAGCGGATTTTCCGATCCTCGGGGAGCGGGTCTATGACAAGCCGCTGACCTACCTGGATAACGCTGCGACGACTCAAAAGCCGCGGGTCGTGATCGACGCGCTGACCCAATATTACTCCCGGGAGAACGCGAACATCCACCGGGGTATTTTTTGCCTGAGCGAGCAGGCCACCAAGCGCTTCAAGAGTGCCCGGCATAAAGTCCAGCATTTCCTCGGCGCCGCGTCAGATAAGGAAATCATCTTCGTTCGCGGGACCACCGAAGCCATCAATCTGGTGGTCCAGTGCTACGGACGGCCTTTCCTGAAGGCGGGGGATGAAGTCCTGATCACCCATATGGAACATCACTCCAACATTGTGCCCTGGCAGATGCTTGAGGGGGAGAAGGGGATCAAGCTTAGGGTCGCGCCGATCAACGACCGGGGGGAACTGATCCTCGACGAATTCAAGAAACTGCTGACGGATAAGGTAAAATTTGTTTCCGTGGTACATGTCTCCAACGCGCTCGGTACGGTGAATCCCGCGAGAGAGATCATCCGTCTCGCGCACGCGAAAGGGATCCCTGTGCTGGTCGATGGGGCCCAGGCTGTGGCGCATACGAAGGTGGATGTGCGCGACCTTGACTGTGATTTCTACGCCTTTTCGGGCCACAAGCTCTTCGGACCCACGGGCGTCGGCGTGCTTTACGGGAAAAAAGAATGGCTTGAGAAAATGCCTCCTTACCAGGGCGGCGGTGACATGATCCGTTCGGTGTCTTTCGAGAAGACCACCTACAATGACCTGCCTTACAAGTTCGAGGCCGGGACGCCTCATATCGCCGGAGTGATCGTGCTGGGCGCGGCGATCGACTATGTTCAGTCCGTGGGGCTTGAACGGATCGAGGCCTACGAACAGGAGCTTTTGAAATACGGCACGGAAAAACTTCTCGAGGTCCCGGGCCTCCGGCTGATCGGGACGGCGGAGCATAAATCCGCCATCTTGTCCTTCGTCCTCGGAGAGGCCCACGCTCATGACATCGGGACGATCCTTGACCGGCAGGGAATCGCGATACGCGCGGGGCATCACTGCGCGATGCCCGTGATGCAGCGCTTCAACGTGCCGGCCACGACGCGCGCCTCGCTCGCTTTTTACAATACCCGGGAGGAGATTGACCGGTTGGCCGAGGCGCTCCGGGAAGTCACGGAGGTGTTCCATTGAGCGGTGATATCCGGGAACTTTACCAGCAAATGATCATGGACCATAACAAGAACCCCAAGAATTTCCACGCGATGCCGGACGCGAGCCGGGTGGCGGAAGGGCACAACCCTCTTTGCGGGGATCATTTCAAGGTGTACGTGAAAATGGAAGGAGATGTGATCCGGGAAATCAGTTTTGACGGCGCCGGATGCGCGATCTCAAAATCCTCGGCCTCCATGATGACCGCGGCGCTCAAGGGGAAGACCCGGGCCGAGGCGAAAGCCCTTTTTGACGAGGTCCACGCCATGCTCTCCCGGGAGGTCGGGGCGCCTTTTGATGCCTCCAGGGTCGGCAAGCTCGCGACACTGGGCGGGGTTTGTGAATTTCCTTCCCGCGTCAAATGCGCATCGCTCGCGTGGCATACGATGCTCGAGGGAATCGAACCGACAGGGAAAGAAGTCACAACGGAGTAAAAAGGATGGCGGAGGGCGAAAAACGGACTTGCGCCATCCCCCCTCCTCTAGCCGTCATCCTGAAAGGGTGCTATGCAGGAAAGAACTCTCGAAGAGAAAATCTGGGACCAGCTGCGGCTTTGCTACGATTACGAGATTCCAGTCAATATCGTGGAATTGGGTCTGATTTACGAGACGAAGATCACGGACATCGCTGAAGGCGGGAAAAGCGTGCTTGTCAGGATGACTTTCACGAGTCCCATGTGCCCGATGGGGGACCTTATTAAAAAAGATGTGGAGCGGCGCGTCGCGACCGTTCCCGGCGTCAAGAATGTTTCCGTCGAGATCGCCTTTGATCCTCCCTGGGATCAGTCCCGCATGAGCGAAGCGGCGAAGTTGCAGCTAGGAATGCTTTAGCTTCAGGGCGCAAAGTACGGCTGTCCACAAAAGCATCGATCCCCAGAGCGGCAATCCCCACACACCGGCCCACTCAAAGATCATTCCCAACGTGAGGCAGAGCGCGCAGGTCCAAACCCCTATTCCCAAGCATTTCCTTGGCCAGGATCCCGCGGGATAGCGCTTAATCATCATGAGCGCGGCGAGGAACAGGCCATAGGTGACCGTGTAATGATGGATCTGCGTTACGGGGGAAGAGAAAAGCATGAGCATGGGGAAAAGCGAGAACTCCGCCAGTAATTTCAGGGGGCTTTGAGCCTCCGGAGCAGAGTCTTTCCGTCGCGGTTTGATAAACAGGAGCGCGAGGAGTGCTATTCCGATCGAGGGGGACAGCGTCCGGATCATAGCGTTGGAATGACCAGTGAAGGCGCTTTCCGAGGGCCAGGCGAAGCGCGTGAGGACGGCGTAAAGGGATTGATTGTCCCCGGCGAAGGGCGTGAAAAGTTCTCCCCAAAGATAATGCTGATAGGCCGTGTCCGATTGGGAACTCGACATCAGGACTTTCCACGTCTTGAGGAGCTCCCAGTTAAGATGAAAGCCGATGGCAAGCGAAGGGACGAGAAAAAAGAAAAGACCGAAACCTACCGCCGCGCTCGCGAGGATCTTCCACTCCTTTTTCATTAAGAAAAAGAACGCCAGGAATGCGAGGGGGCTGATCTTGAGCGTGACGGCGAATGCGAGAAGGAGGCCGGTCAGGACTTTCTGCTTCTTAAGATAACCATAAAAGACGGCGGCCTCAAAAAAAAGAGAGAGGAGGCCGAACTGGCCCCGCGTCAGTGTGTTCAGGATCATGGGAAGACAAAAGATCGTGGCCAAAGCGATCTGCCAGGGAGCGGGCCGGGCATCTTCCGGAAAACGTCTTGAAAATAAGACCGTTCCAGCCAGGCAGCAAAGAGACAGAAGATACGCCAGTGGGACCGTCGCGGCACGAGGCCAGTTCGAGAGCGGGGCCAGAAGGATCGCGAGGAGCGGGGCGTAAACGTAGTGCCAGTGACGCACGTTCACGACCCGGTAAATGTTATCGGCCCGGCCCGCGGCGACCATTTGTCCCGCCGCGAGGTAGACCGTCAGGTCGGTGCGCTGCTTCGGGCCGAACACCCCCCGGTAGAGCGTGGAGATGCCGACGCCCACGACGAGGCCCGCGACGATCAGGAGGCCGAGCCATTTTTTTCGGATCAGAAACTCGATGCTTTTTTGGATGTGGGCCATGATGATTTCCGCCGATGTTTTCGTTTGAATCTAATACACCAATCACGCTATAATCACAACTCATTTTTGGGAATTCTTGGAAAGCTTTGAAGGGGGAAAACCATCCATGGCAAAAGTAAAGGCGCATCACCACAGGCTTTACGGTTCCAAGATCATTCAGGAAGACATCGCGCAGCTCGCCAAGTCCCTCAGGGACCAGCGCAAGCATTTTGAGGGAAAGACATTTCTCGTGACCGGAGCGGGCGGATTCCTCGGCAATTACATGGTCATGCTCCTGCGTTACCTCAATAAGGGAGTCCTGCGGAAGAAACTTTCGGCGATCCTGCTGGACAATTTCATCACCGGCTACGAGCAGCAGATCCTTTCCGATGAACATCTCACCTTCCAGAAGCATAACGTGATCGAGCCCTTCAGGACGGACCGGAAGATCGATTATGTGATCCATGCCGCGGGGATCGCCTCACCGGTCTATTACACCAAATTCCCCATCGAAACCATGGATGTCGGGACGATCGGCACGCGGAACATGCTGGAACTCGCGCGCGAAAAGAAGGTGAAGAGCTTCCTTTTTACCAGCTCAAGCGAGGTGTACGGCGATCCCGATAACAAGCATGTGCCGACTCGCGAAGATTATCGCGGCAACGTGTCCGTGACCGGGCCGAGGGCCTGCTACGATGAGTCCAAGCGCTTCGGCGAAACGATGTGCGAGGCGTTCTGGAATGTCTACGGGGTTCCGGTCAAGATGGTGCGCCCGTTCAATGTCTATGGTCCCGGGATCCGGCCGGATGATTACCGGGTGCTTCCGAATTTCATCGAACACGCGCTCCGCAAGGAATCCCTGCCAATCCATGGCGACGGGCGCAATACGCGGGCGTTTTGCTACATCAATGACGCGATCGAAATGCTTTTCCGGGTGCTTTTTTCGGGAGCGCAGGGCGAGTCCTTCAATATCGGGAATCCGGAGATCGAGTTGTCGGTGGCCGGGCTCGCGAAAGCGGTGGCGGAAGCGATGCCGTATCCGGTGAAGATCGCTCACATCGATCCGCCGCACGCGGTCTATTCCAAGAGCGATCCCAAGCGCCGCTGTCCCGATATCAGCAAGATCCGGAAACTGACCGGGTTCAAGCCCAGGTACCGGCTCAAGGAAGGACTTCGCCGGACCATTGCCTGGTTCAACGAATTTCAATCTTAATCAAGGAGGCCGACCTCATGGAATTAGAAACGATCCGTCATATCAAGCCGGCTTTTGTGGACGCCCGCGGGGAGATCATCAATGTGTTCGAGGGGACGACCGGCCATGTGGCCTATATCACCTCCCGGAAAGGTTCCGTGCGCGCCAACCATTACCATAAAAGAGATGTTCAGTACATGTACCTCGTCAGCGGGGCTTATGAAAGCCATTGTTGCGAGGTGAATAATCCTTCCAACAGGCAAGTCCTCTACGCGAAGGCCGGGGATATCGTGAAGACGCCGCCTCTGGTCGCCCACGCCCAGAAGTTTACAGAGGATTCCGTGTTCCTGTCTCTGACCACCCGCGAGCGCGAAGAGGGGAAGTACGAAGAGGATACGGTCGCCTACGCCGTGATCGAAGGTTATCTCAACAAAGAGTTGAAGACGAAATAACCCTCTCTCTATGAACCGCGTCATTGTTCTTACGGGAGCCAGCCGCGGCCTGGGCTTGGCTCTGGCCAAAAAGTTCATCGCGTCCGGGGACACCGTATTCGGGATCAGCCGCACGCGAACGCATTGGACTGCCGCGAAAAAAGCCGTTTCCTCCGACCGTTTCCAGCTTCTTTCCGGGGATATCACTTCGGAAAAAACCGTGAAGACGATCGTCGCCGGGATACTTCGCAGGGCCGGACGCGTCGATCTTCTCCTCAATAACGCGGGCTATTGCGGTCCGCTGACCCGCGTCGAAGCTCTCTCGCTTGCGGAATTCCGGAAGCATCTCAAAGGGAACCTGCTGATCCCATTCCTGATGTGCCAGGCGGTTCTGCCCATCATGCTGAAACAGAAGCACGGACTCATCCTCAATGTGTCTTCCATGGCCGGAACGCGCGCCGTGCCGCGGCTCTTCGCGTATTCGGCGGCCAAATCCGGGGTGCTCGCGCTTTCGCAGGCGATCGCCAAAGAAAATCTGGACACGGGGATCAAATGTGTCACGGTTTGTCCGGGAGGCATGAACACCGCAATGCGGCAGAAGCTCTTTGGGGCCGAAGACGCGGCCCGTCAGCAGACGGCGGAATTCATGGCGGATATGATCGCGCAAGTCGCGGAGGGGAAGATCGAAGTTCTTTCCGGCGGGCACATCGTCATCCGTCACGGTAAGATCACCGGGATCTTTCCTCCGCCCGCCGCATAATAAAGAAATAACAAGAACCAAAATACAATCACCAGGAAAATCAAAAACCCAAAAGAATAATAACCAAGCAGGTCGGTTGCTTTTGTAATTTGAGATTGGTTATGGATGGGTTCTTGTTTCTTGCAAATCGGATCTTACGGGAGTTTATGGAATTTGAAGAGTACAGACGGAAAACCTGCCGCTATTGCGACGCGCCGCTTGGCATTCCTTTCCTTGATCTCGGCGCCCAGCCTCTTGCGAATAATCTTCCGCGCCTTCAGGATGCCGGGAAGTCCGAGTTCCATTGTCCTCTTGCCGTCGTCAAATGCGCCCGGTGCCATCTCGTCCAGCTTACGCACTCGGTGCCCGCGCGTTTGATGTTTGACGAATACCTTTACGTCAGTTCCACGACGCAGACTTTCCGGACGCATTTCGCGGAATACGCCACGGACGTGCGGAACCGCTTGCCCGGAAAAGAGAAGCCGCTCGCGGTGGACATCGGCAGTAATGACGGCCTCCTCGTTTCCTGTTACGACAAGGCGGGGATGCTCGGGGTTGGCGTGGAACCGGCGGGAAACCTCGCGGCCGACGCGAATCTGCGGGGTGTCGCGACGCTGAATAGTTACTTCGGGGAAGAGACCGTTCGGGAGATCGCGGCAAAATACGGCAAGGCGGATGTCGTCAGCGCCAATAACGTGTTTGCCCACATTGATGATATCCAGTCCGTGACGCGGAATGTCCGGGAGCTGCTTGCCGACGACGGATTTTTTGTGATCGAGTTCGCCTACCTCGTGACCATGCTGGAGCAGATGTTCTTTGACATGATCTATCACGAGCATGTCTGCTACATCGGGGTCACGGCCCTCGGGTTCCTGATGGGGCGTTTCGGCATGGAGCTCTTCGATATCACCGAGGTCGGCACTCACGGCGGATCCCTGCGGGTTTTTATCCAGAAAAAAGGCGGCCCCCGGGAAAGGACCGCGATCGTTGACCGCTTCCTCCGGCAGGAAAAGGAAAAAGGCTGTCTTCAGGACAAGGTTTATCAGGATTTCGGGAGCCGGGTCATGGGCTTTAAAGAAAAGCTCAACGGAATGGTGCGGGAACTTAAAAAACAGGGCAAGACGATTTCCGGCTACGGCGCTCCGGCCAAGGCGTCGACGATCATCAATTTCTGCGCTCTTATGCCGGATGAGATCGATTATATCGTGGATGATAATCCCTTGAAACAGGGCCGGCTGATCCCGGGTCGCAAGATCCCCATCGTGACGAGTGCTCATCTGAACGAGCGCCCCACGGATTATGTCATTCTTTTTGCCTGGAATTTCGCCCGGGAGATCATCGCCAAGATCGAACCCCTGCGCGCCCGGGGCGTCCAGTTCATCATCCCGCTTCCGGAGCCTGTGACAGCCTGAAAGGCTCTTTTCCGGAAATTTTCGTTGAAGAACCGCACGGAAAGGACGATAGTTTCAAGTATGAAAAAGCGTCTCAGGAAGAAATCCTCGCCTGCGAAAAAGTCTTCGGTCCGCCGTTCGCCCAAAACGTCCGTAGCCGCGTCCCTTTCCGAGCAGAAATGCCAGAACCTTTTTGACCTGACGAGTGACATGATCCAGATTTTTAAGGCGGACGGGACGCTCCTTGAGATGAACGCGGCCTGGCGGAAAAACCTTGAGTACAGCGAGCACGATCTCGCGAATCTGACGGTTTATAATTTGCTGTTCCCCAAGGACCGCAAGGAATCCGAAGAGGTTTTCCTGGCCGTTATGAGGGACGGCAAACCCCGGAAATTCCAGGCGACGATGGTCACTAAAGGCGGGCAGGAATTGGCGGTCGAGGGGACGGTGAGCCGGCTAATGTGCGAAAACCGGCCCACCGCTCTTTCCGCGATCTTCCGGGACGTGACGCGGCATAAGCATTACGAAAAGTTGAAGGATGAATTCATCAGCACGGTCTCGCATGAGCTGCGCACGCCTCTGACCGTGATCCGTGAAGGCGTTTCGCAGGTCCGGGATGAGCTCATGGGACCGGTTCCGGAGGACCAGAAGACCATGCTCGACATGGTGCTTCACAACTCCGACCGTCTGGGCCGTATCATCGAAGAACTTCTGGATGTTTCGAAGCTGGAGGCCGGTAAGGTCCGGCTTCACCGCAAGCTTTGCAATATCGTGGAGGTCGTCAGCGAGGTGGTCGGGAACTTCAGGGCGATTCTCAAGTACAAGAACCTGGAACTTCTCACAAGCTTTCCGTCCAACAGGATCGATATTTATATCGACCGTGACAAGATCGTTCAGGTGCTGACCCATCTGATCAATAATTCCCTGAAGTTCACGGAAAAGGGGCATATCAAAGTCCACATCAAGGCCCAGGACGATTTCGTGGAGTGCAGGGTCTCGGATACGGGGAGGGGCATTTCCAAAGAAGACCTCTCTAAGGCGTTTCAGAAATTCAGCCAGTTTTCCCGTGAGATCGGGCCGGGCGACCGGGGAACGGGACTCGGGCTTTCGATCTGCAAGAAACTGATCGAGCTTCATCACGGGCGTATCAAGATCGAAAGCACCCCTCTGAAGGGGACGGAGGTCTCCTTTTTACTTCCCCGCTACACGCACCGGGAGCTTTTCAAGGATTCGATTGGAGAGGCGCTGAGCCGCTGCGTGGAGGAACGCAGCCATCTTTCGATCATTATTTTTGATGTGCTGGATTTTGAGGTTCTGGAAAAGAAATTGGGCTTCCGCCAAGTGGAGAACATCGTCGTCCAGATGGAAAAGGTGATCAACGGGGCGCTTCGCCGCGTCGCGGACGTCGCGATCAAGGATACCAAAGCCATCATGGTCCTGCTTCCCGACACTCAAAAGGATAACGCCTATGTGGTCATGGGGCGGCTTTTGCAGGTCCTTGAGGATTTCCTGATCCGGGAACAGAAAACCCCCAAGATCGAGATCCACAGCAGTGTGATCTGTTATCCCGAGGAAGCGGTGACCCTGGAAGAGATCCTGGACGGGATCTACGCCCAGTGAAAAAAAGGACGGGGATATGAGATGAAAAAGATACTCGTGATCGATGATGAGCCGAATATCCTGCTGATGGTCGCGCAGCGTCTCAAAGCCAATCACTATGCCGTGGTCACCGCGCTTTCCGGGGAGCAGGGCTTGAAGCGGGCCTCAGAGGATAAGCCCGACATGGTGTTGCTGGACCATGTGATGGTGGACATGGACGGAGGAGAAGTCCTGGACCGCTTGAAGATGGATCCCGAGACCCGCTCGATCCCCGTCGTGATGTTCACGGCGGACGTCAAGGATGTGAAACTGGGGGATTATCTGGACCGGGGAGCCGTCGATTGCATCTACAAGCCGTTCACTCCCGAGGATCTTCTCGCCAAGGTTCAAAAAGTTTTGGCCGGCCAATCCTAGATTCATCTTTTGCCGCGCGCGCTATGAAACCCCGACTCTGGTTCGTTAAAAACATGACTCATGAAGCCGCGGGACTTTTTTCTTTCTTCGCGGTAAAACAAAAGATTCCTTACGCGATCGCGGATCTTCACCGGGGCGAGCCATTTCCGGAGTTGGGCCTGGGCCAGGCGGTGATCATTCTGGGGGGCCCCGACAGCGCCAACGATACGACGCCCAAGATCTTGGGAGAACTGGAAGCACTCCGGCGATGCTTGAGCGCGGGGATCCCGTGTCTCGGGGTTTGTCTTGGACTGCAACTGCTCGTCAAGGCGGCCGGTGGGATGGTTTTCCGCAGCCCCGCCAAAGAGACCGGGTTCCGTGATCCGGCCGGTGCGTGGTATGAAATAGAAAAGACCGGGGAAGGACAACGGGATCCGCTGCTTGGAGGTCTCGCGGATATTTCCAGGATCTTTCAGCTTCACGGCGAGACGGTCGGCCTTACCTCCTCGATGAAAGTCCTTGCGCGAGGGAGTATCTGTGAACACCAGATCGTCAAGATCCAGGATCGCGCCTACGGCATCCAGGGGCATGTCGAATTGAGCGAGCGTATGTTCGAAGATTGGCTGGCCGCGGACGGGGACCTCCGAGGGATGGATGCCCAGGAGCTCCGGCGGGATTTTGCCGCCGCGAGGCAGGAACTGGAACGGAATTCCGAGAGTCTTTTTAATAATTTTCTGAGAATATCAGGACTCCTGAGGTAGAATCACAATCACTTATGAAGATCTCCGAATATTATGAAATGAAAGAGCCGACGATTTCCTTTGAGTTCTTTCCGCCCAAAACACCGGAAGGGGAGGCGAAGCTTTTCCAGACCGTCGCGGACCTGAAAAGTCTCAGCCCTTCCTTTGTGTCCGTCACCTACGGGGCGATGGGGAATACTCAGTCGAATACCCTGCGGATCGTGGAAGAAATCAAGCACAAGATCGGCTTGGAAGTCGCGGCGCATCTGACTTGCGTGGCGCATAGCCGGAGCGAGATCGAGCGTATCCTCGGGACGCTTCGGGAGAAGCAGATCGAGAATATCGTGGCACTCCGGGGCGATCCGCCGCAGGGGGAGACGCAGTTCAAGGCTCCGCCGGATGGCTTTCATTACGCCTCGGAGCTTGTCCGTTTCATCCGCCGGCACCCGGAGTTTGGACAAGCCTTCGACCTGAGCGTGGCCGGTTATCCGGAAGGTCATCCCGAATGCAAGGATAAGCAAAAGGACCTGGAGCATCTCAAACACAAGGTGGATGAGGGCGCGAACGGAGTTGTGACGCAGCTTTTTTTCAACAATGAACGCTATTTTCATTTTGTGGAACGCGCGCGCAAGATCGGAATCAAGGTCCCGATCGTCCCCGGCATCATGCCGGTGACACACGGGCCCCAGATCGAGAAGTTCTCGAGGATGTGCGGCGCCGAGATCCCCCGGGAAATCCATGAAGCGATCGTCCGTTTCGGGGAAGATCAGGCCTCGATCTCGAAATTCGGGATCGAATACGCCACCCGCCAATGTCAGGAGCTTCTCCGCGGCGGCGCGCCCGGTCTTCATTTCTATACTTTGAACCAGTCCCTCGCGACGAGGCAGATCTACGGTAATCTCCAGCTCGCGCGCGGGAAATGAACCCTTAAAACAGAGACTTCCATGAATCCGTGGCATATCGGTGAGATCCTGATCCAGAAGCGGCTGATCGACTGGAAACAGCTTGAGGAAGCGCTCGGCGAACAGCAGAGAACCCGTGAGTTCGTGGGGGAAGTGCTGGTCCGAAAACAATACGTCCCGAAATTCCTTCTTTTTAAGGCGCTCGCGGAGAGGCACGCGATGCCTTTTGTGGATCTGTCCCATGTGTTCATCGACCCGCGCGCCGTTGACCGGGTGCCCAAAAGTATTGCGCTTAAATTCGCTTTCATTCCCATCGAATTGCAGGACGGAACCCTGGTGCTGGGGGTGAGCGATCCTTCGGGGAACCTTCCGTCGGCGGAGATCGCCGAAATGGCCCGGGTCGCAGGGATCAAAATGGTTTTATGCACTCCGGAAGCCGTAACACTCGCGATCGATCAAAACTATGGCACTCAAAACATAGAAGCGGGAGTTCCCGTATGAAAAAAAAGAAAACACGCATCGAACACGATTCTTTGGGCGCGCGGCCGGTGCCCGCGGACGCTTATTTCGGCATCGAGACGGTACGGGCGGTGGAGAATTTCCCCGTCTCTGGACTGCGCTTTCATCCCGATTTTATCTGGGCCCTGGCCGCGATCAAAAAAGCTTGCGCGCTCGCGAACCGGTCCCTGGGACGCCTGGACAACCGTCGCGCGGGGGCGATCATAAGGGCCTGCGACGAAGTGATGGCGGGAAAGCATGCCCGTGAATTTGTGACCGACGCGCTCCAGTCCGGCGCCGGGGTTTCCGTTCACATGAATGCGAACGAGGTCGTCACGAACCGGGCGCTTGAGATCCTGGGCCGGAAAAAAGGCGATCACTCGTATCTCCATTCCCACGATCATGTGAATATGGGGCAGTCCACCAACGACGTGGTTCCCACGGCGCTCCGGCTTGCCGCGCTTAAGATTTCTAAAGAATTCTCGACGGCCTCTTTTCAGCTCGAGAAAGAGCTCCTGAATAAGGCGAAGGCGTTCCGTAAGATCGTCAAGTCGGGAAGGACCCATTTGCAGGACGCGGCTCCCGTGACGTTGGGCCAGGAATTCGGTGGTTGGGCGAGCCAGCTCCGGAAAGGGAGAGGGCGGGTCGTGCTGATGACGGCCGGACTCCTGGAAATCGGCATCGGTGGCTCCGCGGTTGGCACGGGACTGAATACGTCGCTCCGTTACCGGAAAGCGGTCGTCCAGAATCTGAAAAAGATCACGGGGTTTTCGGTCAAAAGTGCGCCGGACCTTTTTTCCGTTATGCAAAATGACGCCGACTTCGCGGCGGTGTCCGGGGCCCTGAGGGACTACTCTCTTTCCCTGATCCAGATCGCGAATGATCTGCGGCTCCTGAGCTCCGGGCCGAACACCGGTTTCGGCGAGATCCGGTTGCCGGCCCTTCAGCCCGGTTCTTCGATCATGCCCGGGAAGGTCAATCCCGTGATCCCCGAAGTCGCGGCCCAGGTGGGTTATCAGGTGATCGGAAATGACACGGCGATCGCTTTTGCGGCCGCGAGCGGGGAATGCGAACTCAATGTGATGCGCCCCGTGATCATCCACAACCTTTTGCAGTCCTTTGAGATCCTCAGGAACACCCTGGTGATTCTCAGGACCCGCTGTGTCGCGGGGATCGAGGCGGACCGTGAAAGGTGCCGGCAAAACGCGGAGAACAGTTTCGGGATCGCCGCGGCGCTGAATCCCTATA
>Ga0118677_10010474_pt1 | contig 14158 bp, 4 predicted proteins | sample AliMusrvi5mmetaG_FD_86154 | JGI IMG/M metagenome (GOLD analysis project Ga0118677, IMG submission 86154) | reverse complement strand
GTGTAGGTCAGGGTGCCGCCGCTGCCAGTTAGAGTGATCACTTGGGCGGTATTTTGTACCAAGGTCACGCTTTGAGCATGGGCATAGGGTGTGCGATTGGTCACCCCGGTGCCGTCATAGAGCCACTCCTTGGCGATAATGCTCCCGTTGGCACCTGCGAAGGAGGGGCCGGTCCACTTAAGTTTTGCGACGGCCGATCCGGTATTTTCATAATACTCCATTTGCAGGTCCACCAGCTGGCCAGCCGTCAGATAGACCGGCACGCTGTCTGTCCAGTTGGTCGTCTGGTCCACATAGTCATCGATCACCTGCACTCCGTTGATATACAATCTAATACCATCGCTGTTTAGTGTTGAAAATTTATAGGTGGCGGTTTCGGGCACCAGTAGCAGACCGCTCCAGCGAACGCTGAATGTGTCCGCACCGATCGTGGGGTCTGGCGAGCCGGTGCCCCAGTCGAAATTCACCTGTGCGTCGGTGCGGGTGACTTTTAGGTTGGTGAAGTCGATGTTATCAAAATACTCGCCTTTCAACCCGGCACCGGCGGTACCCACAATGATGCTCACCGCACCGGGTGCCGATGTGGTGAGCGTATCAGTCACCTGGAATGAGAAGCCGTCGAGTCCGGTATAGCCGGCGGCCGGAGTATAGGTTATATTCGGGGCGGTGCCGGTGAGCGTGCCGTGGGCAGGCGCGGTCACGTTGGTGAAAGCGACGGCGGAGCGGGGTGAAGTGCCTGTTAGCGTGATGGTTTTGGTGCCGGTTGAGGCAACGACTTGCGGGTTAGCCACAGCCAGGCCGGGGACCTGGGAGGGACCGGTGATGGCGGCTTGGATGCTTGCGATGGTGCTAACGAGGGTGGAGTATTGGGATGACGTCGGGTCCCAGATGCCGAGATACATCTTCAAGGTGGGCAAGGTCCAGCGGGCGGCATCCCCGTAGGCAGCCAGGGCATTGAGGCCGGGAATCTGAAACCCGTCACTGCCCCAGCCAAAGCCGGTCGGCACACTCAGCATGTTCAGTGCCTCTGGAATGCCTTCGGCGATTTTGTATTTGGAGAGGGTGGCGATGCCCGATCCTCGGGGGTTCATGCTCCACATGGTGTCCGCCTGGCTCTCGGTTTCGATGACCTGAAAGAGGTCCGGCAGGAGGGCCTGGACGTCCGCGAGTGTTAGATAGCTATTACAGAAGCTGGCAACGCCGAAGCGCGATTTGGAATCCGGTTGTTTCAAACCGGCTTGGACAGCGGGATAGAGGAGGTTTTTGGAGGCGTTGATGGAATAGGATGCAATGTTATTGCCGCCATAGACGGCGTCGCCAAAGAGGGCGAAACCCAAGTAGCCGTTAGATATCTGGATGGGATCATCCCACACGATGACATCCGGATCGGTGGCGTTGGCGGTGAAGGCGGTTAGCATCGGATCGCGTTGCGTGCTGGTCGTGGCGGATGTATAACTTCGCAATGCGCTGGCGGCCTTGGCACGAACCCACGAGTCCGGCTCTATCGTCTTGTCAAGGCGTTGGGTGATCAAGGGCATGGCGGTGGCGTCCTTTAGAAGTCCCAGTGTTTGGCAGGCACCTTGGCGGGCGTTGGCAGTTGAGCCAGAGACCATGTTTCGGAGCGTGGTTAGATCTGTGGAAGTTAGGGTGCGGGTGGCCAGTTCGATGGCGGCGTAGTTGCGCACCACCGGATCAAACTCACTCAGGGCGGCGATCAACTGGGTGGTGGTGAGCCCGTGGCAATCCAGATCGAAGGTCGCTGCGGCGATTGCGTTAGCCACCTTGGTGGAGTCTAGCGTATTGGCGGGGATGGCATTTTTGCCGGTGATATAGAGGCGTTGCAGCGGCAGCGAGTAGGTAAGGATATAACTGGCGGTCGGGTTGATGTCGTAGTAGCCACTCTTGCCAAGATAGGTGCCGTCAGCGGTTGAGCCCGCGCCGAATTGCTCCTGGCCATCATAGACAAACGAGCCGTCGGTGCGGCGTTCCAGGTCGAGGTGCCAGCGCACCGGTTTCAAGTACTGAGCCACGGCTAGGGCACCGCCCATGTTGGCACCCATGGCTCCCCACAGGTAACTGAATCCCTGGCCGGTATGACCGTATTCTCGGCCGTTGAAACCCGCGGTGCTCATGCGGGCGAAGTACTCGGTTTCCAGACTGCGGTTGGCCTGCAAACCAAAGAGTACGGCGCATGACGCATCCTTGCCATTCGGCGAGTGGCCCTCCATGAACGGTTCATGTTCGCCATAGGGAATAGGGCCCTTGTTGACATACCATGCGAAGAAATCAGACCCGCGCTGGATCGCCGGATCGATCTCTGGATCAATCGCTTGACCGGCCGCCAGCAGCGCCTTTTTACCCATAACGATGGCGATGTTAGCCGGAATGCCAGCCTGGTTGACCGGGCCATAGGGTGGGATTGTGCCGTGCAACGAACCATCGGTTCGTAAGAGGGAACCACCGTGACCATAAGTGCCGTATCGGCTTTGGACCTTGGCTAGGGCTACGGTGTAATTGTTAATTCCGGTTAGCACGTTCGCGTCGCCCGTGCTCAGGTAATACTCGCCGAGAAACGTGCCGATGTAGCCCCAGTCCCAGACGTAGAGTCCCGAGGGAACGGGGGTTGTAGCTGCCAGCGTGCGGGCAAACGTTTGCAGACGGGTCTGCACCGTGGCATAATTGGCATCGCCTGATGTGATCCCGGCTAACAACGCCAGGCCCTTGATGGAACCGGCGTAGTCGGTGGTTAGAAAGTTAGAGTCCGCAAGGAGTTGGCTGACCAAGGATGTCCGGGCGTTGGCCAGAATCAGCGCGGATTTGGGACACGAGTAGGGCGCTGTATCGGCGTAGTTGCCCATGATGGTAATGGCAATGTTGACATCGGTGGTGGTGCCGGCGCGCCAACGTTTGACCCGCAGGGTGCCGGCCCCAGTGATTTCGGCATCGCCGATTGCCGCGCCAAATGCCTTGCGGCTGTCAGTGGTAAACAGCGGCACGGTGCCGCTGCTGCCAGCCATTGCCCCGAGGATCACGTCGTCCACCGCCAGCACGGCGCTGCCCGGCGTGCTGGCCACGGTGACCAGGATCTGGCGGCTTTCTCCGGTGATGATATCGTTCGGGCCCATATTTCCGCTTGAGATGTAGATCCATCCGCGGAGGCCGGTAGGCCCGAGGTTGTAGGTCTGGCTGTATCGGGGAGAATAGCGGGGAGTTGCTAACAGATCATCCGCTTTGAGCGCGGCGATCACGCCTGCTGCAGTGAGGTCCGGCGGGGCGGCTTGGGCCGGTGTGGATAACACCAGCAAGCTCAAACTCAGCGTAGCGAGAATCAAACGGGAAACTAGCAGGTCTTTCATGGTGATTTTCAAAACGATTTCAGGAGACGAGTTCACGGACTAGCCAGCCCGCGTCGTCATCCTTAGCGGGTCCGCTGTTGGGCAGCGACGGCTCCCCTCGGATTCCAGAGAGAACCTAATAACTCCTGAAACGAGGAAAAGTTCAAGGATAATGAAAACAGACTGGAATGTTTTCCAGACAGCTGGTTCTATCAGTATATCAGTTGCCTGCGATGCAACCGGTGAGCGATCCCCCAAAAAATGGGTGCTACTCCTGATCGAGTCGATCAGGGGGACCAATTATCGCCAAGAATTCCGAAATCCGCAAAATCCACTTTTCCGTTTCCGTCCAAGTCCGGGGTGAGTCCCGGCTGTTGTTTACGCCAATCGGTGCCCATGAGTTTGAGGTCGAGCAGGTCCACCTTGCCGTCCATGTTGAGGTCGCCCGGCGGCGGGTTGAACAGTGAAATGTTGTCAAGATAGACGGATTTGATAGAGCCCCCCAGATTGAACACCATCATGGAACTCAAATCCGTTGCCGCTGCCATGGTGAAGATGTAGCGATAGTGCTGCTTGGTAGCGGTGAGATTCGGGATCCTTGTGCTGCTGTAGTTGGTGTTAGAAGAACCGTTCTGCATCACCTTGGCTTCGATGGTTCGAGTGCCGCTGCTCGTCCAACCATCAAACTCAAAGACGTAGGTATTCCCCAAGACCATCGGAAGACCGGTTTGCTTCAGTTGGATGCTTGTGGTGCTGCTGCCGCCATTGGTGATTGCATAACTGCTGTAACCGCTGGCGGTGGACCAAGTCGCAACTGCCGGACTTGTGACCGATGAGGACCATGACGCCGTGCCGCCGGAGAAATTGCCGTTGGCGACCATATTCTGGCCGGGTTTGATGATGTTAACGGCAACGTTCTCCTCGTTGGAGTATGGGCCTTCCACGCCATTGTTATTCACGGCGGTGACCCGGAAGTAATACGTCTGGCCACTCGTCAGGTTGCTGAGGCTCTTCATCGTTGTGCCCGAGGTGGCCAGCAGGGTGGTGGGCTGTGGCGAGGTGCCACCATAGATGCGGTAGGTCACCACGCTGCTGTCGCCGAACTGGTTGAAGATCAACGTCACATTATCCGGATAGGCTTCCAAAATTAGATAGGGTTTGAGGGCGACCCCGTGCCACGGGCAACGCCAGACACGGTAGCCTTCGTATTGGTTGATCCAGTTCATCTCGAACGCCTTGGTTCCGTCGGGGCGAACTTCTGTTAGCTTGGGTAAATTGCCTACCGCCCAGTTGATCAGGGTGTTGCCGTTGGGCAGGCGCTGGACGTTGCCCATGTAAAACGAGTAGATGTTGGTGGTTGCGGGGTCCGGGTATTGCCAGACCAGAGTGGCTGTCATAGCCACAGGGTCCACCACGTATTCGACGCCGCGGGACACCTGGGGACTATGGCCATCGCCATTGTCAAAGAGCGTGTAATGGTTGTTGCCCAGCGGCCGGATGCAATGTTGGTTGCGCTGGCCATTCAACGGGTCATTGACATAGGTGAATTGGTTATGTGTGCCGCCGAGTCGCCAGATGATCTCGCCAGTGTCGGCATTGATTTTGGTCACTTCGCTGGTATTGCGGCTGGAGAGCAGGATGTGGCCGTCGGCATCAATCGCAACGGCATTCATGTGGGTGAAATCCCCGGGATTGGCGGTGGTTACGACGGTATTCTGGCTTGCGGGATCGAGGTGGTCCCAAGCACGCCATTGGAAGATCAGATCGCCTTGCGGGGTGAATTGCTGGATGCAATTTTCGTTGATGCCGACGCTGGTGCTGGCACCGGGAACGTAGCGGCTCAAGTCAACGGTCTCGCCGTGGTCCCCGATGAGGAAATAGGTTCCATCGGCCAGAACCTGCAGCTCGTGGTCATTGGTGCTATAACCATTGGCCGGGGGATAGTGGGCGACCAACTCATAGTGATTGTTGAGGCCGATAAACCCGTTTGATGTTAGCATGGTCAACATTCCATTGGGTTGCACTTTCATGTCCCGTTGCTCGCCGGGCATGCGTTGATACCAGATGGGTGAGCCGGAGTTATCGAATATGACATTGTAGGGATTGCCGCCGCCTCCCCGGTTATCAATGAAGATAGGATCCGTATAGGGGTTGTTATTTGTGGTGATGTTGATGAACGGGAAGTTGCTCGGAACCGACACCCCGTTAGGCATGACGCCGGCCTTGCCGGGCGATGCCGGGGTATTGCCAAGCGGCGGGGCCGGAGCTGGCATAGGAGGTTGTGGTGAGAGGTTGCCGGTGAGGATCCATGGCGTGAGCACCCAGCCGGGGACTACCTCGGAAGGTGCGCTGGTGGCTTGGCCGGGTTTTGCCCAGCCGACCGCGAGATTGTCGCCGCCGCTGCCCTCTTTTTGCAATGCTTCCATGTAGTATTTTTGGCCCGCCACCAAATTGATCGCCGCAGATTGTTGTTCGGCGTATATGGACCATTGTCGCGAATTCGTCCATCCAGGCACATAGGCGATTCTAGTTTTGTTAGCAGGATCGGCGTCGGAGCTCAGCCACAGTTCGCTGTTGTCATCGCTGGCGATCCAAAACACATAAGTGCCTGTGCTGGGTGCCGTGAGATAGCCTCGAACCCGGGTGCCGTAGCTATCCGCCCAATCCGTGGGTGCCTCAAAACTGGATAGGTAATCACGGCCGGAGGGACTGTTTGGATAGTTGGCGTTGCCCGTCAAATCGCTAACAGCGGTGCCGGAGATGCCGGTCCAGTACTCGCGGAGGATCGAGCCCGTGGGCTCAATGAAGGCGAGATCCGCCAACTGCACGCCGGCGGCACTGGCTGGATTGGCGACCTTGGTGATTTCCAAGCGGTAGCCACTGAAGTTCACCACACTCGCCAAGGCGAAGGTTCTGGTCTGGAGCCGGCTGCTGAATGCCTGATTGGTTCGCGTATCAAGTAGAGTTAGAGCGTTAGAAGAGTCCACGCCGTAAAAACGCCAGTCCATCGGATCGCACTCTGGAGCGTCATTGGCCGAGGTGATGGCATATTGATTGAGATAGTGCGTCACGTTGATCGGGTAAACATATTGGATCCAACTGGAATTGGTGCTTCCGTTAGGAACTACTGAATCCTGCCATTTGGTGGCGGAATTGCCGTCAAAGGCATTTTCCTTGGCAAACTCGGGCGGATTGTCGCCTCGGGCGGTGACTGCCGGTGGGTCTGGCATGTGGCCTGAGACCATGAACTGGTATTGATAGGGCTCGATGGCATTCGACGGCGTCAGGGGGGCCAGGTTCACCGTGACCAGTTCGTTCGACTGGAACGTGTTGTTCATTTGAAAGATGACGGTGCGGTTGTCACTGGCGATCTTGGTGGTGCCGGTGTGGATGCCGCTGCTGGCACCGGTCACCTGGATGAATTGCGACAAGTTGGTCACCACCGAGGGCGAAACATCTTTGAAGCGAACCAGCACAAACTGGGTCTGCGCCGGGGTGTATTCCGCCCCGGGCAAGGGCGATAAATACAGATAGCCCAATCCCCTGTAATTGCCTGTTGAGCTGACTAGCACCCTCACCCGGTAAACCTTGGTGCTGCCATCCTGGGCAGTGACAGTGTAGTTGACCGCATTGGTGAAGTCATTGGTGCTGCCTGAAACCGGAACCGCCGTGGCCAGCGGGGAAAGCGTATAGCTGGGTGTGAGATGCGTCAGATCCGTTCCAAATGGAACAGTTAGATAAATATTGGTCCCGGAAATGGTGGCGGTGCCCAGCGCCCCGAACTTAAAACTGAGAATATCTTTGCGTGCTCCCGTTGGGCCGAACCACTTGTTCATCAGATAGGTCTCCACCGACACCCGCTCTGCTGCCGTAAGCACCCTGTCGTAGATGATGACTTCGGCCTGAGATTGATCGCCCGAGTGGTAGGCCCGGTCCTTGTTGAAACTATCGGCTTGCAGAGGGTTGCCTGAAAGGACCTCGACGAGGTTGTAGCTGTTATGTTGGTCGGTGGGCATGGCGAAGGGCGAAGCTCGATCATCAAACGGCTGAACCAGTGTTCCGTTCACATAGGTTGATCCGGTATTCGCCCCAGTGCTGGGATATGTGATAGGACCGCTGTCCTCGCTATATCCGTTATTATCACGGGCCCATCCGGTGAAAAGCGGACTTGCCGGGTTGTCGTCGCTCGGCCGATGAAATTGATAGAGGCTTGAATCCGTTAGAAGGAAGCTGCTGCCCTTGAACACTGAGAAAACCGTGTGGATGCTGCTGTCGCGGGTGAACTGAAATGCCCCGCTGCTGTTGGCACCACTTCCCGCAGTGAAATGAATAGCGGCCAGACCGGTTTCCGTGCCCGCGTTGGCAAGATATGTGGGGTTGGCATTGCCGCTTGGCACTGTGGCGTTCGCACCATTGCCGCTGAGGTCAGGCCAGTTGCTGATGCTGGCACCGTCACTTACGCCGAGGGTTGAAGCATCGAACCAGCGGGCGTAACCGGCTACCGGGGGAGCTGCGCCCCGGGTTGCCTGGGTGGCCAGAAACAGCGTGCACACAGTGGATAGAATTGGAAAGATGCGTTGCATGGTGGGTTAGTATCGTTGAACGCTGAAGAGTTTTGCCGGAGGCTTCTAGGGAGCTTGAGCCACCTTCAAGCGACCGAAGCGGGTGCCCGGGCCGGGTGCCGGATCATCCACCACGACGCGTTCCCAAGTGGGGCTGACGGGGTTGAGCGGGCTGACGGATTCAGTGCCGGTGAAATCGACCCATGAGTCAACGCTCGAGGAGAATTGCGCCGTGTAGGTGATGCCCGGATGAGTGGCCGCCTTGCGCCGCAGGTACTCGAGGCGCAAGCCGCCGCCAGCCCTGTCCCCACCCGGCAGTCCGGCCGTCCCATCTGCCCCGAGGGTCAGCACACGGGCATCCGGCTTCGTCGGATCCAGGTTGAAGGCAAATTTCAGCAAATTCGCCACTCCGTCGCCTTGCGGCATTTGTTCCGGGCCGGCCTGACCGGCTGGCAGCCCGGCGGCGCTCGTCCACCCTTGGAAGGCGGTGATGCCGGTGCCCGTTAGGTTGATATCGAAAAGCTGGGTGATGGCGTCGTTGCTGGCGATGTGGATGGCGGAGTTGCGCGGTCCCACGGCGGCGGGCGTGAAGGTGACGGTGAATGGGGTGCTGCCGCTCGGGCCGCTCACCGGAGCCAACGGGTTGGACGTGACCGCGAAATCGGCCGTGTTGGTCCCATCACGGGTGATTGCCAGGCCCGTTAGATCGCCCGTTCCTGGATTCCTGATGGTGAAGGTGAGGCTGGCGTTGGTGCCGACGACCACCGCACCGAAGTCGGCGGAACCACCATCAGTTAGATCAGTGCCAAGGGGTTGCTCGACGGCGATTCTCGGGACCGGGCCGACATGAGCCCCCACCAAGGTTGGCGTGACGGTGGTGCCGTTCGGACTGGCCACCACGCCGCCGCGGCTGGCATTGAGTGCCAGAGATACGTTGGCACCTTGGAGAGTGGCGTCCGTGCTGAGTTGCAGTGCGCAGAGCGTGCCGCTGGCCGCAGGAGCCGCCGTCGGCGCAGACGCGTCCCACACAGCGCCAAATTCCAGCGTCACTCCGCTCGTTCCCAAACCGGCCAATGTGTCGCTCGGCGCATCAGCCACGGAGGCGACTGGGTTGTAGCCGCTGGCATTCCAGTTGGCGACCGTCCCTGACGTCACCGTCGCAGCGACATGGTCGCGAAAGGCCGCAGGAAAAATCCCGTAGCCGTGTGCCGCAGCCGTGCTGGGGCCGACGAAGAAATTTGAAATGCCGATGATTTGCCCGCGGTCAGTGGACACATTCAAGGCAAACGCCCGCATCACTTCGCCAGCCGTGCATTGATATTTGAGCAAAGCCGAGCCGTTGGAATCCTCCACAAAGACCCGTACCTCGGCCTGGGCCGCCGCGGCCAGAAGGCACGCACTCACTGTTGTTATGATGCTCCTTTTCATGGATATTTGATGGAAAACTGCTTGCTGGCATGCTGCTGCCCGTCGCAACTCACGAGGGGAAATCATGGGCTTCCTCGTCGAACAGGCGCAGGCTGCCGAGACGCGACCCGCATGTCAAATCTCATTTGCAGCTCGCCTGATCCCGTCAAGGTGCCATGTAGAGGCGATAAAAGCGCTTGGTTGAGCCCGTCTCGCTGTCGGTGAACGTCGCGCTGCCGCCGGTTACCGGCAGCGTCTGCAAATCCGTCCAATCAGCTAGGTTGGCCGACCCCTGGACCTTGGCCTGAGTCGCGCCAGGCGCGGTCAAGCTGAATTGGGTGCGGCCGTCGGGCAAGCGCAGCAAGGACCCAGGATTGATATAAGGCACGTCGAGGCCAAAGGCCGCCGCGCTGACGTTGGACAATATTGCGTCGGTGGAGCTTCTGATCTTGATCGTGTAATCGTTGCCGGGCGGCAGGCTTGGGTCGGGGCTCCATTGATACGCCCCAGCGCTGGAACTAGTTGCGAGCGTTTTCAAAAAGGTACCGCCCTTGTAGAGATCGATCACCACGCTCTCGGCGATGTTGTCATTCCATCTGATGAAAAATTGCCTTCCCCGCCCCCATCCCTCGTATCCGTTAGGCGAAGTGACTTGGATTATCGGTGCCACCGTCCGGAACGAGCCGGGCGACCAAGCGCTTTCTCCGGAGTCATTCCATGTCTTTACGCGGTAATAGTAAGTTGTGTTAGGAAGAGGGCTGCTCAACACATAATTGGCATTTGTCTGATAGGGCACCTGCACGACCGGATTGATGAAGTCCTGGCTGGTGGCAATCTCAAGTTCATACCAGCGGGCCATGCCCTTGGGCGACCAGGAGAGCGCGACGGGCCGTTGTTGGTTGACCGGATAGATCACGCCAGTTGTGGCGAGTGGCGGCGCGACGACCCCGTGGCTTTGGATACCCCGGTCGCCTTCCGGTTCGTTGAGCAGGGGGGGATACGCCACGTCCGGCAGATCGGGATAGCAGAAAATGAACTCGCCCATATCGCCGACGTTTGAGATAAAATCGATGGTTGCGGAGAAATCGATGGTTGCACGCAGTTTGTGGGTGCTGGCATTGTAGGTCGTCGTTTGCGCAAGAAATGTGCCTTGGCCGGTTTCCGGCCGGTAATAGATGGTCAGATTTGCGGGTTGGCTGAATCCGAAGCTGACGGCATCGAAGTTCACCTGAGCGCTGAGGGTGCCGTCTGGGAGGCTGAACTCGGACATGCTCACCCGCAGCGGCAGGACCCGCGGTGTGATGTCCGCGAAACCAGGATTGAGCGGGGCGTAGGGCTCGCGGGTCACCGTGAAATCGTTGTAGGGATCACTGGCAGTTCCGCCGCCTGCCTTCACATCGAGACTGACACCCGTGCCGGTGAATCCATAACTATTGCCGGAGAGCATCTCGTGCGCCGAGGCCTCGATTAACTGGTCGGAGGGTGGCCAGGGAAAGCGGAACGCGCGGTAGCTCTCAACCAGTGGATTGGTGAATGATATATCCAGCACTTTTTGGCCTGCGGCATTGACTTCGGTGCAAGTGGGAAGCGCCGCGCCGCCGGTGTCGCCCCAACCGATGAAGGTGTTGCCATTGCTCAGGCGCTGGGCGCTTCCACCCCAGCCGGAGGTGACTGCCTGCGAGGACGAGTAGGTCCAGACCCGCGTGGCGACTTTGTTCACTTGGTCCAGGACGTATTCGCGCACCATCGAGGTGGGGGTTCCGCTCCCGTTGTCATGAATGAGATAGTGCCCGTTAGGTAGCAGGCTCATCCCATTTCCGCCGAAGTCGCTGGCCGCGCCGCCACCGGCAAATGTGAACTGGTTCTCACTACCGCCCACGTGCCAGATGATATCTCCGGTTTGGCGATTGATTTTTTTAATCCACTCCGGTGTTCCGAAGATAATGTTGCCATCGACGTCCTCAAACAGGCAGTTGATATGAAAGGCATCGATGACGGCACCGGTGCCCGTCACATGGCCAGCAAACGGATAGTGGTCCCATGTGCGCCATTGGAAGATGACGTTTCGCTGCGCATCCAATTCCTGGATCACGCCGCCAGCCACCAAGGCCGCGGGGTTGCCGCCGGCCACGATCTTGCTCATGTCCACCTCGCTCATGTAATAACCGAATTGCAGGACATTTCCGTTAGGTAACATTTGGAAATCGAGACCGTCGGCCACATAGCCGTTGCCTCCGGTGATCGTTTCCTTCGGGGTATAGTCCTCATTGAGGATCTCGTGAACCACATCGCCACCGTCCGCCCAGCCATGAGCCCCTGTGAACGAAGCATAGTGGAGTTGGCCGTTAGGCAGCACTTTGAAGTCATAAATCGAGTCGGTGTTCGCTTCGAGCGACCAAGCCAGGCTCCCGTCATTGTTCACGATCAGCAAATAGTTACCGACGTCTGGCGATGCCGAGGCCACCGCCAGAAACACCCGGCCGGGCGAGACCGCAGCCGGCAGATATGGATTCACGGTGATACTGGGAATATTCGTCGGCCCGGCGAGTGTGGTCATGGCACTGCCGAGTAACGCCACTGCGGATAAGCGGGACAAGTTCATTCCTTGGGGGGTCATATCATTCCTCGGTCATGTCCCGTGGGTCAGCGGCGGCGGCGCAGCAAGAGCGGCAGCGCGGCGCAAACCAGCAAGGCGCTGGATGGCTCTGGAACCGCGCTGATGGAAAGGCTCCACGAATTGAGTGTTGCGACATCCCCGCCTGCCAGATCGGCGACGAAGAGAGTCCACTCCCCGTCAGCAGCTTGGCCGCTGAGGCCAGATAGATAGAGACTGCGCGGCGAGAGATCGGTAACCAGGCCGGGATCCGCCGACCTGCCGTCCGGTTGATAAGTTCCGCTGGCGTTCGCACCCAAACTCCCGGAAATTGCGCTGTGGATGTCCGCCAGGGCCGAATCGGTGAAGGTCACCTGCATGCCACTGGAGGCGGCTCCAGCAGGATTGTCAGCAGTGCGTCCCGGCCGATTCAATAACACGCTGATCACACCATTGTGCTCGAGATAAGCATACATGTCGCCATTCCAGCCGTTCCTGATGTCAATGGATATATCGACTGAATCGACCGTCTGGCCGCTGCCTGCAATGGCAATGATCGAGGCGAGACCGCTGCTATTGTTGTCTGGAATGACGGTGTTCACGAGCTTGCTAGACACCAGGGTCGAGGCTGCATCAGCGCTGCACGGGGCGAGCATCACGGCGCAGGCAGCGAATGGAAAGAGGGTGGATTTCATTGGTTCAAGTGATTGGAATTAGTTGTCTTGGGTGCGGTAGAAACCCTGTGGCGAGGGCGGCGCAGGGTCTGTGAATGGGATCTTGCCGTCAGCTCCGGCATTGACGCTGCCAAGGTCGCTCCAGTTGGTTAAATCGGTGCTCCGCTGGACCCTGTAGGACCGCCCCGGAATGCCCCGGAATATCATTTGGGCCTTGCCGTCTTGGATGGTAAAGTTGGTCAGGTTCTGGTTCGTCCCGGTGGTCGGGGCGCTCACATTGACGGTGATGGTTGCCCGCGTGTTAGCGCCGTGGCTGTCGGTGAGTTCCACATCGAAGGTATCTGATCCAAGAAAGCCACCCGGTGGGGTGTAGGTGACACTGTCGGTGAGGACCACGCTGCCGCCATTGGCACTTGGGCCGAAGGTCCCGGTCAAGGTCACAGCATCGCCATCCGGATCACTGGTGCGGGCCAGAAACTTGGCCGGGCTGAGCACCAATGGCTGGCCAGCTGTGGCGGCTACCGTATAACCGGTGAACTTCGGCGCTTGGTTGGTTGCCGGATCACCCGCAGTGACAATGGCGAAAGGGGCGTTACTATCATCATACACGGCAGGATTGGTGGAACTTCTAACTCTAATCGAATAATCATTGCCGGGAGTCACAGTCAGATCGCATTCCCACTCATAGGCACTCGCATTGGCGGTGGTTGTGATGGTTTTCAGAAATGACCCACCCTTGTAAAGATCGAGAGTCACGCTTTCAGAGAAGTTGCGACTCCAGCGGATGAAATACTTCAAGCCCTGAACCCAGCCTTCGCCGCCGTTAGGGGCTTTGGCCAAAGCCATTGGTGCAACGGTTGTGAATGACGCGGTGGTCCAAGCCCCCGTGCCACCGTCATTGGTGACCCGGACGCGCCAGTAATATCTCGTGGCGGCCGACACGGATGGAAGAGTATAAGTCATCACCGTCAGCCCGCTCTGATCAACCACCGGGCTGGAGAATCCCGGATCCGTGGCCACTTGCAGTTGATAGGAACTGACAAAGCCGTTTGGCGTCCATTGGAACACCACAGGTTGCGCCTGGTTCACCGTGCCTGCCATGGCTTGCCCGAACAAAATGGGTGGCAGCGGGATTTCCGGCAGGTCCGGATAGGCGAAGATGAGTTCGCCCAGTTGAGCGCCCGAAACATTCAACTTCTTGGCGACCGGATCATACGCGGTGGCCAGCGGGGCAAACACGCCCGCAGCAGTGGCCCGCTGATAGACGGTTACCGTGACTGGATCCTGATACAACGGAGTGTCGTAACAGAAGTCATTCGGCGGCAAGTCGAGGCTGAGGTTGGCGGCCAGTGCGTCGATGCCGGTGCCAGTGAGCGTCACGTGCTGCATCAGCACCTGCGGAGCCTTGCCGGAAAACTTCGGCAGGCGCACCGCGTCATCGTATCGGTTGACGACCAATTGGTTGGAAGCGTTGCCTGTCATGCCGGTCACAACCACCGTGCTGCCGGAATTAACGGCGGGGTAGGTCTGGCCCGCCGCGATGTTTTGATAGGTGTCGCCATGGATCAGATCGGGGCTGTTCCACAC
>Ga0118677_10010473_pt1 | contig 14159 bp, 9 predicted proteins | sample AliMusrvi5mmetaG_FD_86154 | JGI IMG/M metagenome (GOLD analysis project Ga0118677, IMG submission 86154) | reverse complement strand
GGAAAAGAGATAGAAGGAGTAAGAAATAAATTAGAAGAATTAAAACAAATAGGAATCATCGTTGAAAACGAAACTCCGATCGCAAAACTTGTTTTAAAAACAGATTATTATCCCGTGTCCGCCACACTTATTCCGAGTCTCGATTGCAATCTCAGGTGTGTATATTGTTATTCTGTTGCTGGAGAGACTGTTGGAACGATCATGGACGCGCAAGTTGCGATAAGCGCTGTCGATCTTGTCATGAAAAACGCCAAAATAACAGGAAAAGAACAAGTCGGATTGGTGTTCCATGGAGGAGGAGAACCATTTCTTCCTCAAAACATGAATTTGATAAAAGAGACTGTGGAATATTTCAAAGATCAGGCAAAATTGCATGATTTGCGAACAAGCATTTCCAGCGTGACGAACGGCGTCATGAGTTCGGACACTCTTTCTTGGATTATATCTAATTTTAACGATTTGACTATTTCCATTGATGGACCAGAGGACATACAAAACAAACAAAGACCAAGCGCAAATGGAAAAAGTTCTTTCTCTCAAGTTATGGCAACAATAGAACGTCTCGAGTCTATCAAGTTCAGTTATCATTTGAGATCGACGATAACGAAACAAAGTGTGTCGCGGATGCCTGAGATTTTTGAATTTTTCAGTTCCATTTCGAGCTTGGATACTTTTGCTTTGGAACCGTTGTTCGAGTGTGGAAGATGCGAGACCACAAAAGCCGAAGCGCCGAGCATTGAAGATTACATAAAATATTTGATCATGACGAGAGAGTTGGCAAAAAAGCTTGGAAAGGTAGCGTATTATTCGGGATCTATTATCGAAGGAATTTATGATTATTTTTGCAGTTCATTGGACAATGGATTTTTCTGCGTGTTGCCCGATGGAAATGTTTCATCTTGTTTGGAAGTGTGCAGGGTGACGAATCCAAAATCAAACATTTTCATAACTGGAAAATATGATCATGAAAATAAAAGTTTTGTTTTTGACATGGAAAAAATACAAAACCTAAGACTGAGAAGTGTTGATAATATTCCTCATTGCAAAGATTGTTTTGCGAAATACAATTGTGCAGGAGATTGTCCTTCGAAATGCTATGCTCAATCAGGGAACTTATTTGACACGAGCGTTAATCGCAGATGCGAGATGACTCGCGAAAGCATAAAAAACGCTCTTTTAGAAAGACTGAAAGGAGGTGATGAAAATGATTCCGAAATTCAGGTTGGAGGATGCGAATGCTCAATCTGACACGGACAATCCTGGCATGGAAAGTTGCGTCAAAATAATGCATACTGACAAATCTATGCCAAGATGCGACGCCGGTGGTCCCTGTTATGGTTGCAGTGCCGCAGAGTTCAAACAAACGCAAGAAGACATGAAGTAATCTTTAAGAACATGAAAATGCTCTTAAAGACTGGAAGGAGGTGATAAAGATGATTCCGAAGTTTAGACTAGAAGACATTGATCTTCTATCTAACATGAACAATCCAACCACGGAAAGTGGTGTTAAGATAACACATGCCGACAAATCCATGCCGAGATGTGATACTGGCGGGGATTGTTATGGCTGCAATGCGGCTGAGATCAAACGGTCGCAAGAAGATACCTGAATATTACGTGAAATTTTGCAGAAATTTACCGATCAATTTTGACAACAGATTGATCGGTAAATTTTATCATTTAATCGAATTTCGGCAGGCCAAAAATTTTGAATCTGCAAAGAAGCGCGCGATCAAAACAGATTATAATTTAAAAGTAGACAAGATGACGACCTTCAAGGCGCATCAAAAAGACTTTCGAGAAAGAAGATTCCCATGACCACCGAAAACACCGCCGCCACCACGACCCCGATCTGGGCACGCGGCGGCCTCTTCGCCTCCTCCACCTCCCAATTCGCCTACGCCTCCACCACGATGCTTACGGCGACCACTGCCTCCACTACCAATCTCACCATCTCTGGCATCCTCTCCTCCATCCTCACGACTAATGCTTCAGGTAATGCGCAAGCGCTCACCATCGGCAATGGCCTGACCTTCGCGGCCAACGCGCTCTCCACCGCATTCGGCACCACCACCGCCAATACGTGGACAACGCTCCAGCAATTTGCCGCGAACGCTTCCACCACACAGCTCTCCGCGTACAACGGCGCCTTCTTCGGCAACGGTTCCACTGGCGCCACCACCACCATTACCTCCGCCGGTCTCCTCGGTGTCGGCACCAGTACCCCGTGGGCCACCCTCGCCGTCAATCCCGTCGCCGGTGCCGCCGCCAACCAATTCGTCGTCGGCTCCTCCACCGCCACCAACTTCATCGTTACCAATGCCGGTCTCGTCGGCGTCGGCACCACCACCCCCGCGCAAGCCTTCTCGGTAACCGGAAAAGTCTACGCCACCGCCGGGGTAATGTTCGGCGACGGCACCGTCCAAACGACCGCCGGCCTCACGGGCACCACGCCGTTCTCCTACGCCACCACCTTCAACACCCTCACCGCCGCCACTTCCTCCGCCATCTGGGCACAATCCGGCATCTTTGCTTCTTCTACCTCGCGATTCGATTACGCATCCACTACCGCATTCACCGTGAGCGGCACCGGCTACTTCTCCCTCGCCTCCACCACCCAACTCACCATCTCCGGCCTCGGAAATACCTCCAGCAGCTGTCTCCAGGCCAACAATCAGGGTATTGTCTCCGCCACCGGCGCGGCCTGCGGCGGGGCCGGCTCCACCCCTGGCGGCGCCACCGGCCAGATCCAATTCAACAACGGTGGCGTCTTCTCCGGCGCCGCCGGCTTCACCTTCAACGTCGGCACCGGTATGGTCTCCCTCGCCAACGCCACCATGGCCTCCACGAGCTTTACGGGCGCGGTGAACCTCCAGGGCGCGAGTCTCACCGGCCAGTCCGTGAACTTCACGGGGAACAATGCGGCATTGAGCACCTGGAACACCACCACCGCCTTCACTGGCGTCGGCTCCGGCGCGCGTTACGGTGCCACCTCCGTCGTCGCCAACGGCTACGTTTACATTATGGGCGGCAACAACGGCATCAACCTCTCCGACGTCCTCTACGCCAAACTCAACTCTGATGGTACGGTCGGCACCTGGAACACCACCACCGCCTTCACTGGCGTCGGCTCCGGCGCGCGTTATTCCGCCACCTCCGTCGTTGCCAACGGCTACGTTTACATTATGGGTGGCAACAACGGCATCAACCTCTCCGACGTCCTCTACGCCAAACTCAACTCTGATGGTACGGTCGGCACCTGGAACACCACCACCGCCTTCACCGGCGTCGGCTCCGGCGCGCGTTATTTCGCCACCTCCGTCGTTGCCAACGGCTACGTTTACATTATGGGTGGTTACAACGGCAGCTACTTCTCCGACGTCCTCTACGCCTCCTTCCCTCGTATCTCTATGGCTGGCAACCTCGATCTTATCGGTATGTCCTCCAGCACGCTCGCGGGCTCCGGCTCCTCCGGCTCCCTCGGCTCCGTCGGCGGCAGCATCTTCGCCGGCAGCATCTTCAGCAACGGGGATCTGACGGTGCTCGGGCAGACGAACCTCGCGAACTCGCTCTCGGTCAACGGGAACCTCAACATCACGGGCACGGCGTTCCTCCCGTATGCGTCTTCCACGATGCACACGATGACCCTCGCCTCCACCACCAACCTCATCATCTCCGGCCTCGGGAACACTGCCGGCAACTGCTTGCAGGTCAACAACCAAGGCGTCGTCTCCGCCACCGGCGCAGCCTGCGGCGGATCCGGCTCGGTGCCGGGCGGCAGCAGCCAGCAGATCCAGTACAACAACGGCGGCGTCTTCTCCGGCGCCGCCGGCTTCACCTACAACAGCGCCAACGGCTTCCTCGGCGTCGGCTCCACTACCCCCTGGGCCCAACTCTCCGTAAACGCCAACGCCATCACCGGCCCCCAATTCGCCGTAGGCTCCAGCACCGCCACGAACTTCATCGTCGCGAATAACGGGAATGTCGGGATTGGTACCAGCAGCCCCGCGTATAACTTCACCATGAACGGCCAAACGAGCGCCTTCGCGGGTAACTCCGGCGCCATCTCAAGCTGGACGACCAATGCAAACGCCCTTCCGGTCGGTCGTCAGAATGCTGCCTCCATCACCGCTAATGGTTATGTGTATGTGATTGGCGGCGAAAATGGCAGTACCTACACTTCAACCGTCTACTACGCCAAGCTTAATGCCGACGGCTCTACCGGTACATGGAGCACCAACACCAACGCCCTTCCGGTCGGTCGCGAGAATGCCACCGCGGTCACTGCAAATGGTTATGTCTATGTTATAGGCGGCGACAATGGCGCCGCTCCACAAAACACCGTCTACTACGCCAAGCTTAATGCCGATGGTTCCGTCGGTACATGGGGCACAACCTCCTCGATGCCGACCGTCGACTATCGCACCGCCTCCATCGTCGCAAATGGCTACGTCTATGTCCTCGGCGGCGATACGGCATCAAATACGGCTGCGTCCACTGTCTACTACGCCAAACTCAACGGCGACGGCACGCTCGGTGTCTGGCAGACCGCCTCTAACTCGCTCCCGGCAGCCCGCGACTACACCGCCGCCGCCGTCGCCAATGGCTATGTGTATGTGATGGGTGGCTCGACGGTGTATAACAGCGGGTATCAATCCACGGTCTACTACGCCAAACTCAATCTCGATGGCTCTATCGGTGGTTGGACTACTTCCGGCAACTCATTGCCGTCGGGCTATAGCCAGGCAACCGCTGCGGTATCCAACGGCTACGTCTACTTCATCGGCGGTACCAACGGCACGGCACAAACCGCTATCTATTACACGCAACTCAACAAAGACGGCTCGGTCGGTGTGTGGCAGACCGCCTCTAACTCGCTCCCGCTCCTCCGCACCGGCGCCACCTCCGTCACCGCCAACGGTTACGTGTACGTGATGGGCGGTCAGGATCCGGTCAACACCGTCTACTACGCCTCCTTCGCCCGCACCTCGATGGCGACCAACCTCGACCTCATCGGCCTGAACGGCGGCACGGTAGGGGATTACAGCAGCGCCGGCTCCCTCGGCTCCGTCGGCGGCAGCATCTTTGCCGGCAGCATCTTCAGCAATGGCGACCTCACGGTGCTCGGGCAGACCAACCTCGGCACCTTGAATGTAAACAACGGCGCCACCTTCAACGGCCAAACCACCGCGTTCACGGGGAACAACGGTCAGCTCAGCGCGTGGAATACCGCAGCACAGGCATTGCCTGAGGCGCGTGCCGGTGTGGTTTCGGTGGTCGCCAACGGGTATGTGTATGCAATCGGTGGTCAGACGGCAGCTGTCTATCGCGCTACTGTCCTCTACGCCAAGCTCAACGCGGACGGTTCCACTGGTGCGTGGGTCACCAACACCAATGCGCTGCCAGGTAACGTCTCCGCTGCTGCTGGTGTGTACGCCAGCGGCTATGTATACATCATGGGTGGCTCTAACGGCTCGCCAATCAGTACCGTCTATTACGCCAAGCTCAATGCCGATGGTTCCACCGGCATATGGCAGACCGGCAACGCGTTGCCGTCGGCGCGCTGGTTCGCCTCCTCGATCACCGCCAACGGTTATGTATACGTCATGGGCGGCACTCCCACCTCAGGCTCAGGTGTTCAGAACACCGTCTATTACGCCAAGCTCAATGCCGATGGTTCCGTGGGCGCATGGAACACCACCACCGTATTGCCTGCGGTCCGCGGCTTTGCCTCCGTTGCGGTCGCAAACGGCTACGTGTATATATTGGGTGGTTATGACGGCACCTCGGTGTATTCCACGGTCTGGTACGCCAAACTTAATGCCGACGGCACGCTCGGCTCGTGGGTCGTCGCGTCCGGCACGCCGCTGCCTACAAACCGTTTTGAAGGAACCACCGCGGTTGCCAATGGTTACCTCTACTCTGTTGGCGGCTCTTTAGACGGTGCAGCCACCAACGCAACGCTCGTCTACTACACTAAGCTCAACGCCGACGGCTCCATGGGCGCGTGGTCGACTAACACCGCCATGACCGGCACCCCGCGCATTGGCGCCTCCTCAGTTATCGCCAATGGCTATGTCTACGAGATCGGCGGCGATCCGTCCTCGTGGTCTTGGAATGCTCCTCAGACCACCGTCCTCTATTCCTCCCTCCCGCGCATTTCTATGGCCGGCAACCTCGACCTCCTTGGTATGTCCTCCTCGACCCTCGCCGACATCGGCAGCGCCGGCTCCCTCGGCTCCGTCGGCGGCAGCATCTTCGCCGGCAGCATCTTCAGCAACGGCGACCTCACCGTGCTCGGGCAGACCAACCTCGGCACCTTGAATGTAAACAACGGCGCCACCTTCGGCGGCCAGACCACCGCGTTCACGGGGAATAACGGCCAGCTTGGGGCTTGGCAGACCGCCAGCCAGTCGCTCCCGGCCGCCCGCGGCGGCTCCGCCTCTGTCGTCTACAACGGCTACGCGTACATGATCGGCGGCGCCAATCCGTGGGGCGGCAACAGTGCGGTCTCTACTGTGTATTACACCAAGCTCAACACCGACGGCACTACCCAGGCATGGCAGACCGCCGCCAATGCCCTGCCCGCGGTGCGGCTCCAGCCTTCGGTTGTCGTCGCCAACGGCTATGTCTATGTCATGGGCGGCGAAAACAGTGGCACCACCTCCACGAACACCGTCTATTTTGCCAAGCTCAACGCCGACGGCTCGGTCGGCGCCTGGACAACTTCCGCCAATGCTTTGCCCGGCAATCGTTACGAGGCGTCCGCAATCGTAGCAAACGGCTATGTCTATATTATCGGCGGCAGCAGCGACAACAATACCACTATGGTAAGCACGGTCTACTACGCCAAGCTCAATGCCGATGGTTCCATTGGTTCCTGGCAGACCAACACTAATGCCCTGCCGGCCAATCGTACAGGTGGCGCTGCCGTCGTCGCCAATGGGTATGTCTACTACATCGGTGGCCAGGCAACGAACGCCACGCCGCTCCAGACGGTGTATTACGCCAAGCTCAACATTGACGGCTCTATCGGTTCTTGGACCACATCGCCCAATAGCCTGACCGTTGCCGCTGCTTTTGGTGCTGCGGTCGTTTCCAACGGGTACCTCTACAACATCGGCGGCGAAAACGGCGGCTGGTCACCGACCGGGACCATTTATTACGCGCAACTCAACAACGATGGCTCCATTGGTTCCTGGGTCGCCGGCGGCTCCTTGCCCGCCGCCCGCGCCGCCGGCGCCTCAATCGTCTCCAACGGCTATGTGTATGTCATGGGCGGCATCCCCGACAACTCCACCGCCCAATCCACCGTCTACTACGCCTCTTTCGCCCGCACCTCGATGGCGACCAACCTTGACCTCATCGGCCTCAACGGCGGCACCGTAGGCGACTACAGCAGCGCCGGCTCCCTCGGCTCCGTCGGCGGCAGCATCTTCTCCGGCTCCATCTTCTCCAACGGCGACCTCAGCGTGACAGGTAACGCAAACTTCACCGGCGGCCTCGGTGTTACCGGCTCGCTCGGTGTGAGGGGTTCGCTTGGGGTGAACGGCGGCGCGCTTTGTATCGCGTCCGGCTCGGGTACGGGCTGCGCCGGTGCCACCACTGCGGGCGACATCTACTACAACACTGCCCACGCGTCCGGCGGGTACGACGTGGCGGAGGCGTATCGCACGAATGATTCCTCGGTGACGGCGGGTACGATCGTGGCGGTTGATGTTGCCAATCCGATGTATGTGAAGACGGCTTCGGCGTCCTCGTCGGTCGTGATGGGTGTCGTGTCCACGCAGGCGGCGATGTACCTCGGCGAAATGGCGAGCTCGGTGCCGGTGGCGCTCGGTGGGCGTGTTCCGGTCAAGGTATCGCTTGAAGGCGGCGCGATTTCCGCCGGCGACCGCATCGCGCTTTCCTCCATCCCGGGCGTCGGCAAGAAGGCCGGTGCGCTCGATGCGACGGTGGGTATTGCGCTTGCGGATTACAGTGAGGTTACGACGGCGGGGACGGTTGAAATGTACGTGACGCTCGCGCCGGGCATCGACATCAATGCGCTGCGCACCCAGGTCTTCGCGGGCACGATCGTTGGCGGCGCGGGCGAGGTTGCGACCTCCTCCATCATTGCGCTTTCGCAAAATGACGAAGACAATGCGCTCGCGCTCCTCGCCTCCACCACCATCTCCACCTACTCGCTCGTTACCGATGCTAATGGTGTGACCCATATGGGCATCCTCGCCGCCAACGCCCCGGCGTCGGTGCGCTCCGGCACCGGCGTCGATATGTTCGGCCTCCAGACGCTCGCGATCGCCGCCATCAAGGCGCAGCAACGCCAAATCGTCGGTATGCAGCAAAGCGTCGCTACATTGCAGACCGCCGTCGCCACCACCTCCGCCGCGATCGCCTCCAGCACCTCGGTCACCGACGCCCTCGCCAAACTCGGCGTAACCATCGTCAAAAACGTCTGGCACTTCGCGCAGGTAGCCATCGACACCCTCTTCGCCGAAAACCTCACCTCCACCAGCCTAGAAACCAACAACATCTCCGTCGGCTCCACCACCACGCCTTCAGGCATCACCCTCTTCGACTCCGTCACCAAAACCCCGTACTGCTTCTCAATGCTCGGCGGCGTGGCAACCACCACCACCGGCGCCTGCCCGATGATCAGTACGAATGCGACGAGTACCGCGACGACGACCGCCGACACCGCAACCTCAACCCCCGCCGGTGCTCCGCAGATCTCAGTGCAGGGCAACAACCCGGCGTCCGTAAACCTCCACGCAACCTACAACGATTTGGGCGCCACCATCACCGGCCCGCAAGCCGACGTAAACCTCGGTATAAACGTAATCGTAGATGGGGGAGCGACCACCACCCCGGATATGATAAACATAGACACCAGCGTTGCAGGAACTCATACGATTGAGTACTTCGCCATAGATCAAAATGGTTTGATCGGCACCGCCCTCCGCACCGTAAACGTAATCGACCCGAACGCCACAACGACTGACGCCACCTCGACCCCGCAATAATCTGCGGTACTCACTTATCGTTCGTTCTTTTTAATTTCGCCACCCCTCCCCAACCCTCTCCCCCTGAAGGGGCGAGGGGCAGCTCAAAACCCAACGCCCAACTCAATAAAACCCCCGCCACCCTCAAGCTCCTCGCCCCTCAGGGGGAGAGGATGCCCGACAGGGCAGGTGAGGGGTGGCGAATGAGCGAATGTCTTGACCTTGTATAACAGAAAAACCCCCGACTTGCGTCGGAGGTTTTTCTGGATTGCCGAGGATTCGACAAAACGACATCAGAACCGGTACACATTCATACTAGCAAGAGAGTTATGTACTGTCAAATGCAACTTATCCACACCTTCTCATATATCTACAGCCAGTGGAGGGAATCGAACCCTCGACATCCAGAGTACCGATTCTGATGTCGTGACCACACCACCGGCTCCCTATATGATAACATGGTATTTTCGCCACCCCTCACCCCAACCCTCTCCCCCTGAGGGGCGAGGGGCAGCTCAAAACCCAGCGCCCAACTCAATAAAAACCCCGCCACCCTCAAGCTCCTCGCCCCTCAGGGGGAGAGGATGCCCGACAGGGCAGGTGAGGGGTGGCTGGGTTTTTGGTTTATAGTATCTTCATGTCCCAACTTTTCAATCTCCTCTCCACCAAAACCTTCCGCCGCGCCCTCCGAAAAAACGCCACGCCGCAGGAGGTGATGCTCTGGTCTCGCCTTCGTGGCGATCGGATGCCCGGCACCAAATGGCGTCGGCAATACAGTGTCGGGCCGTTCATTGCCGATTTCTACCTTCCCGAAAAACGCATCGTTATCGAAATCGACGGCAGCCAGCACTACCAAGATGGTGCTCCCGAGTACGACGCCCGCCGCTCCAAGTTCCTCCAAGAATACGGCTGCAAAGTTCTCCGCTTCACCAATACCGACATCAACACCAATATCGGCGGAGTGGTCGATATGATCTGGCTGGCGGTAGTGGGGGAGTAGGCGCTCTTCGCCACCCCTCACCCCAACCCTCTCCCCCTGAGGGGCGAGGGGGCAGCTCAAAACCCAAAACCGCAAAACTCAAGCTCCTCGCCCCTCAGGGGGAGAGGATGCCCGACAGGGCAGGTGAGGGGTGGCGGAAAAGAGGAGGTGAGGGGTGGCGGGAAGGTGTAGGCGAAGGGCTTGTGATATAATTTCTCTATGACTCCCATCTCCACTAAAAAACTTATTAAAAAAGCCGTCAAACAGCCTAAAAGCGAAATTGCTGAGGTGTCCGAAAAGGTGGATGCGTTGACCGAAGTGGTACGGGAATTAGGGATTTTTGTTCGCGCATCTGCCGCATCTGTGGATAACCGGTTTGAGGCAATCGACCGCAAGTTTGAAGCTCGGTTTGAAGCCATCGACCGTAAACTCGAGGCGATCGATCAGAGACTTGAGGCAATGGATGTTCGGTTTGAAGCCATGGATGTCCGATTTGATGCGATGGATGTTCGGTTTGATCAAGTTGATCGCCGGTTGGATTTGGCGGATGCCCATTTTGGGGCGATGGATAAGCACTTTGCGCAGTTTGATCGCCGATTTGGTCTTATTCTCGACACGATGGCGGCGACGCAGTCGGTTTTGTATGATATGTCTAAAGAGATGAAGGGCATAAACCAGCGTCTTGATACGCACGGTGTAGAGATAAGTGATGTGCGCGGGTATTCGGTGGAGATAGACAGCTTACGCAGAGAGATACGGGCCGGGGGGAAAGTGCCAGTGAAGTAGTTGCCAGTCACGTATATGCTATACTATCCCCATAGCCACTAATTATTAGTTTTTCGTAACACGTATGTCTCAACTTTCTATCAAAAAAGGCTTCACCCTGCTCGAAGTCCTGCTCGTGATCGCCATCATCGGCATCTTGGCAGCCATCGTCATCGTGGCGCTTAACCCGAACAAGCAGCTCGGCGACACCCGCAACGCCCAGCGCAAGTCCGACGTCAACACCATTTTGAATGCGGTGTACCAGTACGACATCGACAATAGTGCGATGCCGGGCTCGATTCCGACCACCAGTACGGCGGTTTGTAAGTATGGCGCCGGTCCGTGCGGCGCATTGGTAGACCTCTCGGTGCTCGTGCCGAAGTATGTGGTCGGTATTCCGTTTGATCCGAACGGCGCCACCGCCAGCAGCACCGGCTATATGATCTCGGTTTCCACGACGGACAACCGCGTTACCGTTGCCGCTCCGAACGCCGAGAACGGCGCGACGATTAGCGTGTCGAAATAAGTTGAAAGTTTGTAAAGTTCATAACGTTGAAAGGAAACCCGCACGACTTTGTTGTGCGGGTTTTCCACTACCCACTCCTTTTCCACTCCCCACATTCTGGTGTGCTATTATATAGAAGTTATGCGCCATCACTCCGCAAACGCCAAGAAAGGCTTCACCCTCATCGAAATCCTTCTCTCCATCACGTTGATGGGTATGATGGCGACCACGGTTATCGTCGCGCTCAATCCTGCCAAGCAGCTTTCCAACGCCCGCAACGCTCAGCGTAAATCCGATATTGTGAACATTCTGGCGGCGCTCAATCAGTACGTCATCGAACACTCCGGCACGTATCCCGGCTCTCTCACCAATACGCCGACCTTCATCTGCCGCACGGGCAAGTCCATTTCCGACTGCGCCGGCCTCATCGACCTGCGCGTGCTGACCGACCTCGATGCCTATATGTCCGCGATGCCGGTGGATCCGCTTGCCAGTACGTCGGTGAGTACCGGGTATACGGTGTACCTGAACGACCTCAACGGCAACGCGCTCACGGTCGCGGCGCCGTCCGCGGAGAGTGGTGTCGTTATTTCGTTGACGCAATAGGACCACGCCACCCCTCACCCCAACCCTCTCCCCCTGAGGGGCGAGGGGGCAGCTCAAAAACCAAACACCAAACTCAATGAACCCAGAAATACAAAGGTCAGACCTATGCAACAAACAATATTTTTACCAAAGTATCTTGATTGAGTTCAAACGGAGGTTTTGGGCATAGGTCTGACCTTTGTATTTCTGGGTTCACAAGCACACACCACATATGTTTACCACTCCTCATCACTACAAGACGACATTGTCCGACCGGGTGGAGGTGGCTCCGGGGACGTTTCGACTTTCGTTTCGGTTTGAGGCTGATGCGCCGTTTGGTTTTACGGCGGGGCAATATGTGTGGGTGGCATTGCCCTCGCTGTTGTTCCCGGATCCGCGCGGCCCGCAGCGCGCATTTTCTATTGCGTCCGACCCCGCCAATCCCGCAACCATCTCTGTTCTCTTCCGCGCGTCGGAAAGCGGTTTCAAAAAAAGCCTATTGTCACTGGAGGTCGGTGCGCCCGTCACCATTCTCGGGCCGTTCGGACAATTTGCGCTGCCGGCGAGCGGGGAGTGCGACTCATTGGTCTGCCTTGCGGGCGGCGTCGGCGCAGCGCCCTTTTTCAGCCTGCTGCCCGCCTGCGCGAAATTAACGCCCGTTCCGCCCGTCACTCTTATATATAGCGAAAGCGTCCCGGAGCGCGAAAATACCGAGGTGCAGGCGCTGATCGAACAAACATCGGCATATGCATCTATGAACGTGGTGTATTGCTACGGCCCAGTGACGCAGAAGGTTATTGAGGCTGCGCTGGGGGAGGATGACACCCAAAAACCAAAAACCAAAAACCAAAAACCCGTATCTCCTCGCACCCTTTTCTACATCTCCGGTCCCGCCGGTATGGTCGGCGCCGTCACCGCGCACTTGCTGGCTATGGGCGTGCTGCCGACGCAGATGCTTTTTGATGAAAATTATCCGCTCTTCCCGGGAGAAAAAGACGCGACGGAAACACTGGTGCACCACACTCCGGATCCGCACGATCCGCTAGGCGAGCAGCCTCGCGCAGTGCCCGGCGAAGTGAATTACTATCGTCTCATTTCCGAAGACTCGCTCTCGTACATCGTCGTCACCGACATCAACGGCCACATCCTCTACGCCAACAAGACCGCCGAAGTTGCCACCGGCTACACGTTCGACGAGATGAAAGGCAACACGCCGCGCCTCTGGGGCGGCCTGATGGATGCGGCGTTTTATCACAATCTCTGGCACACCGTCAAAACCGAGCGCAAGATGTTCCGCGGCAAAGTGGAGAACCGCCGCAAGGACGGCAGCCGCTACACCGTTATTCTCACCATCTCGCCCATTGTGCGGGAAGACGGTTCCGGCGATTTGATTGGGTTTGTTGCGCGCGAGGAAGACATCACCGACCGTGAGCGTATCGATCAAGCAAAGACCGAGTTCGTGTCGCTGGCATCGCATCAACTTCAAACGCCGCTTTCTGCAGTAAAGTGGGCGACCGAGACGCTCCTTGGTGGCGACGCCGGCGCACTGGTGCCTGCGCAAAAGGAGTTTGCGGATATGATTTGGGAGAACAATGAGCGAATGATCCGCATCGTGAATTCTTTGCTCAATATTTCGCTTATTGAGGCGGGCACGCTAACGGCGTCGGTGAAAGAGGTTCATATCGAGCAGGCGATCGATTCGGTAGTGCACAATCTTAGTCCCCGATTTGAAGAAAAGCGCATACATTTTACGGTAACGTACGGCAAGGAGTTGCCGGATATGCGCGCCGATCCGGACTTTTTGATAACGATCGTCGAAAATCTTTTGACGAATTCTTTGAAATATACGCCCGAAGGCGGCACGGTGAGCCTGATGGTTGCGTGGAATCCGCGCGACGGCGGCAAGCTCAACATCCGCGTGGCTGATTCCGGCTACGGTATTCCCCTGGAAGCCCAGTCCCGCATCTTCTCCAAATTCTTCCGTGCCGAAAACGTAAAAGACAAAGACATCAACGGCTCCGGCCTCGGCTTGTATATCGTAAAGAAAGTAACCGAACTAGCCGGCGGTATAGTATGGTTCGAGTCCGTCGAAGGGAAAGGCACCACGTTCTACGTGCTGCTGCCGGTGGTGGGGTAGAAGCGGCGCTCCGTACCAACCCCAGGAAATACAAAGGCGAGACCTATGTATTTACATAGGTCTCGCCCACTACTGTCCCACATAAATCCCCCCAATCCTAAACGGCGGCTCCACTGAGCCGCCGTTTAGGATTTCTGCTCCGCACGATTTGAATTGAAATGAGGGAGAATGAGATTGACGTTTTTA
>Ga0118677_10010472_pt1 | contig 14159 bp, 11 predicted proteins | sample AliMusrvi5mmetaG_FD_86154 | JGI IMG/M metagenome (GOLD analysis project Ga0118677, IMG submission 86154) | reverse complement strand
CATTCCTTGGTACCAGTCAGAACGCTGTATTGACGCAGATTTGGGTAGCCATGTGCTATTATCTGCTCTTGTCATACATCAAGTTCCAAACAAAATATCGCCATTCATTACAGGAATTAACAAGAATGATTGCCTCAGTTATCATGGAACAGCGACTGTTGATCGATATTTTATCTCTTAAAGAACAATCGCTCAAAAAGGTGAGGGAACCTGTACTTCAACTGGCTTTATTTTAACCGGACACTACTGCGTGAACTTGGTATTTTACGTGATGGTAAAGTAGTTACCGGATCAATGCTGCAAAGCATGAGTGACAAAGAGTTGCGACATGAAATCAGCTCTATATCCGTCTTCGCAAGGGTAGAGCCAAAACACAAGCTCCGGATAGTTGATGCCCTGCAGAAAAACGGGGAAGTGGTTGCCATGACAGGTGATGGAGTGAATGATGCACCTGCCCTGAAAAAAGCTGATATAGGCATTTCGATGGGCATTAATGGAACTGATGTTTCAAAAGAAGCCTCTGCAATGATGCTGCTCGACGACAATTTTGCATCGATTGTTGCTGCGGTGGAAGAGGGCCGGGGCATCTATGATAACATCAAAAAATACCTTACCTATCTGCTCTCGTCGAATATCGGTGAGCTTGGCCTTATGGCCTTTGCTACCCTGATGGGCATGCCTCTGCCTCTTTCTGCCGTCCAGTTGCTCTATGTCAACCTTGCCACTGATGGACTGCCGGCCTTGGCGCTTGCTGTGGAACCCGCTGAACGGGATATTATGCTGCGCCGGCCTAACGATCCAAAAAAAGGGATATTTACCCGCCCGGTGCTGGCACTCATGCTGAGCGGCGGGATATGGTCAACCATTGTAAATCTCGGACTCTTCCAGTTCGCTCTTGCATCAGGTCGTCCGCTTCAGGAGGCTATGACCATGACCTTTATTTCGCTTGTCCTTATTCAATTTTTCAAAGCGTATAACTTCCGCTCGGAAAAGAGTTCCATTTTCAACCGACCCTTTGCCAACCACTGGCTCAATGTGGCAATAGTCTGGGAGCTTGTAATGCTTGCGGCTATCATTTACATCCCTGTTTTACGCAAAACCTTTGGAACCTACCTCCTTACCACTCAGGACCTGTTCATGGTTATCGGTGCAGCGGCAACTGTTGTCCCCGTTATCGAACTGATGAAATTGATTATACGGAAGGGGTGGTTTGTTCGGTGAACATCTGCTTTCAACACGGCCCATAATTTTTAAGCCATTTTTAAGCTGGCTCTTCTAATCCTTTAAGAGAGCCGTAGATATATTTACAGCTGTTACATGAATAGAACTGTGAATAAGCGTCTGAATAATAAAAATTAAAGGCTGACTCCTATGCTTTGTCCCGTTTGTAAAACCGATCTTAAAATCTCTGAACGTCAGGGGATTGAAATTGATTATTGCTCAACCTGCGGGGGCATCTGGCTTGACAGAGGTGAACTTGATAAACTTATTGATCGATCAGCTCTGGAGTACCGTTCAGTGGAACATAGCCGGGAATACCAGAATGATTATTCCCATAACAGGCAAAACGACCACGGCGATGAACATGATCATGACAATACCATCGACCCTAAAACAGGCAAAAGAAAAAGAAGAGGCGGACCGTTAGGGTTCCTAAGCGAACTCTTTGACTGACATACTGTTTGAAGATAAGTTTATGATGATTACGAAATGATACCTATCGATTAAAGCTACAAACCAAATGAAAAACAAATTTCCATCTCTTTTTCTGGGAATTATCGCTTTCACGCTTGCCACTATTTCGGGATGCGATAACGCTGAAATCTCAAAAAATGCACTGCTAAGTACCGGCATAAAAGTCGGTAACGGAGTTCTTCAGGGATCTATGTCGGAATTTTCAAAAGCCATAGAAAAGGATAAGACATCGGCAACAGCTTTCGCTGGACGAGGAGCAATAAAATACTCCATGAAAGATACCGATGGGGCCATTGCGGATTTCACAAAGGCCATGGAAATAGATCCAAAATATACCCCGGCTTACTCTGGCAGAGCCTGGGTAAAAATTTCTAAAGGAGACATTCAGGGAGCTACCGTTGATTTTATCACTGCAGGAAAGCTCATGCTTCTTGCAACGCTGAGCAAAGAGTAAGGTGCATACCTATCAAAAACCTTATACTAAGAGTATCTCTCATCTTCATCCGGATGTGAACCATTGAAACTACTCTTGGCTTTTATAGCGTCAGCCATTATTCTTGCTGCTTTGGCTGCCACGTTTCCCGAGGTACTGCTTAACCCCGGTCCGTTGATGACAGGACATCAGTCGCTGGAAAAAAAGTGTCTTAGTTGCCATACACCTTTCGCAGGCGCAACGTCGGTTCAGTGTATCAGCTGTCACAAACAGAGTGATATCAGTGTCAGAAATGTGGCCGGCCGTTTGCTGCAAAAAGATACCACCAAGGTTCTGTTTCACAGGGGGGTCGGTGCCAGCTCCTGCATCGACTGCCATACTGATCATAGAGGCACTGATGCAAAACAAACACTCAAACCTTTTAAACATGAGTTGCTATCTCTTTTGCAGCAAAAAGAGTGCATCACCTGCCATACAAATAAAAAACCGCAGGATGCCTTGCATCGTTTTGCTCAAGGTAATTGCTCCGAATGCCATGGGTTAAAAACATGGAAACCAGCTACCTTCAATCACAGCAAGCTGACAGCTCCATCAAATAAGCAATGCATTACCTGCCACAAAGTTGATCTGCCGAAGGATAAACTGCACCTTAACATAACCGTGAGTTGTGCTGAATGCCATGGCTCCAAAAAATGGAAGCCCGCTACTTTCAATCACAGCGAGCTGACAACTTCATCTGCCAAGCAATGCATTACCTGCCATAAAGCCGATCTGCCGAAGGATAAGCTGCATCTGAACATAACTGCGAGTTGTGCGGAGTGCCATGGTTCAAAAAAATGGAAGCCCGCTACGTTCAATCATAGCAAGCTAACCGCGTCGTCAGCTAAGCAGTGCATTACCTGCCACAAAGCTGACAAACCGAAGGATACTCTGCACCTGAACATAACTGCGAGTTGTGCGGAGTGCCATGGAACAAAAAAATGGAAACCGGCAACCTTCAATCACAGCAAGCTGACTGCTTCTTCAGCTAAGCAATGTATAACGTGCCATAAAGCTGACCAGCCAAAGGACAAACTGCACCTGAACATAACAGCGAGTTGTGCAGAGTGCCATGGTTCCAAAAAATGGAAGCCCGCTACGTTCAATCATAGCAAGCTGACAGCTTCATCTGCCAAGCAATGCATTACCTGCCACAAAGCTGATCTGCCGAAAGACAATTTACACCGTCTATCACAGGCTAACTGTGCTGCTTGCCATAGGACTACGGCATGGAAACCGGCAACCTTTGATCATAACAGGTATTTCAGGCTTGACGGTGATCACAGAGCCAGCTGCGTTACCTGCCATACTGAGCCCGGTAATTATAAAAAATATACCTGCTACAACTGCCATGAGCATTCAGCCGCACGTATTATACGGAAGCACGAAAAAGAAGGAATATTTAATTATCAGAACTGCATGAAATGCCATCGTGATGGAAGCAAGGAAGGCAGGGAAAGAGAGAGGGACGACTAAAAACGCCAACAGTGAGTTTATTGCCGGTCACACAACCCACCCTCCGTCATCCCGAAAAGCATTGAGGGATCTCTCTTTTCCCCTTTCACTACTCCACAAGTACAAGTAATATTCTTATCTTACCACGACACAAACAGCAATCATCCATTCAACCCTTCATCCGTCCACAGCGCTGTTGTTCCCGTATAACTTAAATGCCTTTTACTTCGCCGCTTCCGCTAAACAATATCTAATGAACGAAGCCACTCATAATAAAATTGTATCATTTATCTGGGGAATAGCCGACGATGTTCTCCGTGACCTCTTCAAACGGGGCAAATACCCCGACGTCATTCTTCCCATGTGTGTCATCCGTCGCATGGATGCTGTGCTTGAACCGACCAAAAAAGCCGTGCTCGCAACAAAAAAGCTGCTCGACGATGCACGAATCACCGAACAGCGTTCTGCACTCTGTGAAGCCTCAGGGCAGGCATTCTACAATACCTCACAGTTTACTCTGCGCGACCTCAAATCGCGCGGGAGCCAGCAGCATTTACTTGCCGATTTCGAAGACTATCTTAACGGCTACTCACCCAACGTCCAGGACATTCTCGAAAACTTCAAGTTCCGCAACCAGCTCTCCACACTCTCCAAAGCTGATGCCCTCGGCACACTGATCAACAAGTTCCTCGACCCTGAAATCGACCTCACTCCCTCAGGCATCGATAACCATGCAATGGGCACGGTCTTCGAAGAACTCGTCCGTAAATTCAACGAAGATAATAATGAAGAGGCTGGTGAGCACTGGACTCCTCGCGATGCCGTGCGCCTGATGACCAACCTTGTCTTCCTGCCGATTGAGGATAAGCTTAAGTCAGGCACCTACCTGCTTTATGATTGTGCTTGCGGTACAGGGGGCATGCTTACTGTTGCCGAAGAGACTGTTTTATCCATAGCCGCAAAGCATAAGCAGGATATACAATGCCTTCTTTACGGGCAGGAAATCAATCCCGAGACCTACGCCATCTGCAAGGCCGACATGCTGCTCAAAGGCGAAGGAGAAAACGCCGATCATATCATTGGTGGCGCAGAATGGTCCACGCTCTCACATGATGCATTTCCAGCCAGCGATTTCGACTTCATGCTTGCCAATCCACCCTATGGAAAAAGCTGGAAAAAAGACCTCGAAGCCATGGGCGGTAAAGAGGATATGCGCGACCCCCGTTTCAGGGTGATGCACCAGGGCGAAGAGCTTTCACTTGTCACACGCTCCAGCGACGGCCAGTTGCTCTTTTTGGCCAATCTGGCTTCTAAAATGAACCAGACCTCATCGCTCGGCAGCCGCATCGCCGAAGTCCATAACGGCAGTTCGCTCTTTACTGGCGACGCCGGACAAGGCGAAAGCAACATCCGCCGCTGGCTCATCGAAAACGACTGGGTCGAAGCCATCGTTGCCCTCCCGCTCAACCTCTTTTACAACACCGGCATCGCCACCTACATCTGGGTGCTCACCAACCGCAAGCCAGCACACCGCCACGGTTATCTTCAGCTTATCGACTCCACCCAATGGTTCAAGCCCCTTCGCAAAAACCTCGGCAAAAAAAATTGCGAACTCTCTCAGGAAGATATTGACCGAATTCTCAACACCTTTCTTGACTTTGAAGAAATCCCTGAATCCCGAATTTTCCTCAATGAAGAGTTCGGATATTGGAAAGTAACGGTTGAGCGCCCGCTTCGACTCCACAGCCAGCTCACCGTCAAAGCCATAGAGAGCATGCGTTTTGCCTCCGGTGACGAAGATATCCGTTCCTCGCTCTACGAAGAGTTTGGCGACGACCTCTTCACCAGCTTCAGCAGGATTGCACCAGAGATCGACAAGCGCCTTGCCGATTGGGGCAATGATGACGAAGCGAGTGATGATGAAGAGAGTGGCAGCAAAAAAGGGCTGCCCGAAAAAAAGAAAAAGAAATTGCTCGACCCGAAGACATGGGAACGCGACAGCAGGCTTGTTGAAACCGCCTATGCCTTGCGAACAATACTTGGTGAAAAGCTTTTTGAAGATCACAACATCTTCCGCCAGAACATTTACGCAGCGCTTATGCAGGCAGGCATCAAGTTGCCGGCTGCCGACCTGAACAAAATTCTTAAAGCAGTAAGCTGGCGAGTGGAAACCGCTTCACCGGTCATTGCCAGAATGCACACGCCAGGCAAAGTCAAAGCCGAACCGCTTTACGGCCGTTACGATGCTACCACCCCCACAGGAAAGCCAGTCATCGCCGAGTATGAGCCCGATCCCGAACTGCGCGACACTGAACAGGTGCCACTCCTCGAAGAGGGAGGTATTGAAGCATTCATTCGTCGCGAAGTGCTGCCCTACACCCCTGACGCCTGGATCAAGAACAGCGCCACCAAAATCGGCTACGAAGTTAGCTTCACCCGCCACTTTTACAAACCACAGCCGCTGCGCACACTCGAAGAGATCACTGCCGACATTTTCGCCATTGAGCAGGAAGCCGAAGGGCTGCTTGATGGCCTGCTGAAAGGAGGTGTCAGATGAGCGACATATCGCAGCAGGGAGGACAGCCATGATTGCTGACCTTAAACCATATTCGGAATACAGGGAATCCTGTCTTTCGTGGCTCGGGAAGGTGCCGGAGCATTGGAAGACTGAACGTGCGAAGTGGTTATTTGCCAAGATGGCCCGTCCAGTTCGAGCAGAAGATGAAGTTGTGACTTGCTTTCGCGATGGTACGGTGACACTACGCAAGAACCGACGTTTGCGTGGCTTTACCGAGGCCACTGTAGAGCACGGATACCAAGGTATTCGAAAGGGAGATCTGGTCATCCACGGGATGGATGCATTTGCAGGTGCGATTGGTGTTTCAGATAGTGATGGTAAAGGAACTCCTGTTTACAATGTTTGTCAGCCGAGCGAAGGCGTAAATGCCCGATACTACGCACACCTCATTAGGGTAATGTCCCAGTCGCAGTGGATTCTTGCTCTGGCAAAGGGTATCCGCGAGAGATCGACAGACTTCAGGTTTGAGACATTTGGAAATCAACGAGTTACTCTTCCCCCACCCGACGAGCAGGCTGCAATAGTGCGTTTTCTGAACTGGACGAACGGTCAACTGGAAAAGGCCATTCGGGCAAAGCGCAAAGTCATCTCGCTGCTCAACGAGCAGAAGCAGGTCATAATCCACCGCACTGTCACCCGTGGCCTCGACCCCTCTGTCTCCTTTAAACCTTCCGGCATTTCCTGGCTAGGCGACATTCCTGAGCATTGGGATGTACGAAAATTGAAGTTTGAAATGCGCTTTTGTGGAGGAGGCACTCCTTCGAAAGGAAATCTCTCATATTGGCAGGGCTCGATCCCTTGGGTTTCGCCCAAGGACATGAAAACCGAAATAATTCGTGATACGATAGACCATATCACAGAAAGAGCGGTTGAGCAAAGCAGCACAAACCTGGTTTCTGCAGGTTCGCTGTTGATGGTTGTACGTTCAGGGATTTTGCAACGAACAATTCCGGTAGCCAAGACTATTTGTGAAGTCGCCTTAAACCAGGATATGAAGTCTCTTACGAGCAAAGGGCGGTTGGATTTAGATTATTTCGCACTCTTTATTCGTGGTTGTGAAAAGCAACTTTTGCGCGAGTGGACAAAACAGGGAGCGACGGTTGAAAGTATAGAGCATCATTACCTCTCGAACACAAAGGTGCCTATACCACCTATTCAAGAACAAAAGCATATTATTGAACAGGTTGTTGTTGAAATAGCTCCGATTACCACAGCAATCTCCCGCTTTGAACGTGAGATTGAACTGCTCCGTGAGTATCGTACACGCCTTGTTGCTGATGTGGTGACCGGCAAGCTTGATGTGCGTGAAGCCGCTGCAAAACTGCCAGTCGAAGCTATGTCTGATCTATCAGATAATGATAGTGTTGACGCTCTTGAAGACGAACCCTTTGAGGAGGAGGCTCTTGTATGACAACCGATATTAGCGAAAAAGGGCTCGAAAGCCTCATTATGCGCCACATGACCGGTGTGGATGGCCTTGTTTCAACCACCGGCCAGGTTGAACAACCTTCAGAGAGTTATGGAGGAACAGGATATTTTGCTGGCACTCCAAAAGAGTACGACCGTTCTTATGCGCTCGATCTCTCGCAGCTCTTCTCATTCCTTCGTGCCTCGCAGCCGGAACCATTCGGGAAGCTTACTATTGTTGAGGCGAATGGACCGGGGGATATTAATCGTCTCAAGTTTCTTGCCCGCCTCTCGAGCGAAATCGGCAAGCGTGGTGTGATTGATGTGCTGCGTAAGGGCATTGAGCATGGGGCCCTTCACTTCGACCTCTTTTACGGCACGCCGTCGGAGGGCAACGCTAAGGCTTCCGGACTGCACGGGCTGAACCGATTCTCCATCACGCGCCAGCTTGCCTACAGCCCTGATGAGACCCGCCGTGCGCTCGATCTCTGCCTGTTCATCAACGGTCTTCCCATTGCCACTTTTGAGCTGAAGAATAGCCTCACCAAACAGACCGTGGCCGATGCTGTTGAGCAGTACAGGCGCGACCGCGACCGCCGCGAGAAGCTTTTTGAGTTTGGCCGTTGCGTGGTGCATTTTGCCGTAGACGACAGCGAGGTACAGATGTGCACTGAGTTGTGCGGCAAGGGCTCCTGGTTCCTCCCCTTCAATAAGGGCTATAAAGATGGTGCCGGTAATCCACCAAACCCGAATGGCATCAAGAGCGACTATCTCTGGAAAGAGTTACTTACCCCCGCAGGGTTGACTAACATCATTGAGAACTACGCGCAGATTATTGAGGAAAAAGATGGGCGTACCGGTAAGAAAAGACGCCGTCAGGTCTGGCCCCGTTATCATCAGCTCGGCCTAGTGCGTCAGGTACTGACGGACGTGCAGCAGAATGGTGCAGGGAAGCGTTACCTCATCCAGCACTCCGCCGGGAGCGGCAAATCAAACTCCATTGCCTGGCTTGCGCATCAGCTTATTGGTCTGAAGCGTGAGGGCAAGGAAGTGTTCGACTCTGTGATTGTCGTAACCGACCGCCGAATCCTCGACGATCAGCTCCAGAAAACCATCCGGCAGTTTATGCAGGTTGGCGCCACGGTAGGTCATGCCCGGCAATCCGGTGACCTGCGCCGTTTCATTCAGGAAGGAAAGAAAATCATTGTTTCAACGGTGCAGAAGTTTCCCTTCATTCTCGACGAAATCGCCATGGAGGCCAGCCGGACCTTTGCTATTGTCATCGATGAAGCGCACTCAAGCCAGGGCGGAAAGACATCGGCGGCAATGAGTCAAGCCCTTGCCGGCAAGAATACCGACGACAATGATGCGCCTGAACCTGAAGATACAGTCAACGAAGCGCTCGAAAAACGCATGACTGCCCGCAAAATGCTGACCAACGCCAGCTACTTCGCCTTTACGGCAACACCCAAGAATAAGACTCTTGAAATGTTCGGTGAGGCGCTGCCGCCTGACGGCGAAGGCAAGGTAAAGCACCACCCCTTCCACAGCTACACCATGAAGCAGGCGGTCGATGAGGGATTTATTCTCGATGTGCTCAAGAGCTACACCCCTGTAGACAGCTACTACAAACTGATCAAGAAGATCGAAGACGATCCGGAATTCGACACCAAAAAAGCGAAAAAGAAACTGCACCGGTATGTCGAAAGCCACGACCACGCCATCCGGCTCAAGGCCGAAATCATGGTAGATCACTTTCACGAGCAGGTATTGGCTGCCAATAAAATAGGGGGTCAGGCGCGTGCCATGGTAATTACGGGCAGCATCGAACGGGCAATTCAGTATTTCCACGCCTTCCAGAACTATCTCACGGAACGCAAAAGCCCCTACAAGGCGATAGTGGCATTTTCAGGAGTGCACGATTACGACGGCACTCAGGTCAGTGAGGCATCACTTAACGGCTTCCCGAGCGGCGACATCGCCGACAAAATAAAAAATGACCCCTACCGCTTTTTGATTTGTGCCGACAAGTTCCAGACCGGCTATGACGAACCCTTGATGCATACCATGTATGTCGATAAACTGCTTTCAGGCATCAAGGCTGTGCAGGCTCTCTCACGTCTCAATCGCTCACATCCGCTGAAGTATGACTGCTTTGTCCTCGACTTCCAGAACAATAGAGAAACCATTGAATACGCCTTTCAGGACTACTACCGTACCACGCTGCTTGCCGAAGAGACCGATCCGAACAAATTGAACGACCTCAAGTCGAAACTCGACAACGCGCAACTCTATACACCCGAACAGGTGCATAAGCTTGTTTCGCTCTTTCTTGGCAGTGCTGATCGTGACCAGCTTGACCCGATGCTCGACCCTTCTGTGGCACTCTATACCAGCTCGCTCGACGAGGATGGGCAGGTGAAATTCAAGGGCAATGCCAAGGCATTTTGCCGCGCATATAGCTTTCTCTCTTCAATTTTGCCCTTTAACAAAGCCGAATGGGAAAAGCTCTCGATCTTCCTGAACCTGCTTATCCCTAAACTTCCTGCTCCGGTGGAGGAGGATCTCTCGAAAGGTATCCTCGAGGCTATCGACATGGACAGCTACCGGGTCGAAAAGAAAGCGATGCAGAAAATTTTACTTCTGGATAACGACGCCGAAATAGAGCCGATTCCGATGGAAGGCGGCGGTCACAAACCAGAACCGGAGCTCGATCGTTTGAGTAATATCCTCAAGAGCTTCAACGATCGCTGGGGCGGGCAACTGCAGGATCCCGAACGCCAGACAAAACGAATTATAGACGACATCGCGCCGAAAGTGGCTGAAAATACAGCTTACCGCAATGCCAGGGAAAACACCCCTCACACTGCACGCATGGTGCACGACGAAGCGCTCGGCAAAGTTATGCAACTCATCCTGAAAGACGATACCCAGTTCTACAAACTCTTCGTCGAAAACGAATCATTCCGCCGCGAACTCGGTGATGTGGTCTACGCAATGACAAACGGTTGACCCGGTAAAGCCCATAATAGAATGAAGAGAGTCAAGACAGAAAGGTTTATCGAGCAGATATTGACAGGCAGTTTGCCTTGTAAGTTCGAGTGTAGCGACGGAGAAACATACTATATCAAGCATATTGGCAATAACCGTCTGCATGTTATCAATGAGCTTATAGGTTCCAGCCTCCTGCAACTGCTCGCAGTTCCTGCCCCGGAGATAGCGCTTGTAGAAGTTGTTCCGGAAACTATTGAAGGTGTCAGATTCGATGGTAAACCCCCTCAAGGAGTGGCATTCGGTTCACGGCAACTGAAGGGACAATCCAAATCGCTTGACAGGGCGGATTTGTATCAGGGTCAGGAAATTCGTAAATTTGCAGCTTCTCAAGCCTTGATAGGGATTGTTTTGTTTGATATTTGGGTTTACAATATAGATCGTGCTCCCCACAACCCGAATGTTCTTGTTGAGGAAACCGGAAAAGAGAGTTTCCGCCTTGTGGCAATTGATCATGCCGTGATTTTTGAAGATAAGGAATACATTGATTTGGGTAGTAGCAGAAACAGCTTTCCGCCCACTATTGAAGAATCCCTTATCAGTCATCCGCTTTTCCGGGATGTGCATGATGCACTTGGACTTTTTTCCTCTGATGAAGCTGACAGGGTTCTTTGCAAGATAGAGAGCATAAGAGAGGATGAGCTTCGCGACATATTGAATGTAATCCCCAATGAGTGGGAAGTCAAAGACACAGAAAAAGAATCGATTATAAAACACTATCTGTTGCCCCGAAAAGATTTAGTTCGCGGTTTCTATCAACAGCTTTTAGTGGATGCCAGGATTAAAATACTATGAAAACCTATTTCACAACCGTAAAATACGCGCCGAATCCTGACCGAGAGGAGTTCTTTGGCATCGGATTAATTATGGTGAGCCCTGAGAGTGGTGCTGTGAAAGTACGTTTCTCGCAGGAGCGTGTGGCTCGAATTAATCGTGCACTTGGTATTGACAAATCCTCACTTCTTGAGAGCGCAATGCATCAGGCTGAAGGTCTCGCAAAGAGCGGGGAGTCTGTTGACGTGAAACACCTGGAATACCTTTCTGTATACGAAAACGGCGTCATTCGCTACTCAGCACCAAAATCGCTGGTCATTGCTCATGACAACCCTGACGAATCTGTCGATACCCTGCTTGATCAGCGTTTTGACAGGTTGTATGATAAGTTGATAGCTGATAAACAAGAGAGTAGAGCAACCGTATCAAAAAGCAATAACGCTTTTGCTACAGCTTTTCGAAAACAAGCAAAAAAAGATGAGCAATTTAAACGTCATTTTGACATTGGTTATAGCCTCGATTCATTAGCGCAGCAAACAGATACGCTTTTTCCGGGTATTTCTTTTGATTTTATTGGAGGCAATGGTTCTATTTATTGCGGTAATTTCATTGACCTTGAAGTACAAGAAAAGACCTTGCAAAAGAACATCGCAGAGACATTTCTTGTAAGGAATTTTTTGATTTCACTGTATGGCAGTGATTCTTCGCAGTGTAAAATTATACTCGACAAACGACAAGCAAAAAGCAATTCTGCCAGAAAAGCATTGCATTCAATCGAGTTGGGTTTACAAAAAGAACCGGATAATCTTCTTATCGTTTCTGACACTCACGAACTCATTGAAAAGGTATTGATTGAGGTTGACGAAAAGGGTGTAGTGCCATTTTCACGCTGGATTCAGAACCATCCACTAAATACCTCATATTCTTCTTTGTAAAGCCAAAGTAGAGGAAAAAGCACAGACAGTCCTCTCTCAGCCCGTGAACTCTTCCCCAATGCAACCCTCGCCGACCTGTACGACCCACTCTCCATGCCCAAAGAGCTCCTCAAGGCACACCGCGAACTATACGAAGCCGTCGACGCCACATACCGCCGCGCCCCCTTCAAAACAGAACTCGAACGCCTCTAATACCTCTTCGAACTCTACACCAAATACGCCGAACCCCTCACCCAGCAGATAACCAAAACCCAAAAACGCCCCCGGTTAAATTACTCACCAGACCCTCCTTGCACTCCCTTCATCTTCCCAACCAGTATCATCCCAGCGCTATGCCGCTCTGCAGTTGAAGAGCATTGTCGGAGTGTCACCTGACAGTTTGGTCGGTTGTACCTCCTGCAGAGCTTGGTGTGTTTTCAGTTCGATTACGTTTCCTGAAAAACATTGAGTCAAAGTTTTTATCAACCAAAAGAGTATACTTTCCCTTGTAAAAAAGCATCATGAACAAAAGCCAGCACAGAATGAAAAATACCAGAGTATTGTTTTTGACAGCCGGAGTGCTTCTCCTGATGTGTTGCAACCCGTTGCAGGCTTCCAGTAAGCCTCTGGTAACTTTTGTTGAATTAGGATCAACATGGTGTACTCCGTGCAAGTTAATGCAGCCGGTTATGCATTCTCTCGAAAACAGGTATGGTGAGCAGCTCAAGGTTATCTTTTATAACGTTTCAACTCCCAAAGAGCAGAGCTATGCCAAACAGTATGGCATCCGGATAATTCCGACGCAGGTTTTTCTGGATATGAACGGCAAGGAGTTTTTTCGTCATGAAGGATTTTTCTCAGAAGAGCAAATCGACAAACTGCTAAAAAAACAAGGGCTGACACCATTAACTAACAAGTAAACAGTTATGGTCGAATCTCTTTTTTCAGCACTTTCTATCGCCCTCGGTAAGAGTTATTTCATTGCGCTTGCAGCCGCTTTCTGCTGGGGAATACTGAGCGTTCTTCTCAGCCCCTGTCATCTTTCAGGCATTCCGCTGGTTATAGGTTATATAAGCAGTCATGGGCGGATAAAAGTAAAACGAACTGTCGCCCTTGCACTTTTATTTGCATCCGGCAGCTTGTTCACCATCGCCACTATCGGAGTAATCACTGCATCACTGGGAAAGATGCTGGGTGACACTGGGGAGTGGGGCATTTACGTTATCGCTGCAGTATTTATAGTGATGGGTCTTTATCTTATGGACCTTATTCGTTTGAAATGGAACGGTATTCCACTATCAGATGAACAGCGTGGTGGACTATGGGGTGCTTTTCTATTAGGTCTTCTGTTTGGTATAGGTCTTGGGCCATGCACCTTCGCATTTCTTGCGCCTGTGCTTGGAGCTGTATTCAGCATAGCTTCCGACAGTTGGCTTAAAGCAGTCCTGCTCATTGCAGCTTTTGGCGTAGGTCATGCTGCTGTAATCGCTCTAGCTGGCTCTATGACGAATCTGCTACAACATTACCTAACCTGGTCAGGCAAGTCAGGAGCCATGGTGTACCTTAAAAGATTCTTTGGACTTATATTAATTTCGATAGGCTTGTATTTCATTTATACCACTCTTTGAACTGTAACAACAACATGTTCCAAGATAAGCGCCTATGAAAAAAGCTATAATAATCGGTGCGACCTCAGGGATTGGAAAAGGGCTTGCCACATTGCTGGTCAAAAACGGTTACAAAGTTGGCATTACCGGAAGACGTTCGGAACTGCTGGATGAATTAAAACGGAAAAATCCCGATTCGTTTGTAA
>Ga0118677_10010471_pt1 | contig 14160 bp, 10 predicted proteins | sample AliMusrvi5mmetaG_FD_86154 | JGI IMG/M metagenome (GOLD analysis project Ga0118677, IMG submission 86154) | reverse complement strand
GAATTGAAAACCGCAAATCGAAAAATCCACACACCCCCCCCAGCCACCCCGCCATCACCCAGGCCATGGAAGAAAATTTCAAAAAAAACTTGACGCTGTCCCGTTAGGCATTTTCATTCTCCTCGCTCACGGCGTGCCGGCGATGCCCTATCATGGGTGGATTATAGCCTCATTCCAGAGCCCATTGTTTTTTTCTCCCCACTCCATGCCCAATTCCATCGCTCCCGTTACTCCCTCCGTCGACACTCCCCATACCGATGACTTTCGAATCGATCCGCCGCTCCAATCCGTTGAGCAGGCGAAAACCCGGGCGGTTCTTGCGGACGCGCTGGAAGAGGCACAGTCTTTCCCGCTTACCCTTGGTGATGGCGCTGATGAATCGGCTGCCCATGCCATTCCTCTCGAACCTGACGCCCACCCTGTGAATACCTCTCCCGACCTCACCGCGCCATCGCCAGAAGCCGACACATCGCCACCCGTCCCCAGTGACGATTCGACCCAGGCGGTCAGCCCGACCAGCAAGCTCGCTGCGACCAAGCCATCTGCGCCACCCAAAAAACCGGCTCCACCCAGCAAGGCCGCAGCCACGCCCGCCAGAAGCCACAAAGCTGCCTCTCCCAAAAAGCCTGTACCTGCCCCCGCAAAACCTGCGGCTCCCTCCAAACCCGTGGCTCCTTCCAAGCCCCCGGCTAAGGATGCCAAACAGGCACCTGCTCAAGCCAAACGCCGCATCGATACCCCGGAAATTCAGGAGAAAATCCGCGAGCTCATCAAGCTAGCCAAGGAACAGGATTATCTCACTTACGATGATATTAATGAGATTTTGCCTAACGACCTAGTCGATCCGGAAGACGTCGAGGCCATCATGGATCGCCTCCGGCAGATGGAGTTTGACGTCATCGATGCCTCCGAGGTGGATCGCTACAAGGACAAGAAACGCGATGAGACGGATGGGGATGATGACGATTCCAAGGGTGACCAAAAGCTTGATATCCTTGACGACCCGGTGCGGATGTATCTCAAGCAGATGGGCCAGGTGGCGCTGCTGACTCGGGAGCAGGAAGTGGAGATATCCAAACGCATCGAGGATGCCGAAACCGAAGTGGCGCGCCATCTGAATCTGTTCGGGTTCGTGGCCGATTCCTATATCGAACTCGCCGACAAGCTCATCAAGGGCAAGGAGCGCTTCGACCGCGTCATCCTCGACAAGAAAATTGAGTCACGCGAACGCTATATGAAGGGTCTGCCCAAGCTGTGCGAACACCTCAAACAACTGCATCAGGAAAACGACGAATACTTCCGACAGCTATCGACCAAGGCCCCGCGAGGCAGAAAGAAGCTTGAAGAAGAGTTTGAAAAAAACAACCAGACGCTCAATCGCCACTACACCCGTTTCTATTACAAACAGAAAGTTATCGAAGACTTCTGTGAGCAAGTGGATGACTACCAGCAAAAGTTTTGGAAGTACAACCGCAGGGTTGAGGCTGATGCCAATGACAAGGAGTTTGTCACGAAATTGCGTGAACTCCAACAACGCTCGTGGCACACCACAGAGTCCTTCAACGAAGCCTATAAACTGCTCCGCCACTGGCTCAAGGAAGCCCTCCGCGCCAAAACAGAAATGGTCGAGGCCAACCTCCGCTTGGTCATTTCCATCGCTAAAAAATACACCAACCGCGGCCTCTCGTTCCTCGACCTCATCCAGGAAGGCAACATGGGCCTGATGAAAGCTGTCGAAAAATTCGAGTATCGCCGCGGCTACAAGTTTTCCACCTATGCCACCTGGTGGATCCGCCAAGCGATCACCCGTTCCATTGCCGACCAGGCCCGCACCATCCGCATTCCGGTGCACATGATCGAGACGATCAACAAGCTGATGCGGGTGCAAAAACAGTTAGTTCAGGAATATGGCCGCGAGCCCTCGCCCGAGGAAATCGCCGAGGAAATCCACCTGCCCGTCGAACGCGTCCGTGCCGTGTTAAAGATGGCCCAACAACCGATCTCGCTCCAAGCGCCCGTCGGAGATTCCGACGACACCTCGTTCGGCGACTTCATCGAAGACAAATCCGCCGATAACCCGATGGAAGAGGCCGGCTTCTCGATGCTCAAGGATAAGATCAAGGATGTGTTGGACACTCTCACCGAACGCGAACGCGAGGTGCTCGAACAACGCTTCGGCCTCAAGGATGGCTACAGCCGCACCCTCGAGGAAGTCGGCCGCCAATTCCAAGTGACGCGTGAGCGCATCCGCCAGATCGAGGCCAAGGCCCTGCGTAAAATGCGCCACCCCACGCGTATCCGCAAACTCGAAGGATTCATCGAGCTGCCCGGCGCTTGAGATGGAGTTGTAGCGTCGGTCTGTGACCGACGAGTGCTTATTTTTACCACTTTTTAATGGTGGTGTTCTTGACACGGTGGTGGTCTGTCCGCTGACGACGATGCTGCGGCCGCTCTGGCGCACGCTGCCGTCGAGGTTCAGCCCTGTCCGGCCGCTTTCTGTACCGGCCAAGGTCTGTAGCTTTACGAAAAGAAAGCGGCCCGACTGATCATCCTCCAAGGAAAACCCAATAAGTTGAATGATATTCATGGGGAACGGCGGCCTTTATTGAAGTGGATGTTCTACGCGCAGTGGCGGAAAACGCAAGGGCCACGCCAAATATCCAATCCATTGCATCGAGCACCAGGCCAGCCAAGCCTCAAAGTGCCGCCTTGGTCGGCAGCGTGCGGCTTTACGCTGCGCTGGGGTGATGCCAATTGGCACCACGTCTCCCACTGGCGGCTTGCCATTAGGCGGCAGTTCCCCATGATCTTCCCCGCCATGAGAAACTGCCCGGTTGCCGACGAGGAGCCCGACCTGCACCAACTTCTTGAAGATGACTAACGGCTCGTCGAGCGCCAGCAGCGAGTCGAGAAAAGCTGCAGTCAACTTGCAACGGCGATGAATGAAGAGGCACGCACGTTGCCCTCAATTTTCTGGAGCCTGAACACGATGATTCTTTGCTGAAGGCAAAGTAAATCCTTGCCCACTGGGGTGACCTATCCGCAATCTACCCGGGCCCAGATCGCGAACGAAAGCAGGCCGCGCATTCATGGCAACTGCTGCTTTCTCCCTCCGGTCCGGTCACCGGTTCAACCAACGGTCTTCACCTGAAAAGCAGTTCCCTTGCAAACAAACGCATGAATTCAAAGTCAAGTTTCTCGTTGATTGCCTGCCTGGCTATCTCTGTCATCGCGGGCCGGGCTGCCGAGCCGTCTAACATTATTTTCGACACCGACATGGGTGGCGATTGTGATGATGTCGGAGCCCTGTTCATCCTGCATGGGGCGGTCGAGCGGGGAGAGGCGAAACTGCTCGCCACCATGGGCTGCGTGTCATCTGACACCATCGCCCCGGCCCTTGATGCCATCAACACCTGGTTCGGTCGTCCAGAGATCCCCGTTGGCACGCTCAAGGATCCGGGTTTCAAGGATGGCAAATGCTATACCGACGAGATCGCCCGCTGCTTCCCGCACCGCTTTCCAAGCGGCAAGGACTATCCGGACGCCGTCGCACTCTACCGCCGGATTCTGGCCAATCAGCCCGACCAGAGCGTGATCGTGGTGGCAGTCGGACCGCTGCGCAATCTGGCCAACCTGCTCAAGTCGCCCGCAGATGCCGCCAGTCGGCTGGAAGGAGTGGCGCTGGTCAAGCGCAAGGTCAGGAAGCTGGAAGTGATGGGCGGGAAATACCCACCGTTCGAGAGCAAGAACGACAAGGATTTGGAATACAACTTCATGGTAGACGCGCCATCCACCGCCCTGGTCTGCGCCAGCTGGCCGACGCCCGTGCTCTTCAATGGGGAAGGCGGTTCCACTTGTTCCGGTCGCCGCGTCAGCTATGAGATGCCCGAGCACAACCCGCTTACCATGGCCTATGCCAACTATCCCTCAGTGGGTTTTGCCGGGGACCGGCTGAGCTGGGACCCCGTTTCCTGTCTGGTGAGCGTGAGGGGGGCCGCGCCATGGTACCAGGTTGTCAGCGGCGGTTCCAATTTGGCCGACGCCAAGACCGGAATGAACCAATGGCAACCGGATCAGGATCGCTGCCATTCCTATCTGGTGCTGGATCAGAAACGCCCGAAGCGCGAGGTCGAGACGGCGCTCGAGGACTTGATGACAGCCAGCAAAGGGCATCCGACGAACCTGAAATTCAACACCGCGTATTATGGGAGGGCCGGGACCTGCCAGTTCACCAGCAGGGGCGAGGCGGAACCCGGCAGCGGCGCAAGCAAGGCGTTCGACGGGGATGACAAGACCGCTTGGCTGGACAAGGCGGCTGTGAGTTGGATCCAGTGCCAGTATGGCGAGGGCCGGAAATATCCGGTCACCTCGTACAACATCGTCGCCAACGACAGCCAGCGCCTGCCGCGCACGCTGGAATTATCCGGCTCGAATGACGGGGGCGCCACATGGACGGTCTTGGACCAGCAGGAAACCCCAGGGTTCACCGCAGCAGCGCCACGCCGCGAATTTTCCGTCGCCAAACCGGCCAAGTGGAACATCTATCGCCTCAGCATGACCGCAGCTCATGAGAACGAAGGCATCCAGCTTGCAAGCATCGAATTGAATCAAGCGATTCATTGTCGGCCCGGGGTTGCTGTCGCCAGCGTGACGCTTGACCAGCGTGCTCTCACATTGCCAGCCAACTGCCGGGCCACTCTCAACGCATCCCTCGCCCCCTCGGAAACCTTTGACCGAAGCGTTTCTTGGGTCAGCAGTGATCCGGCCATCGCCGATGTGCGCGCCATCGGCGAGCAGTGCGGCATCGTGGTGGGCAGGAAACCAGGCTCCTGCACGGTCAAGGCCACCATCAACCATATCACCCAGACCTGCGCGGTGACTGTGACGCCTTCCACGCTGCCCCCAGGCTGGAGCTATGATGAACTCAGCTCGCCGCCTATCCCGGGCGATGTTAGATTATCAACCGGTAAGATCACCCTCACCGGTTGCGGCCATGCGATGACCTCGTGGTGGGAGCGGGTCAGCGACCAAGGGGTGTTCGTCAACAAAGCCATGACAGGTGACGGGGAAATCTCCGCCCGTCTAACCAGCCTGGCCCCGAACGTCGGTGGCCCCAATGCCTACCCGTGGGATAACCGCCCCCCAAGCGCTGCCGGCCTGATGATCCGCGAATCGCTGACTGAGCGTTGTGGCCGTTATCTTCTGGTCCAAATCGAGGCCACCGGCAATCTCGTCTGCCGTTGGCGCGACAAGACCGGCGACCAGGACGATAACAGCAAAAAGGACCTCGGAAAAGCAACCTTGCCGCTCCACCTCAAACTTGTCCAAAAGGGCAAGCAAGTCCATGTCTTCACCTCCACCGATGGCCAATACTGGGGCGATCCGAAACTCTCCAGAGACACCTCCTTCGACGCAAAGAGCCGCGGCGGTCTCTTCGTCTGCTCCGGCAATACCTTCGCCACCAGCACGGCGGAATTCGATTCGCTCAAGGTGACAGAATAGCAAAAACCGCGTTCCCCCCATGCCATGCTCCACTGCTGTTTTTGGGGGTGAATCTCGGAGCGAATTGTAGGAAGGAATGAGACAAATTGGACCTTCTTGGCACTTGCCAATCATACTTGACTGGGTACGACATAGGTGGCGAATCTGCTTTATAATTCTTGCCTGCCATGACCAGCGACGATCTATTTCACTCACTGACCCCTCGCAACCCCAGTATCCTCAAAGGCATGAAAACTCCGACAGAAATGGCAAGAGACGCGCTTGCTCAAGCCGACGCGCTGGTCATCACAGCCGGCGCGGGCATGGGAGTGGATTCGGGTTTGCCGGACTTCCGCGGAAGAGAAGGTTTCTGGCGGCACTATCCACCCTTTGCCAAACTCGGACTTTCCTTTGAAATGGTAGCAGATCCAAGATGGTTCACCGAAGACCCGCGCCTGGCCTGGGGATTTTATGGCCATCGTCTCAACCTCTATCGGAACGCAACCCCTCACCGCGGTTTCCAGATTCTCCTAGAGGCAGCCAACCGGATGCAGGCCGGGTATTATGTGGTCACCTCGAATGTTGACGGACAGTTTGAAAAGGCTGGTTTTGACACCTCACGAATCCACGAAATTCATGGTTCGATCCATTACTTGCAATGTTCAACACCCTGTCACCAGAATATCTGGTCTGCCGACCAACTGCATATCGAAGTGAGTTCCGAGGACTTCCGCGCCACCTCCACACTGCCCGTCTGTCCACGATGTGGCGTCACCTCCAGGCCGAACATTCTGATGTTCAGCGAATGGGCATGGATGAGTCATAACTCAGACCATCAGCAAAGCGCATTCAGAACATGGCTTGGTTCCCTGCACGCAAGACGACTTGTTGTCATCGAATGCGGAGCTGGCACCGCTATTCCAAGTATTCGCTCGATCACATGCCAGGTGACACGGCAATTCAATGGCACGTTGATCCGCATCAATCCCCGTGAATACGATGTGCCTCCCGGACAAATTGCCCTTCCCTGCGGTGCATTAGACGGTATTTCACAACTCATCTAAAGAATCTCCTGATGCACGAAGACTGTTTCTCAAGACTATTTCTGCGGCCCCGTATCCCTGTGGTGCCCAGCACACTATCAATCGTGATTGCGTGGTGCTTTGTTATTTATTCTCAGGTGGCCCAGTGAATGGCTGCCGCCGGAGCACCGTCCTCGCCAGTCGCGTCGGGAGTGCGCAACTATCATTTTGACAAGACAATGACGCGCGAGGTATTGGAGAATTACCTATCTCGATCCATTTCGATGGAAGGTGTTTTCAATGGCCGGGGCGACCTTGATGATAACATTCGAATGATTGAGAGTATCGGAGCAAAGTATATTGGGAGAAGCCCCTGCCTGTGGAATGGCGAGGCGAATTTCCTGGGGAATATTGAACGGGCGAAGCAACAGGTTGCCAAAGCCCTGGCTGCTGATGCGGAGTTGATTCTCGAAGCCTGCGTTTTTGAAACCGTCAGCCCGGGCGTGGAACAGATCCCCATTCCTGATTGGGTATTCACCGCATTGAGTCAGCCGGTGGAGAAGCGGAATTTCAACTACACCCCCATGATCTATGCCGCGCCAGAGCAGCGCCGTCCGATGGGCCGCAACGCGCAGGTTCCCGACGAAAGTCGCATCGAGACCCAGCTTTGGTTCTTTTATCAGGCGGCGACTTACTCTCCAACTCTATCCGCCCACCCGGCGGTTGCTGCTCGCACTGAATGGTTGCCCGGCTGCAACATGCGTTAGGGCGTATAAAGTCGCTTCGCTGGCAAACCCATTCCCTCGCCGCTGCGCCCAGCGGATGCTAGCGTCCACGCCATGACCATCAGCCCGGCAATCAACAGGTAGTCATCCTCCGGATCGCTGAACTCACCCACACCTCAGAATGCAGGGCTCAATGGGGCTTGAGAATCGGAGATGTTCGAAAAAGTTCGGACTTGCAGACAAATTGGCTTTCCCAAAGCGCTTATCCTGTGTCGCGACACATTAGGCGGTCCGACTGAGATGCCCCCCAAGGTTAATGGGTTTTCCTTGGAGGATGATCAGTCGGGCCGCTTTCTTTTCGTAAAGCGACCATGGCTCCGGTCATGGCGAAAACCTCAGGGGGAAACCGGGGGGAATCGGGATTGACACCAGGCTGAGGAATCGCGATACCTGCCACCGTCAATCCGACCCAATCCAATCCATGAGAAAGTTCACGCTGCCAGTTTTATTTTCCCTCGTCGTTGCGGTTTGCAACGCGGGCGAACCTTATCATTTCATCAAGGAGATTCCCGTCAGCGGCGACGATGGATGGGATTACCTGTCGGTGGATTCGGTGGCGCAGCGGCTTTACGTTTCGCACGGAACGAAAGTCGTCGTGATTGATTTGAACAAAGATGCGGTCGTCGGTGAGATTGCCGATACGCCCGGTGTTCACGGTATGGCCATCGCAGCGGAATTGAATCGCGGCTTCACCAGCAACGGCCGGGAAAACAAGGCGGGCATCGTAGATTTAAAAACGTTGCAGACGATTTCCAAAGTGCCCACCGGCGATAACCCTGACGCAATGTTGTATGAGCCGGGGCGGCAGGAAGTTTACATGTTTAATGGTCGCGGTGAATCTGCCACGGTCATCGACGCGAAGTCTGGCAAGGTTGTCGCCACCATACCACTCGGCGGCAAGCCCGAATTCGCGCAGGCAGATTCCAAGACTGGCCTTGTGTTTTGCAATCTTGAAGACAAGAACGAACTCCTCTCCATTGATATCAGCAAGCACGAGGTGGTGAAGCGCTGGCCGATCACCCCGGGCGAAGGTGCCTCCGGTTTGGCGTTGGACGGGAAAAACCACCGCCTGTTCCTCGGCTGCGGCGGCAGCAAGACGATGGTGATGATGGACAGCAACAGCGGCAGGGTTCTCGCGAGCGTACCGATTGGCGAGGGCGTGGATGCGAACGCCTATGATCCGGGAACACAATTGGCGTTTGCTTCCTGCGGCGACGGCACGACTACCATTGCCCGTGTGGACGGCGACAAATTGGCCGTCGTGCAAACATTGAAGACGGAACCGGGTTCGCGGACAATGGCGTTAGATCCGGCGACCCATAAGATCTATCTGGCTGCGGCGAAGTTCGATGCCCCGGCAGCAGGTCAACGTCGTGGCAAGATGCAGCCGGGCAGTTTCAGAATCTTGATTTACGGCACTGAACACAAGTGAGGACATTTCATCTATTGATGACAAGATGATCTACTATGGCAGCGTGCAGGAAAGCCGTGATGAAGCACCCACGCGTATCGCCTTCACCCACATCCCGGATGCCGGGATTGAGGGGGTGGCTAGGTTTTGACATTGGGCTGCGATTTGTGTGACATCCCGCATGGCCATTAACCCCCGGAGCAATTTGCAGGCAGTCATAGGTCGTAACGACCCGTGTCCATGCGGCAGCGGCAAGAAATACAAAAAGTGCTGCTTGGAAAGTGATGCGGCGGCAAAAATGACAATGCCGCCCATCACTTGGCAAGAAACTGGGGCAAGGCCGGCAACGATGCCAGATACCGACTCGGATATTCACCCATATGCAATTGTCAAGATGGGGGGGAACCCGTTCCCGAAGGTTTGGTCCCAACTGTCGAAACGCGAGGCAGCGGCGCTCAAGGCCAAGGCGCCCATCCACAAAGCGGCCCGCTTGGAGACTGCCGAGATCGTGGGACGGTTGGAAAGATTGGGAATTGACGGACACCAGGCCGCGTTTGTGGCGTTGACCGACGGGCGCATCTCAGCTTGGAGCATTGGCAATGTTTGGATAGATAATCTATCCGCACCGCCAAGGAAAGGCGATGAGGATTTCATCTGTCTGGCGGCCTGCGAATTGTGGAAACGGTATTGCCCGGAGCGTCCATCCATGGAGATGGTGGACGACTGGGTGACGGAAGGCTATGACCTATCCCAAGCCCGCAAGGAGACCGAGGCGGCGGAGGTCTGGTTGCGGGCCTGGGACCATGTCCGTCCAAGGATCGAACCACACATGACCAGCTTCGAGGACGCTGACGAAGTGTTCGAGGTCACCCAGTTGTTCAGACCCTGGATCCAGGATGTCGCCATGAGCCTTGGAAACGCGGCGATCCGTGACCCGAAGTATGCAGATATCGGCATGCGCGTGATAGGTGAGGTGCTGGGTCAGTTCGTGAATGAGGATTTGGATACGGTCCTCAACTTCCGTTGCGAACTTGGAAAACTTCTGTTTCAGGCAGGCCGTTGCGAGGAAGGTGAGGCGGCGCTTGCAACCATCATCCGCGAGCATCCCGACCGGTCGTGTGGATACGCCTATTTGTCGGACGAATTGGGGTACGCCAAGCATGCGGAGCCGGACGAAGCCCGCGCCATTGCCCTTCTCGAACAAGCACTGGCGTACCCGGTTGTTGATGCCGCCGACTGGGATATCGAACAACGGTTGGAGGACATGCGTGAAGTAGCGAAACACCCCCCGCAGGACGGTCCTACCGCGTGAATTGTCAATTCCCCAATCAGGGGGGAAAGATGAACGGCGGCCCGCCGATCACAGTGGCATTGGTAGTCGGAATGGACAACAGGGTCGGATGACTGTCGGGAGACCTTGACATTTCTCCGCCGTTCAGGTGACATCCCCGCGTGTCCGCCAAACAAGCACCGATCAAAGATAAATTCTCCAATACCCAAATCATCGACGCGATTGCCGCCGGCACCGAACTCAGCCGCAAGCAGGTGGCCGCCGTGCTCGACTGCCTGGGCGAGGTCATCGAGGCCCACCTCAAGAAGAACGCCGTCGGTGAGTTCGTCCTGCCTGGCCTGCTCAAAATCAGCACCGTGCGCAAGCCGGCGACCAAGGCGCGCAAGGGCATCAACCCCTTCACCAAGGAGGAGGTCACGTTCAAGGCCAAGCCCGCCTCCACGGTCGTCAAGGTGCGCCCGCTCAAGGGGCTGAAGGACATGGCGGTCTAGCCGCTACGGGTTAGAGTGGTGTACAGTCTTGTGCCCTAGAGAATGCCATAGGGATCGCACCTAGTTCAACGACTGGTCGGGCTTTCAATCGGCCAAAGGGACAATAACATGATTCAGCCTTTAAGAGTAGATCCGCGTTTCAGTCCATGCCCAGTTGACGATGGCGACGAGCTGTTCCCCAATGGCATTTTCGTGTTCAATGTTAGCAGAATACTGGATCATCTTGAGAAGCGACCCACGGATGTTGAACTTGTGGAAATCGCCGTGTGCCACCTTGACCAAGGGTTCTCAGTACTGAATGAATCTCATATAGACTCGGTTGATCTCAGTCGGCCCGTGGTGCTTGCAGAAATCTCGCCCGGGCAATACAACCTGATCGACGGGCACCACAGAGTGGAAAAGGCACTGCGCCAAGGCGCAACTTTACTTCTCGCCTTCAAGCTCAATGTACTGCAGCACATTCCCTTCTTGACCAGCTATGAAGCCTACACCTCGTATATTGAATACTGGAATGGCAAAGTGCTGCGAGCGATTCGGGTTAAGTGACTGAGATGGCAGGCAAAATATGTGACCCCGCCCACACAAACAATGCGGAGAAATGACAGCAGGTAGGGAACTATCAGATGCACTTGACATTCCACCTCGGTCCTTGTGACAACCGGGCATGGCCAAAAACAAATCCGGCATCGGCAAGTCGTCCAAGCCGCAAGTCTCCCTTACCGCCAAGGTCAGGGCGCAGGTGATCGCCGCCAAGGCGCAGAAAATCCTGCCGTTCGAGATGTTGGCGCAGTTCAAGCGTGAGGCGGAAAAGAACGCGGCGCCGGCGACACCCGAAGCATTGGTGGAAGGCGGCAGGGATCCGGCATTCGCACTCTACGCGAGTGTGCAGCAGATGGTGTCATTGTTTGGTCAGTTGCTCCTGCAGATGCCTGAACTGCGGACTTTCAGGAAACGGCTCGAAAAGCTCGACGCTGATTACATGCCGGGCTATCCGCCAATGAGTCCCATCACCGGCTCCCACTTTGCCATGTGGACGCAGTGCGACCTGCGGATCGGCGAAGGCGGGGAGACCATGGCCGGCATCTTTGCCGAGATCGGGAGCCTGTTCGGGTTCAGTGCCGATTACCTGGCGCTGGCCAAGACCCTGGCCGACTCAAGAATGGGCATCTATGAGCACTGCGGGTTGAATAACGGCAGCATCAACCTGCGCGAACTGGTGACCGACAAAGAATTTTCATTTATCGGCGGCTCCGGATACGTCGGCAACAAGGGCGAGCTGTGGTTGGTCCGGGCCGTTCCGCCGCCGTTCGCTTTCCCCTACTGGGTCGGCATGGGCACCCCCTATGTGCTGCGCGCCCCGGGTCGGTCGGGGTGGCTGGAGTTGTTCGCACGCAACGACATCCGCAACGGAGAAGTCGGGGTTGAGCGGCGCATCGGGCAATTTCTCAAATTCGGGACGAAACCGCGCTACTGGAGCGAGCTGATCTTTGAGGGTTACAGCGGACACAATTCCGGCGCGATCTTTCTACAGGGGCTCCCGGATGTTGCCGAATCCAGACCGCACTCCGATAGCTATAGCCCGCACCGCGGAACGGACAAAACGCCGGCAGCGGATTCAAACCCTTCCATTGGAGGGTAGGTCGCCGCAGCCGACATCGCGGTCGAGGAAGTCCACCAGCGCTTGCCCGAAGGGAGCGAGATCCAGCGGCGTGCGGCTGGAGATCAGGTTGCCATCCACCACGACCGCTTCGTTCACCCAGATGGCGCCGGCGTTTTCAAGATCATCCCTGATGCCGAGGGAGCCGGTGACACGCCTGCCCATGAGGATCTTCGCGGAGATCGGGATCCAGCCGCCGTGGCAGATGAAGGCAACGGGTTTGCCCTGCTCGAAAAACTCGCGGGTGAGGGAAAGCACCTTGGGGTCGCGGCGCAGCTTGTCCGGCATGAATCCGCCGGGCACGAGCAAACCGCAGAAATCCCTGCTGTCCGCATCCTTGAGCAACAGGTCGGACTTGGCGGGATAGCCGTGCTTGCCCGTGTAGGTCCTGATCTCCGGCGCGGCGAGGCGCATCGCATAGCCGGCCTCCTCGCAGCGGAGTTTCGGATACCAGAGTTCCAGGTCCTCGTAAATGTCCTCCACGAACGCCAGCAATGTCTTCTCCATGCCGGCACTCTAGCCGAGGTCCCCGCCACGGCAAGCGTCCGCGCCAAATTGGAGGAAGGCACGAACGAACGCGGCGTCAAAGCCGGGGTGACCGGTTCGTCGGCCGTGGGCACGGGTGCCAAAAGCCACCACGAGCCGCGACAAGGCGCCGATGCGCATCAGCTTCACCCACATTCCGGACGCGAGGATCGAAGGGGATTGAGGTGCGGATACGTCACAGAGTGTGTTTCAGCGGCAGTGGGGCGGAACGAAATAGCCATCGTTGCCAGCAACAAGGGCCCTGACTGGATCATGAGGGCTTGCAAAACCAGCGGCTCGTTCCTTCGTTGGTCTCGAAGAAGTTCAGCAGCAGGCCGGTGGTTTTCTTCACCCCGGATTCATTCGGATGCAATTGATCCGGACGGACGTCGTTGCGGGTCCAGGTCAGGCCGTCGGCCTTGCGGGGCGAGTCGCCTTGCGCCCACAAATAGGGACCCCACATCACGAGCGGCGCTCGCACGGGACCTTGCGCGGGATCGAAGTTGAGCTGGCTATCGCCTTGCATCTGGCCCTGCACGATCCAGCGCATGGCAAATCCCGATTCGTAGGCGTAGGGCTCGGGGCTGCCACTGTCGCGACCGGACCAGCCGCCGAAGGTGCGACTCGACAGATAGACCACGCGCAGATTCGGATAGTGAAGGCGCGCGATGTTGAGGATGGAGGTGACATCGGCCTGCAATGCGCGGGCGTGTGCGGGGAATTCGCCGAGAGGCTTCGGGTTAGCCTCGACGTGTTTGAGCCAGCACACCTGCACCTGCTGTGGCGAAAGGCCCGCCGCCGCGATGCGTTTGGCGAGGGTCGGCCACGTGTCCTTGTCCAGGCCGGGGCTGCTCTTGCGATTGGTCTTGGGCATGTGAACGAGGTCCATTTCCTGATCGAGGCGATCCTGTTCGGCCTTCGGCAACTCTGCCGCGCCGTCCCAGGCCCACATGACTGCCGAGCGGCCGCCGATGGCGCCATTCACGATGACGACATGCGGGGATTTCTGCGGGTCGGCGTCGGCGGCGCGTTTGAAATCCTCGGATTCGATCGAGGTGTTGGAGAAGCCAATCGTGATCAAGCCGATCTTGCCGTCGTCCGACGGCTCGCCATTGGCATTGCGTGGGCAAACCTTTGCCGACTCGCTCAAATGCGCGGCGCGCTGAGCTGCGGGTGGCTCGTTGTGACCGCCGCCGTATAGCCCGCCATCCTCGCTCTTGTAGGGAGCCGTCATGTCGGTCAGCGGCACGAGCGCGCTCCAATCGGCTGTGTTCACTTCGCTCGGGCGTGCTGCGGCCGGGGGAGTGGTGCCTGAGCGACGGCTGGCAGCGCGTTCGCGGATTGTCTGCTTGACCCGTTCGAGATAGGCCTGCTCGTCGGGTGTGAGGGTTTCGCCCCGGCTGGATTTCTCCATCAACTGGCGTCCGCGAACCGGATCGATCGACGCTTCCTGGGCGTGCACTAGGGAAAACAGTAAGAACGCCGCAGCGACCCGGA
>Ga0118677_10010470_pt1 | contig 14160 bp, 6 predicted proteins | sample AliMusrvi5mmetaG_FD_86154 | JGI IMG/M metagenome (GOLD analysis project Ga0118677, IMG submission 86154) | reverse complement strand
AGGGAACGGGCACCTTCTCCTCGAATGTGACCGTGACCTTTTCGGACGACTCTTTGCTCAGCGGGGCCAACACCAACCTCGGTACGACTAATATCTCCGTCACTGGTGCCGTCTATGAACATGCCAGTGGATCGCTCTCCACGAACAGTGTTGCATTCACCAATGTCATCGTTGGTTACTCTGGTAACCTGACCAATAGCCTCACTGTTTCCAATGCAACTGGCTTCCGAGTGGCGCTCGCAACCACCAACGATGCCTCGGGTGCCATCGCATTGGCTAATGTGAGCAATCTTGCCGCGGGAACAGCCTCGGTGCTCAGTGCCACCTTCGCGAATGGGCAGGGTACGGGCACCTATTCCTCGAATGTGAACGTGACCTACTCGGACGACTCTCCGCTCAGCGGAGCCACAAATAACCTCGGAAGCTATGCGGTGACCTTCACCGCGAACGTCTTCGATCATGCCTCCAATAGCCTGTCGGACACGAACATCGCTCTCTCGAATGCAATAGTCGGATACACCACCTCCATTTCCACGAATATCTCCGTGACCAATGCGGCCGGATTCCGGGTCGCGCTGAACACGATCTCAACCAGCACTAACGTAAAGCTCGGTGTGAGCGATGTCACCAACGTCGCCCCGGGTGCCTCTGCCAATCTCGGCTTCACCCTGAACACCAATCAGGGAGTTGGTGCCTTTACTAATGCAGTGAGGGTCGTAAGCGCGGATAATTCCTCGCTGAACGGTGCTGCCACCAACTCTACCAACACTGTCACAGTCACCGGGGCCATCTATGATCATGCGTCGGGTAGCCTGAGCCAGAGTAATGTGACGCTGCAGGCGGTTCACGTCGGATACACCAATGCGCAGACCTACCAGATCGGTGTCAGTAATGCACCCGGCTTCCGGGTCTCTCTGCAGTCCTACACCACCAACTCCAGCAATAACCTGAGTCTGACGGGAGTCTCCGGCGTTGATACAAATACCTCTTCCAACTCGGTGCTGGCGTTTGTCACGGGGCAAGGAGTGGGGGCCTTCACCAATGTAATTGGTTCGGTCTATGGGGACGACAGTCCGCTTGCCGGCAACCGCGCGCAGGTGGGGACCAATTATCTCACGGTCTCGGGCTTGGTCTATAGCGGACAGGGCACATGGACCGCCGCGACCGGAAATTGGACCAATGTGGCCAACTGGAACCAAAGAGGCGGAACTCCCGGTCTTGATGGAGAGCTCTCCACCAATGACTCCGCCACCTTCGGTCCCGGGGTGGCAGGTTCCGTCACGCTCAATACCAATGCGGGGCTTAACTCCATCGCGTTTAATAATGCATCCAACTCCTACACAGTTACTGGAACAGGAACGATTTCGTTGGTTCTGGGCGTGAGTGCTCCCTTGATCGAGGTTCTTGAGGGGAGTCACTTCATTGAAAACGCACTGGATCTGCAAACCAATGTGACGTTCACGAATGCGTCTGGAGCCCAGTTGACCGTGGGTGGAAATATCTCGGGTAATGGCGGAATTTCCCTGTCTGGGAGTGGAACGCTCTTGCTGTCGGGTAACAATAGTTACCTCGGAGGTGCGGTGGTGAACTCGGGGACTCTTTCCGCAGGTTCCACAACGGCACTTGGCTCCGGCGGGGTGCAGTTGCTCGGCGGCACTTTGTCCTTGGCCACGAATCTGACGATCCATTCACTCGTCTGGAATTCCAGCGCCATTGTTCAACTCCTGAACCCCACGAACTCTATCTACCTGACGATCACTGACGCGGTCACGCTACAAGGCTCCGGAACCAATTACTTTGATTTGGCGGGATATACCCCGAGCTCTTCCAATAATCCCACCGAGCTCCTGGATTTTGGAAAGAATGCCCTGACGGTGAATCAGTTTGGCATCGATAACGTCACGGGATACACCCTCTTCACTAACAACGGCGCCCTGTACACCTACGGAGGCAGTGTGGCGCTCATCGCATCCTCCTCGGGAACAACGATCAGCAGCACCGTGACCTATCCCCAGGTTATCTTTCAAACCAATGGCATCCTGAATGTTTCCTCTTCGGGTAACCTGACGATCACCACCAATGTCGTGATCAACCATGATGGGGCGATCAATCTGAGCGGTACAATGACTGCACCGAACGTATCGGTCACGGGTGGAAGTTCCCTCTCGATGCTTGGTGGAACCCTGAATGGTAATGTCGCGAGTTCCGGTTCGATGACGATCTCCGGGCAGAGTGCCATCAATGGCAACCTTCAGCTCAACGGCCTCTCCTCCCTGACTATCGGTCTTGGATCCCTGCTCAATGTCAGCGGATCTGCGACTCTCGGCGGCACTCTCATCATCGCCAATCCGGTGGCCTTCGGTACGAAGGAAACATTCCTTTCGGCATCAAGCATAACGGGGGCGTTCAGTTCGATCATTGCGCCCGCCGGAGAACGCGGACGCCTTGTGATTGAGGGTGATCCGACCGCCAGCATCATCATCGCCCCCGCAAGCTACACCCAGATGGCGCAGAACCAGAACCAAGTGAACGTGGCTACCGCACTCAACAGCTTTATCCCCTACACCAGCGGCGACCAACTTACGGTCTCCACCTCCCTGGATAGCCTCACGGCTAGCGAATACAATCAGGCCTTCAACGCCATCATGCCCACCTTCTACCAGCAGATGGCCACCATCGCCTTCAACGAAGCAAACGCCCTCAATATGGAACTTAATCAGCGCCTCTGGGGACTCCGCCTTACCGAGGGGGGGGGATTCAGCATGAGTGGCCTTGCTGACAACTACCCCATGTTCCAAGAGGGACCCGTCGAGGGGCAGGGTGACGGTAAGGGAGTCCTCGACTCCAAAAAAGACATCCTCCGTCCGGGTGCCGATAATCATTGGGGCTTATTCGTTGATGGGAACGGCATCTTCGCCCAAGCCAACAGTGCCAACATGCTTCCGGGTTACAATTCCGAGAGTGGCGGCGTGACCGCAGGTGTCACCTATCGCGTGAATCCAACCCTCTCTGTCGGTGCCTATACCGGCTATCAGGGAACCTACACTAAGAGTGGAGCCACTGGCTCAGGTCTAGGAACCGGCAGCAGCCTTTCTGACAATGCCGTTCGATTCGGTTTCTTCGGAACCTATGGCAACAAGGATGGCAAGGGCCTCTACCTCAACGCCCTCGCCGGAGGAGCCTACCACAACTACCAAGCCACCCGAGTCATTCAGTACACCGGAGTCAACAGGACAGCCAACAGCCAACCCGGAGCAGGAGAACTCGATAGCATGCTGGCAACGGGCTACGACATCCAGAGGGGCAAGTTCACCTTCGGACCGACAGCATCGCTCCAGTACACCTACCTGGGAGTCAACTCCCTCAATGAAACCGGAGCCCAGAGCCTCAACTACAACTCAGGAGGATGGAACAGCTCCAGCATGCTCAGTAGCGTGGGTGCCCACGCCGCCTACAACTGGGTAGCCCATCATGGCAGTGGAGGGGACATCGTGGTCGTCCCCCAGATCAACCTCAACTGGCAGCATGAGTTCATGCAGAACCCGTATGATATCAGCGGTAACCTGGGGGGAACCTCACCGACCTTCAGCAATTGGAGTGCGGCACCGATCCGGGACTTCCTCTACACGGGTGTCGGCTTCACGGTTGATATCGGCAAGAGGTGGAACACCTCCTTCTTCTACAACGCCGCAGCGGGGAACCAGAACCTCACCTCCCAGAACATCTTCTGGAGTGCAGGCGTGAAGTTCTAGGCGGGGTCTGAAGGGGCCTGATTCAGAGCGCCGATGTAAGGAAGGTTCCTGTAGAGCCCTGCATAATCGAGCCCATACCCGACAACGAACTTGTCGGGGATTTCAAAGCCGAGATAATCTGCGGCAAGGTGTCGTGAGGACTCTTTGCGAAGCAGGACGCAGGTGAGGACTGTTCGCGCTCCTTCCTGTATTAGAAGCTCCTTCAAATGAGTCAGCGTACCCCCGGTATCGAGGATGTCATCGACCAGCAGAACATCCTTACCGGCAACTCCTTTGGGGATTCCCCAGGGGAGAGAGACTCTTCCGGAACTAGTGGTTGAGTTGCCGTAACTCGAGGCTTTCACCGGAAGAATCACCAGCGGAAGGGTGATCTCCCTGACGAGATCGGCTGCAAAGATCATCCCGCCGTCCATGATGGGCATGATACAGAGATCACTCGTAACGAGATCCTTGGAAATAGCCGCCCCGAGTTCTTTGACGCGACTCATGATTGAGTAGCCACTGATAAGGATTTCTAAAAGCGGTGGCATGGAGTCGATCCAATGCACCCGCTTGCGGTAATACGATCAAGAAACTTCTTAGTGAATTCCTAGGCGCGCGATCAAGTTAAGGCCGAGCGAGAAGAGAGCGGCTCCCAGGAAGACGCAGACAGGCAGCGTTAGGACCCAGGCCATGAGAATGTTCCGCACGGTCGCCATTTGGAGTCCCGAACCGTTAGCTGCCATGGTTCCCGCAACACCTGAGGAGAGGACGTGCGTGGTGCTGACAGGAAGACCGAACCGATCTGCGATGCCGATGGTGACCATGGCCACGAGTTCCGCTGCTGCACCCTGACCATAGGTGAGGTGAGACTTGCCGATTCTTTCACCCACAGTGACTACGATGCGCTTCCATCCGATCATGGTGCCGAGGCCCAGAGCGATTGCCACGGCAACCTTCACCCAGACCGGAATGAAGTCGGTGATCCCCTTGATTGAGGAGCTGAGTTTTTTTGCCGAATTCTCCGCGGCGGGTGAATCGAGTTGATGATTCTTGGCCATCTTGCTGGCCGTAGAGGACAAAAGGTAGAGGTTAGCACGAAGCGCACCGCGTTCTTTTTCGGGAATCTGATCAAGTGTGGAGACGCTTCCGATCGTCTTCTCCACATCCGAAGTAACGAGTCCGAGGGCGCCGAATAACTCAGGGGTGGTGGAGTGAGAGCCACGCATGAAGTTGGTAATGGCCTTGGAGGGATCTTGGGTGACGGTCGAAAGATCGGCTCCCGTCGAATGGGCGGAACAATAGGAAACCATCGCCTGAAGCTCTCCGCGAAGTGCACTGATCTCCGCGGTGCTGCTCTCGCTCTTCAGGGCGTAGGTGGTGGGCAGAATGCCGACAAGGATCAACATGATGAGTCCCATGCCTTTCTGACCGTCATTGGAACCGTGGGCGAAGCTGACTCCCGTGCAGGTGAACATGAGGAGCGCGCGAATCCATCCTGGTGGGGGATGGTTGGCGTCGGGAGTTCTGTAGAGCTTGGGGTTCTTGACGAGGATCTTCATCACGATCAGCAGGAGTGCCGCCATGCAGAATCCGATGACCGGGGATATCAAGAGCCCTAGCCCGACATCCTTGGCCTTGGCCCAGTTCACACCGTCACCCCAGTAGTGGGAGTCGCTCATGAGGGCATTGGCCACGCCGACACCTATGATCGAGCCGATCAGGGTATGGGAACTGGATGCGGGAAGTCCCAAATACCAGGTGCCGACATTCCAGAGAATCGCCGAGACCAGCAGCGAGAAGACCATGGCAAATCCCTGGGCGGATCCGATATGGATCACGAGCTCCACGGGAAGGAGGCTGACGATGCTGAAGGCAACGGCACCCGATGAGGTGAGTACGCCGAGGAAATTGAAAAAGCCGGACCAGATGACTGCGGGAACGGCAGGGAGCGTGTGGGTGTAGATGACGGTGGCGACTGCGTTGGCCGTATCATGGAAGCCATTGACAAACTCAAAGCTTAGAGCGAGCAGAAGAGCCAGCCCCAGAAGGATCCAGGTACCGATTCCGACAGAGGCTGCGTCAGCGAGTAACAGGTGCATTCGGCTAAAATAAGGTTTTACTTTCCGTGATGGGAGTCTCTTTTACAGTTCCAAAGTTACGAATTCGTCATGGAGAGCACGCCATTCGTTCTCTGATCTGGCGTCGGAGACGGGAGTGGCAGAAGGTTTGTCCGCTGCCGGATATCAAGCTCGGAAAAGCCGACTTCGACGGATATGGGTCCCTCGGGCAGTTCCCAGCAGTTTTTCACCGGATGCCAGTACATGAGGGAGGTGTCGGGGAGTGAAATGGTGACTTTCTTGGATTCGCCGGGATTTAACTCAACTCGTTCAAATCCTTTCAACTCACGGAGAGGACGAGGGGTCGATTCCCTCAGTAGCCCGACATACAGTTGGACGACGGCGGCTCCGGAACGTTTCCCTGTATTCGACACATCGAGGGTAGCGGAGCGATCCTTACCGCTTCCCGTCACACTAAGGGGACCAAGCTCGAAGGTGGTGTAGCTGAGACCGTGTCCGAACGGAAAGAGTGGCACTCGTCCCGATCTGTCATAGCCCCGGTATCCGTAGAAGATCCCCTCTTTGTAGTTCACGACGGGCCATTCCTTACCCTGCTCGAAGGAGCCCGGGTACTCGTGATAGGAGGGGTTCTCCTCGATGGTGCGATCGAAGGTGCAGGGGAGATGTCCTGAGGGATTGGCATCGCCGAAGAGGATCTCGGAGAGAGCCGTTCCCGCACTCTGCCCTAGATACCAGGTCTGTAGAACGGCCGGGACTTTATCGATCCAGTCTCGCATATCGATGGCGCCGCCACCGCTAAGGACGACAATAGTCCGGGGATTGGCGGTGGATACTTGCTCGATGAGTTGCTGCTGGGCGACCGGAAGAACGAAGCCCCTGTCGTAACCTTCCCCCTCCACTTCGGGATTTAGACCGACACAGACGATAGCGACATCGGCATTCTTTGCCGGATAGAGTCCGGTCAACGCATCGGCGACCATCTCGATCACGACCGAGACATGACCGCTGCCCCGCCCCACCTCGCTCGCCGTAACCCTCAACGGGATTGTTTCCCCCTTCTTGAGTGTCATCACATAACTCTCGGGATTGCCCAGTTCACGGTTTCCCAAGCGGATCTCGGGGTGTCCGACGGAGAGAAGCTCATAGTTTCCCGAGGCCGGAACCTCAATGTCTGCATCCCATGTCACGCGGGCTTCCTGATCTTTATTTACCCCCTCGGGTGGTGTGTGCTTATTCCAGGAAATGTCGATCCGCTTCGGATGACTGACGGTGGTCTTGGTGAAATCCTTCTGATTCACGCTGACCATCTCCTTTATGGAGATGATCCGGGGAGGAATCGGTATCTCCTTTCCAAGCTCCAGAAAGCCAGTGAGAGAGAAGGGCTGGCTCAGCGGCATCGGCGCGTAGAGGACATCCGTATCGTAGGGAAGGGCATCACGAATTCCTTGAAGAAAGCTGACCTTGTGGAATGGCTCCACTCCGCCGCTTCCACCGCCGACGGTGGGAGTGTCCTGAGCATTCGGTCCGTAGACGACGACATGCTTCAGGGAATTCATGTCGAGAGGAAGAAGCGTTCCTGAGTTTTTAAGAAGGACAATCGACTTCGTGGCGACATCGAGGGCTACTTCCCCGTTCTTTTGTGAATCGAGGGGAAGATTGGTCTTCTGCCTGTTGCCATCCAGGAATCCCATGGAGATCTCCATCCTGAGAAGTCTCCTGACGGCTTGATCGATTTGATCTTGGGTGATTTCTTTTCGTGCCAGTGCCTTGGTGATGCTCTCCTCGGTGACCTGGTAACCCATTGGCATTTCCAAATCGAGTCCCTTGCCGATGGATTCAGCAGACTGGGTCGCCCACCAATCTGACATCACGATTCCAGGGAATCCCCACTCCTGCTTGAGGATGCCGTTTTGCAGATGATCGTTGGCAGTGCTCGGGTATCCGTTGATTTTGTTATAGGCGGACATGACGCCCCAGACACCACCGTCACGAACTGCTTTTTGAAAAGGCTGGAGATAGATCTCGCGAAGCGTCTGCTCGTCCATCTGTGACTCGATTTCCATACGTCTCCACTCCTCGTCGTTTCCTACAAAGTGCTTCACCGTGGAGACCACCCCCTGAGACTGGACGCCCCGGATCCATTGGGATGCCAGTTCCCCAGTCAGGTAGGGATCCTCACCGAAGTATTCGAAGTTTCTGCCGTTCAGCGGTGTCCTTGCGATGTTGACTCCGGGGCCGAGTTGGATGTGGATGCCGCGGGCCCTAGCCTCGCGTCCGATTGCCTCTCCGTATTTGAAGGCGAGGTTCCTATCCCACGTGGCGCCGAGGGCGATCCCGCTGGGGAAGGAACAGGCTGGGCCATGGGCTCGAATTCCCTGAGGGCCGTCAGCCATCACCAGTTTCGGGATTCCGAGTCTGGGAATCGCCTCCGTCGACATGCCGTCAAAGCCATCGCCGGAAAGAAGGCTGATCTTTTCCTTCTCCGTGAGTTTGGAGAGCAGTGCGTCGACCCTCTTCTCGACCACCTCACCGGAGTACTTTGATGGAGCGGCGGAAGGGGGCGTTTCGGCTACAAGACCCGAGGAGATCAGGAGCAGGATGAAAAACGCTCCGCGACGACTCATGCCGGCAAAGCTTCGGTGCCGGAAGTCAGCGGGTTGATTGGGTGAGGCGTATCATCGAAAGCCTTTACCTGATCCAGGATGACACCAGCCATCATCGGATCGGTTCCGATAGCGCTGCCGTAATAGAGTTCCTTTCCATGCAAGTGATGGGGGTTGGATTTGAAGACTTCGGACTGACTTGCCGCTGGACCCACCTCCTCGCGGATTCCAAGCAAAACGGGAATGTCCTGATAGCTGTGCAGTCCATCGCTAATGAAGAATGGGATGACCACCACGTGCTTTTGTGTCGTCATCGTGGCCCAATCACTGATCAAGGGAGCCTCCTCCATGTAGGTCGGTAGCACCTCGGCATAGAGCCCCATCTGGGAGAGAAGATAAACCTGGGTCTTGGCGGCCTTGGCGGAGTTGTCGTTGAGATTCGTTCCGTGACCCACGATGAGGAGACTTGTTTGCCCTGTCGGGATTCCAGGTGCTGTTTCCTTGGCACGCTTCAGGAGAACCTCGGTCATGGAGGGGTGATTGCCGACAGGTTCGCAGTAGCGGATCGTCATGCCATTGCGGCGGGTGATCGGTCCATCCAGTTCAAGTTCCCTAGGGATCACGGTCTGGGTGAAGTACCCCTCGCTGATAAAATTCGGGACGATGTAGACGTCGTGTGAGGAGACCGAGTGAAGGATTTCCCGCATGGAGGGTTCCTCTTTCCAGAAACAGCAGAGGACCTGATCAAAGATTCCCTGATCACGGATGGCGTCGGCGAGACGCTGGTTTGGCTCGCTGGAGTCGGGATTCGTGGTTGATCCATGACCGACGATGATCAGGGTCGTTCCGGGGCGCTTCTGCATTCTGTGAGAATCGTCGGAGTCGGATCCCTGCGCAAGCCTATCGGATCTCTTCCAGGGCATCGCGGATCGCGACCGTGATGTCTCGCCCTCCATCTCCGCCAAGGCGTTCGTCGATTTCCTCTAGTTGTCGGATCCACTCAGAGACCTCCTTGCGACTGTAGGGGCCACCGGCTGCCTCGCAGAAATGGGTTCGGCAACCGAATGGTCGTCCCTCATAGATCATGCAGCGGGAAGTGAATGGATGGAGCAGTGGGCAGGCGCCGTCTTCCCGTTTGGGAAGTTCCGTTCGTCCCGCAGCCCGCACTGCCTTGGCGGCTGTCAGTGCCTCTCCCTTGGTTAGGACGGGAGTTTGGCCTGTAAGCTGGAACCTGCAGCACTCCGTCTGCAATGTGCAGTTCCGCTCGGGTGGGTTGGCCATTAGTTCCCTATAGATGCGACGCACGCCCGCAACGGCCTCCTCGGTATCGCGACGCGGATCGGAAGTTTTATGGGGATTACGTTTGCGCACGAGGTTAGAGGGAAAAAAGATTAAATATGGAAATCAGGAACTCAGAAACAAGGAACTGAAATAAGCAGTATCATGACTTGGTCAGCTCCTTTTTGTTTTCCAAATTCTCACACGATGCATTCTTTACTGATCTCCTTGGATTTCTTCCTGAGTTCCTGAGTTCCATATTAAAATAACTGAATCACACTGCCGTTCCCGCGGCGTGTGCGCTGGCCCAGGCCCACTGGAAGTTATAGCCTCCGAGCCATCCGGTGACATCCACAACTTCACCGATAAAGTAGAGTCCCGGAACCTTTCTTGCCTCCATGGTTTTGGAGGAGAGTTCTCCGGTGTCGACGCCACCACGCGTCACCTCGGCCTTCGGATACCCCTCCGATCCCGCATACGATTGCTTCCAGTCATGAAGCGACTCGTTCAGTGACTCGATCTCCTCCTTGCTGCACCGCGCAAAAGGTTTCTCCGGTGCATGACGCTCGCACCACGACTCAGCAAAGCGTTTCGGCCAGACCTTGGAGAGCATCTGAAGAGGTGTCGAGCCGCTGCGCGTGGCGCCGGCCACAAGTTCCGTCTCCGGCTTCTCGGGGAGCAGATCGATCGAGAGGGGAGAACTTTCGTCCCAGTACGAGGAGATCTGGAGAACCGCCGGTCCGCTGATACCGCGATGGGTGAAGAGCATTGCTTCCTCAAAGGATCGATTGCCGGACCTGATCCGCACCGGCAGGGACACTCCTGCAAGCGGCTCATAAAAACTCCTCTCCGTTGGTTGGAAGGTGAGGGGAACCAAGCCGGGCTTGAGTTCCGTCAAGGCGATGTCGAAGCTTCGCGCGATCCGATAGCCGAGATCACTGGCGCCGAGTTTAGGAAACGAGAGTCCTCCGGTTGCGATGACCAGTACGTTGGATCGGAACGTTCCCTGCGATGTGCGGACATGAAACTGTTCACTCTTGCTCACCTCCTGCACACTGGCATTGCAGAGGATCCTGACGCCGGCGTCGCGGCACTCGCTCTCCAGCATCGAAATGATCTGACGCGAGCTACCGTCACAGAACTGCTGTCCCAGCTTTTTCTCATGGTAGGCGATCCTGTGTTTTTCAACGAGACTGATAAAATCCCATGGTGTGTATCTTGCCAGGGCCGATTTACAGAAATCCTTGTTGCCCGAGATGTAGTTCTCGGCAGAGGCATTGATGTTGGTGAAGTTGCATCGCCCGCCACCCGAAATCTCGATCTTCTTTCCGATCCGCTCGTTATGTTCGAGTAGCAGGACGCTCTTTCCGCGGTTCTCAGCAGTGAAGGCGCAGAAGAGGCCGCTTCCACCTCCTCCAATCACAATGACATCAAACGCTTCGGGAATCTCCATGCTTCCCTATAGTCATTACAGGTACCGGGGAATAAGAGAAATCCGGAACTCGCGACAGAGATTAATTCATTGAATTATCTGAAGTAAGGTGACTCCGGGGTTTTTAAAGCGTAGACTACATGATTATGGAAAAACACCGCTTCGATAGTCTTGGACTGTCCCCTGAAATCCTGAAGGCAGTTGCACAGCTTGGCTTCGAGGAGGCAACCCCGATCCAGTCCGCCGCAATCCCAGTGCTGTTGGCGGGAGGTGATCTTGTTGGTCAGTCCCAGACCGGATCCGGAAAGACCGCCGCGTTCTCCATTCCCGCGATCGAAAAGGTCGATCCCAACAGTAAGGCAGTCCAGGTCCTGATCCTATGCCCTACCCGTGAACTGGCGGAGCAGGTTGCCGACGAGGTACACCAGTTGACAGCATTCAAGCGCTCAATCCACTCCGTTCCCATCTATGGTGGAGCCTCATATGATCGCCAGCTTTTTGAGCTCAAGAAAGGCGTCCAGATCGTCATCGGGACTCCCGGTCGAATCATCGACCATTTGGAGCGCGGTACGCTGAAGTTGGATCAACTCAGGGTCGCGATCCTGGACGAGGCCGACCGCATGCTCGACATGGGCTTCCGCGACGATATCCAGAAGATCCTGGATGCGACGCCCGATGAGCGTCAGACAGTCTTCTTCTCGGCCACCCTCTCCGGCCCTATCAAGCAACTGATCAATCGCTATTCCCGTGACGCAAAGACTGTTGCGATCGAACGCAAGGATGTCGCGGCTCCCGATATCGAGCAGTTCTTCTATGAGATCCCGCCACGCGGCAAGACACAGTCCCTGATCCGTCTGGTCGATTTCTTCGGCTTCCGGCTTGGCATCATTTTCTGCAATACCCAGAGGATGGTCGACGAATTGGCCGATGCTCTGCTCGCCCAAGGTTTCTCCGCAGACCGCCTCCATGGCGGCATTACCCAGGCCCAGCGCACGCGCGTCATGAACAAGTTCAAGAACTCGGAGTTCGAGTTCCTCGTGGCCACCGATGTCGCTGCCCGAGGTATCGATGTGGATGCCCTCGAGGTGGTCATTAACTATGATCTCCCGCACGACCCTGAAGACTATGTCCATCGCATCGGGCGTAGTGGACGCGCTGGCAAGAAAGGAATGGCGGCCACCTTCGTAACCGGACGCGATATCTACAAGATCCAGTACCTGGAGCGCTTCACCCATTCCCGGATCCGCAGGGGAACGATTCCCACCCCCTCCGAGGTCGAGGGAAAACGCTCCGAGCAGATGTTCGGGAAGGTGCAGGCACTTCTGGCTTCCGGGAACTATGCCGATCAGACGCAGTTTACCGATCGCTTGATGGAGGAGGGATTCCAGGCCACGGAGGTTTGCTCCGCCCTCTTCTCATTGCTCCTGGGTCAGGCCGGAAATGAGGAACCGTCCTCACTCAAGTCTCCCGCAAAGCAGGAGTTCCCGAATGAGCTTCCTGATCACGAGGGATTTGCCCAGCCAAAGGGATTCAAGAAACCGAAATTTCAGCCTAGGGATCCGGCTCCAACGCCCCAGGGGATGGGTCACAAGAAGAGCTTTAAGCCTGCCTTCAAGCCCTCCTTTGAGAAGGGGAAGCAGGGTAAATTCTCCAAAGGATTTAAGAAAGATCGCGGGCCGAGGTAACAGCTGAAGACTCGCGCGAAGTCGCAGGGAGGCGGAGATTGTTGATAGAGAAATCAAATATATCTGACGCATGATAGGGTCTGAGATGCACGCTGAAGAGACTGGAAACAGAAGTTCGGGGATAATTTTTAAATCCCGCTGCGTCTCTGTGCATCTGCTCAAGATCTTTCTGGTGTTCTGCCTCATCGGGATATGCCTTCGCGCCGAGGTGACCATGCCTCCGATCTTCGGTGATCACATGGTGCTGCAGCAGGGGGTGACACTGCCGATATGGGGTTCCGCATCTCCCGGTGAGCGGATCTCCCTCTCCTTCGGCCAGATCAATGAATCGACCTTCGCAGATTCCTTTGGAAACTGGCGGATCACCCTGCGTCCTCTTCCTGCAACAGCCGCACCGTTATTCATGGTGATCAATGGGAAGAACCGCATCGAGTTCGACGATGTGATCATCGGGGATGTCTGGATCTGCGCTGGTGAGGTCAATATGGCTTTTCCCATCTCGGAGGCCTCCGCTGGGAAGAATATCGATGACAAAATCTACGATCCGAAGCTTCGATTCTTTAAGGAAGGCGAGCCTGCCAGTCTGACTAATGGAAAATCCGCTGGAACGTATAAGAAGATGAAGGATCACTGGGTGGTCTGCACACCGCAGACCATCTCCTCACTCTCTGCCGTCGGATACTTTTTTGCCAGGGATGTGAGATCATCCCATCACCTGCCGGTCGGCATGATCCAATGCACGCGAGAGAGGACACCCATCATTTCCTGGATCAGCCGCAAGGGACTCTCCAAGTCACCAGCCATCCTGGGGATATCCAATGCTCCTGAGGGAGGTGCTTTCAATAAGGGAATGAGTGCCCCGTCGAGTTGCTTCGATCGATTGATTCAACCGCTGATACCGTATGCCATTACTGGAGTGATCTGGTATCAGGGAGAGTCCGACGAGGGAAATGCAGCTCTCCAATACCGCCGCACTTTTCAGCGCCTTATCCGTGACTGGAGAGATCATTGGGGCGAGGGGCCGTTCCCTTTTTACTTCGTCTCCTTGGCGGGATTCGGAGCCGAGGGTGGGTCGGCTGTGGAGGGTTATCATGGCGCGGATGGTTCCGTCTCTCGCGGGTGGCCATGGATCAGGGAGGGGGCTGCGGGTGCCCTTTGCTTGCCCGGTACCGGAATGGCTCAGGCATGTGATCTTGGTGTCCCTGATGATCGTGAGTCCTCTGACAAACTTGATGTCGGTAGGAGACTCGCCCTACTGGCACGTCACCGCGTCTACGGAGAGGAACTCGTCGATTCCGGTCCGACCTACCGTGGAATCAAAATCAAGGGAGATAAGGTCCGTATTGATTT
>Ga0118677_10005312_pt1 | contig 14160 bp, 11 predicted proteins | sample AliMusrvi5mmetaG_FD_86154 | JGI IMG/M metagenome (GOLD analysis project Ga0118677, IMG submission 86154) | reverse complement strand
CAAGAGAAAGCGAGCCAACCCAGGAGATCGCTGCAAGCGAGCGAGGCAGTCTCGATCATCAAAACGAAATGGGCGCAGGAGAAGGCGGTCCGTCGTGAGCGTCTCTTGGTGTGAGAAAGGAACGTTGAGCGCCGGTGCGTCGGCTGCGGCATCCACGCAGCTGCCTAGCGCTTAGATTTAAGCCCGAGTCGCCGCAAGAACCATGCTCCGACTTTGCCAGGAGCTTTGTTTTTGTGGTGATCGGAACTATGGCCTTCTCGCCCCAAGCCAACCGATGCGCCGCCACCAAGACCGGCCAGAGGGATGTTGTTGGGCTCTTCGTACTTCGGCACCTTTGGAAGGTGCTTCGCTTTCTTTCGCGCCTTGTCGCCTGAAGATCCCATGAGGTCAGCCTGCTCCTGGGTGAACGGCAATATGGTCGTCATCCCATAATTTGATTCCCCCAAGAATGCCTGCGGTGTTCGAAACGATCGTGACATCGTCAGGGAGAAGGCTCGGGTCGACGCGGGTCGAATTGCCGCCACCGATGTAGAGGTGGTCGAAAGCCATAAGAACCCGCATGACTGAAATCGCTTTTAAGACGCGTTGATTCCAGCGCTTGTCGCCAATTTTTTTTCGCGCTGCATTGCCAATCTGGTGGTCAAAGTCTTGGCCTTTCCGAAAGATCATGTGGGCGATCTCGAGGTGGGGCATGAGGTTGCCGTTGTAGAGCAGGCCCGTACCAAAGCCCGTCCCCAAGGTGATGGTCAACTCGAGGCCCTTGCCCGAGACCACAGCGACACTTTGGACATCGGCATCATTCGCCACACGCGTCGGGACCCCGAGAGTGGTGGTGAGCGCTGAGGCCAAATCAAACGATGACCACTTTTTGACGAGGTCAGGATCGACGGGGCTTCCCGTGCCAGCCTCGGTGGAGAAACTCGGCGCGGTCAACACCACGCCATCGCGCACCATGCCGGGGAAACCTGCTGAGGCACGCTCGGCCTTGGGAAGGTCTTTGACCAGTTCGGCCAAGGACGCCACCAGGGTCTCAGGTGGATTGGGATACGGAGTAGCGATCTTTGCCCGCTCAGCGACATAGTTACCATCTGCATCAAGGACATTTGCCTTCAAGCCTGTGCCGCCGATATCGATGCACAAGGTGTAGGGGCGTTTGCCTTCCGTCGGAGCCAAAATCGTCATAGGAGCACTCTAAACCGTCTTCGGGAAGTCTGCGCTGCGTTAGCGTTTTGCGTTGGCGGCAGCCTCTGCTTCGATGAGACCACTGACCGCCTCGATAAGGGCCAAGTGCGTAAAGGCCTGGGGAAAGTTTCCTAAGTGCTCTCCAGTTTTTGCATCGATCTCTTCGGCGTAGAGGTGAAGAGGGCCGGCCAATGAAAGAAGTTTCTTGCAAAGATCCAAGGCCCGGTCAAGCTCTCCGATCATGGAGAGCGCAGTGACTAACCAGAACGAACAGATCGTGAACGTTCCTTCTTCACCTTGGAATCCGGTATCCGTCGTGTCGACCCGGTAGCGCAATACGAGATCATTCTCGGTGAGTTCATCTGCGATCGCCAACACGGTCGCCTTCACACGCTCGTCGTCGGGAGGGAGAAACCCCATAATCGGGATGAGGAGTAGTGAAGCGTCGAGTTCGTCGTTGCTGTAGGTCTGGCGGAAGCGTCCTCGATCGTCCACGCCCTTGTCGAGAATTTCGGCCTTGAGTTTGTCGGCGGCTTCGCTCCACGCTGTGGCTCGGTCATCATTGCGTTGGCGAGCAAGATCTGCGCCTTTATCCATAGCGATCCAGCAAAGGACTTTCGACGCGGTGAAGTGTTCAGGGTTTCCGCGAATCTCCCAGATTCCCTGGTCGGGGTCTCCAGCATGGCTAATGGCAGCATCCACAAAACCCGCGAGTACTTCCCAGGTTCCTCGAGCGAGTTCCCCAGCGTCTTGGCGCATCTGAGAGTCAACTGCATCAAGCAGCATGCCCCAGACGTCGTTTTGGTGCTGATTCCATGCACCGTTCCCGACCCGCACCGGGCGAGAGCCTTCGTAACCCGAGAGGTAGCCCAAGGTCCGTTCGCTCAGGTCCTTTTCGCCGCCGATGCCGTACATAATTTGGAGTTCCCAGTTGCCAGATTTCCCCCTATTGCTGTCGGAGACGGCTTCAAAGACGAAGGAAAAATACTCAAGCGCTTCCCAGTTGAACCCCAAGCGATAGAGCGAACGCAAGGTGAAGGCTGAGTCGCGGATCCAGGTGTAGCGATAATCCCAGTTGCGGTCTCCGCCGAGTGTCTCAGGCAACGACGTGGTCGGTGCCGCCATGATCGCTCCCGTCGGGGCGTAGCTCAACCCTTTTAATGTCAAGGCTGAACGCTCGATGTATTGGCGCCAAGGGTGGTCGGGGAATTGCCCATTACTGAGCCAACGCCTCCAATATGAAATCGTCGAATCGAAATCTTTGCGTGCATCGTCGAGATCAAGGTCTCCTTGATCACCCCAGGACAGAGCGGTGTAGACGGACTCACCTTTTTGCAGGCGTGTTCTGCCGTAGGCGCGCCCTTCCATACAGTCCAGACGAAGTGAACTACGCAAGGTGAGGTTCACGTCACCGTCAGGGTGCGCAATGGTGGCGGTGTGGTAGTCCTCTCCTGCGTACTGCCACTCACCGACGGTGCTCCCGTATTCAAAAGAAGGTGAACAGTTGGCAAAGACTTCAACGTTGCCAGAGATACAGGTCGCCACGCGCATCAATGTGCCGACAGCAGCCGAGTCGTCAGGAGCTCGTCGGTATTCTTTACGACGGCTGAGTTCAGTGACCGGCTTGACGACGAGATAGTCCTCAACCACGAGCCATCCCGTCGAGGTGTGCCACGTGGTTTCTAAGACCATGGTGCCTGGGATGTAGCGGCGGTCGTGAGGAACGTGGGTTGAGTAAGGCCCAAGGCGGAATCCTCCGGCGGAGCGGTCCAAGATGGCGCCAAAAATACTGGGGGAGTCGGGCCGGGGTAGGCACATCCACTCAACGGTTCCATCCGGAGCAATCAAACAGTTGTTCTCACAGTCCGAAAGGAATCCGTAATCAGCAATTGGCGGGAAACTACCCATGGTGGCCTCCGGTGGCGATGGACGAGCGGTTAAGGATTTGAATCGAGCAACGAGGTAAAGAGATCAACATAGCGCAGTAGATGTTTATCACCGATGTAGTTCTCGAGAACGTACGCATGGGCTCGTCGTCCCATCTCGTCCATGGCACGGGGACGCGCCAGAAGACCGGCGATGTCGTCACCGAATCTCTGGAGGTCTCGAGGATTCTCGAGCAAGACACCACATCCCGAAGCGATCTGGTCGTTGATGCCACCCACAGCAGAGGCCACCATGGGTTTGGACTTCCAGAGAGCCTCAGTGACGGTAATGCCGAAGCCTTCCGCCAAACTCTTTTGGACCACCACGCTGGCATGGCGCTGGATGGCATTGACCATGGCGGCGTTCTGGCCGAGATCGCTCATCGGGAGAGAGACGAGGGTCACCCGGGATCGCTCAGCATCGCTGAGGCGTGACCATTGCGCCATGACATCACTGAGCACCTGGGCGCCCTCAGGGTCATCACTGACGTCCGAGACCGAAGCGCCAACGAGAACAAGGTGCGCATCGGTCTCGGGGAGGACCCGTTCGACAAATGCGGCCATCACTCCGGGCATGTCCTTGAGTTGGTCCCACCGCGATACTTGAATGATCAACGCTTTGGCGGGGTCGAGGCTTGCTCCGAATTGGACAATTTCAGCGGACTGTTCGACGACGTGGCGGTTGCCGTCGTAGTCAATAAACTCTCCGGGTTGGTCAACGGCGCCATCGAAAAGTCCCATGGTCGTCAAGATACGGCGCACGTCATCGGCGCCGAGTTCTTGATTTTTGGGTGAGAACGGATCGATTGAGGGAGGAATGATCGCCACTCGTTCTCGAGTGATCCACTGCGGTACGTAACTGGGCCGTGAGAAGACGAAGTGATCAACTCGCTCGAGGTAGGGGCGCAGAAATGCCCAAGCTGACTCGGTCCATTCGTTGGACTCGTCGATGCCAATGTGGCACCGCCAGACAACGATGGCGCCATGATCTTTTAATGCATCAGCGAGCCCAGCGGTTTGTGGGTCGTGCAGGAGAACCAGATCGCCAGGGTCAATGAGCTCAAGGAGCTCAGCGAGGTTGGCATCCATCACCTCGTCGTAGTCGTGGCGTTCTTTTTCGCCAAGTGGTCCGCCATCGCCGCCCAGCCCGTGGATCTGGTTGTGAAGTCGTTTCGTGATGGCGAAGAAGTTTCCATAACCTTCGATGACCAGCCATTGCGTATCGATCCCGGCGCTGCGGGCGTAGCCGACGAGCGACTGCAACATCTCGGCAACGCCGCCTCCTTGGGCTGTTGAATTGATATTCCAGATCGTCCGCTCACCGATTCGCTCTTGAAACGACGCAGCCTGCTCGTTGAGCACTGCGATGCGCTCAGACCCCACGAGCGGTACGAGACGAGCGAGTGGAAGATTTGCTACGTCAACGCTGCTAACCATTACCCCCCGTTCACTGTGTTGCCTTGCCTTGCCTGCTCGTGTCCAACATAGGTTGTCGTCGAACGACAACATCCCCACCTTAGTGAGAATGGGCAGAGAACCTTGAGGCGTGTGTGGTGAAGGCTTGATTGGTCGCGTCACTCATGGAGTTTCCGCTGATCAAGCCCAGCGTCGCTTAAGAGCGTTCTCGGTGGGTTCATCGTTGTTTCGCGATCAACAGCCATACTCTTAGATGTGACTTCTTTGCTCGTCAACCCCAGCCTTCTCGGTACGGTGACCGTCGTTCGTGCTTTTGGCAGTCATAACCTTGAAGGAATTTTCATTGTGGGGGCATTCGTCTTTGGCGTCAGTGGAGGTCTCGCTGCTGCTCGGGCTCGATTGGATATTTTTGGCGTCCTGGTGCTGTCAGCCACGGTCGGAATGGCCGGTGGAGTCCTGCGTGATGTGTTGTTGGGAATGCGCCCTTCTGGGCTGTTCGATTGGCGAGTGTTGCTTTCAGTATTTGTTGCGGGAATTCTGGCATTTCTCTTCCGGATCCGTTTCAGCACATGGACCGCTTCGATTGACACCTTCGATGCCATCGGATTGTCATTGTTTTGCGTGATCGGAACGGGTGTGGCACTTGAGTACAACGCTGGTCCAATTCCCGCTGTCGTCCTCGGTGCTATCACCGCCGTAGGCGGAGGGGTAGTCCGAGACATCTTGTTGCGCAAGGTGCCCGAAGTCTTACGGCAAGACCTTTATGCAATCCCCGCAATACTCGGATCGTCAGTGATTGCGATTGGCTACGAACTTCATCAAGACCAATTGTGGTGGTATCTCCTGGGGGCGGGAATCTGTTTTGTGATCAGAATCTTCGGCATGGTCTTCAACGTGTCGTTGCCGAGAGCCGAAATCCCCAAGGAAAAAAACGAGGCGTAGAAACGGAGCGCTCGAGAGAAACTGAATGACCAAACAGGACGCCCGAGAACTGGGTAAGGTTCAGCCATGACAACAGAATCCAGGAAAAGTCCGTTTTATCCAGCCGCCGAAGCAATGGGCGCCACCTTTATGGAGGAGTCAGGGTGGTGGTGGACCGAAGGATTCGGCGATCTCGATGCTGAGTACCAGGGCGTCCGTGAAGACCTGGGTGTCTGGGACGTCTCGCCGCTGAATAAGTGGGAGTTCCGAGGACCCGATGCGGTTGAAGCCGCACAGCGCGTGCACACCAACAACATTCGTGATCTCGCGGTAGGCCAAGTTCGCTACGGAGGATTTCTCGATGCTGATGGATTAATGGTTGATGACGGAACGGTCTATCGCTTGGAAGATCGGCTCTGGGTCATGACCAACGGTCCAGAGCGTGCCGAGTACTTCGCTGATGCCACCCAAGGCCTTGACGTAGACATTGAAGCGGTCACGCTCTCTATGCCGCATTTGGGCATCCAGGGCCGTCGCGCCCGTCAAGCCCTCGCCCCGTTAGTTGGAGTCGACATCTCGAAGCTCGGCTATTTCCGTTTTATCCCTGAAGAGACCACCGTCGGGGGAGTGCCTTGTATCGTGTCACGCACAGGATTTGGAGGAGAGCTCGGCTACGAACTCTTCGTCAAGCCAGACCACGCGATTGACCTGTGGGATGTGGTGGTCAATCAGATGAAGGCCACGCCTTTTGGTGTCGACCTGATCGAAATACTCCGCGTTGAAGCGGGCCTGATTGTGTTGGCCTACGACTACGACGAGCACGAGCGCACCCCGTATGACTTGTCGCTCGACAAGATGGTGGCCATCGACAAGGTTGACTTCCAAGGCAGCGGTGCGCTGAAGGAAGTGGCGTCCAAGCCCCCGAATCGTATGAAGACACTCGTACTCGAGGGCGATGATCTTCCTGAATATGGTGCTGCGTTAACAAAGGACGGACGGGAGATAGGGGTCCTGACGAGTCCCTCGATAAGCCCAGCATTTGGGCCGATAGCGCTGGCCATTGTGGAGACCGGATTGTCGAATGATGGCGAGATTATTGATGTTGACTATGGCAGTTCAACCCGCCCGGCCACCGTGGCGCCGCTTTCGATTCTGGACCCCATGAAAGAGCGGCCTCGACAGTAATTGGGGCGTCACGGCGATGGGGCCTTGGGCTTCTCCGTTCAGTGAATTGGCGAAGAGGACATTCCTGCCCCGGCGTGGCACAATGTGCCTAGTAGTACCAACAGGCTCACGAGAGTCAGTAGGCAAGGGGAGGAATCAGCGATGGCCGATGATAACAACGAGATTGAACTCTCAGTAGAAGAGTTACGTCAACGTTACGAAGCCGAAAAGTTGAAGCGTATTCGTCCCGAGGGAACCGCTCAGTGGAAGAACCTCAAGGAAACGAACGCCAAGTTAGAACAAGATCCTTTCGTCGAGCCCGGCTTTACTCGTGACGCCATTATCGAAGAGACGACGGCGGTCATCGTTGGTGGTGGTTTTGGGGGCATGCTCACGGCGATCGATTTAACAAAGCGTGGCATCCAAGACTTCCGCATTGTAGAAAAAGCAGGGGACTTTGGCGGGACCTGGTACTGGAACCGCTACCCAGGCTGCATGTGCGATGTTGAGTCCTATACCTACCTCCCGCTTCTTGAAGAGACCGGCTACATGCCAACTGAGCGCTACGCCAGCGCAACGGAGATCTTTGAATATACCCAACTGATGGGACGCACGTTTGATCTCTATCCCCACTCGTTGTTCCAAACTGAAGTCACCGATGCCGTCTGGAACGATGAGACGCGTCGTTGGTTGGTCACAACCAGCCGTGGCGACCAACTCTCCACCCGCTTTCTTGTCTTGGCCGGTGGCATCTTGCACAAGCCGAAACTTCCAGGGATCCAAGGCATCGAAGGATTTGCTGGCAAAGCCTTCCACACCAGTCGTTGGGACTACACCTTCACTGGTGGAAGCGCCACGACGCCGATGGACAAGTTGGCCGACAAGCGTGTCGGGATTATCGGTACCGGGGCCACCGCGGTCCAAGCTGTTCCCCAATTAGCCAAGTACGCAAAAGAGCTCTTTGTCTTCCAACGCACCCCAAGCGCCGTTGGTGAGCGAGGACAGCGACCAACCGATGCGGAGTGGTTCAAGAATCAAAAGCCTGGTTGGCAAGAAGAGCGGATTCTCAACTTCACGCATTGCGTCACCGGCGTCCAGCCAGAGGTGGACCTCGTCCAAGACGGATGGACCGAAGTGATGTGGGAGAACACGCAAAAGTTCCCAGAGTCAGAAGATGAAGCTGCAGCATTGGAGCGATCTGACTTTATGACGATGGAGAAGATTCGCCGACGCGTCGACACGATTGTCGAAGACGCTGAAACGGCCGACAAGTTGAAGGCCTATTGGGGAAAGAACTGTAAGCGAGTTTGCTTCCACGATGACTACTTGCCGGCATTCAACCGTCCCAATGTCCACTTGGTCGACACCAATGGTCAAGGCGTCGAAGAGATCACCAAAAATGGACCCGTCGTTGACGGTGTTGAGTACCCTGTCGACTTGTTGATTTATGCTTCGGGCTTCGAAATCAACAACGACTTGAATGAGCGGCTGGGCTTTGACCCGAAGGGTCGAGACGGCGTTTCACTTTCTGAGCGTTGGTCACAAGGCTCGCACACCCTGCATGGTGTCTTGGCCAGTGGCTTCCCGAACATGCTGCTGATTAGCTTGACCCAAGGGGCCTTCGGAACGAACTTTGTTCATATGATCGCTGAAGCGGCGAAGCAACTCGGCTTCATTATCGATGAGTGCGAGTCGAACGGCATCGAAGCCATTGAGCCCGAGGAAGCTGCCGAAGAAGAGTGGTTGATGGTGCTGTACGGGGCTGCAGCGGGCGGAGGACTTTACGTGCAGACCTGTACGCCTGGCTATTACAACAGTGAACTTCAAGCTCCCGACGCCAAAGCGGCCCGAAATCTGGTCTACGCCGGGAGTCTTCTTGAGTGGGCCGGCTACTTAGAGCAGTGGCGCAACAACCCGGAGCTCCCTGGTGTGAAGTTGGAACGGGCGAACGCGTCCTAAACCATTAGCATTCTCGGCTTCACCATTGAGCAAGGAATGACTTCAAACGATGGACGAAAAGGTGGAACTGTTCCTTCGCTAATGTAGGACCATGTCGTCTCGTTCGAATCGAATCGATAGATTGACGCACCTGCAGCAACTTGAAGCTGACAGTATCCAGATATTCCGAGAGGCAATCGCCGAGTCAGAAAACCCGGTGATGCTCTACTCCGTCGGTAAAGACTCAGCGGTGATGTTGCACCTGGCGAAGAAAGCGTTCTTTCCTTCGGTGCCGCCGTTTCCTCTTCTCCATGTGGATACCACGTGGAAGTTCAAAGCAATGTATGAATTCCGAGACCGCATGGTTGCTGAAAGCCAGATGGAATTAATTGTCCACCAAAACCCCGACGCCCTCCTGCGCGGCATCAACCCCTTTGACCATGGGTCAGCCACGCACACTGATGTCTGGAAGACCGAAGGGTTGAAACAGGCGTTGGGCAAGCACGGATTCGACTTGGCTTTTGGTGGAGCCCGTCGAGACGAAGAGCGATCCCGGGCCAAAGAGCGCGTGTTCTCTATTCGTTCGGCACAACATCGCTGGGATCCCAAAAGCCAACGGCCCGAGTTGTGGCACCTCTACAACGCTCGCGTGCAACCAGGAGAGTCCGTACGCGTGTTCCCGCTATCGAATTGGACGGAACTTGACGTGTGGCAGTACATCTATCGCGAATCAATTCCCATCGTTCCGCTCTACTTCGCAGCGAAGCGGCCAGTTGTTGAACGGGACGGCGCCCTGATCATGGTCGATGACGATCGAATGCCGAGAGAGCCTGGAGAGATCACCGAGCGATCAGTTCGCTTTCGCACCTTGGGTTGCTATCCGCTCACAGGAGCGATTGAGTCAACCGCTTCAACCTTGCCAGAAATTATCCAAGAGATGTTGCTGACGACGAGTTCTGAGCGCCAAGGCCGGGTCATCGACCACGATTCGACAGGCTCGATGGAGAAGAAGAAGCAGGAGGGCTATTTCTAATGGCCCATGTCGCCAACGAACTCCTTGAACAAGACATTGAGGCTTACCTGACGCAACATGAGAACAAGTCCATGCTGCGATTCATTACCTGTGGAAGCGTCGATGATGGAAAATCAACACTGATTGGGCGCCTCCTCTACGACTCGAAATTAGTTTTTGACGACCATCTGTCTGCCTTGATTTCTGATTCCAAACGGATAGGGACCCAAGGCGGCGACTTAGATTTTGCCTTGCTGGTTGATGGCTTAGCGGCTGAGCGAGAACAAGGGATCACGATCGACGTTGCGTATCGCTTCTTCTCCACAGAACAGCGAAAATTCATCGTGGCCGACACCCCAGGCCACGAGCAGTACACACGCAATGTGGTGACGGGCGCTTCGACAGCAGAACTTGCCGTCATTTTGATTGATGCACGAAAAGGCGTGCTGACGCAAACACGACGGCACAGCTACTTGGTTTCGCTTCTCGGCATCCGCCATGTTGTCCTGGCGATCAACAAATTGGACCTGGTTGACTACTCCGAAGAAGTGTTTGACGGCATCGTTGCTGACTATCAATCGTTTGCCGAGGGGATCGGCATTTCCTCGTTTACGGCGATTCCCATCTCTGCACTTGGAGGTGACAATATTTCCGAGCGCTCACTGCATACCCCTTGGTATAAAGGGCCGACACTGATTGAACACCTCGAAAACGTCGATGTCGATGACGAGCGCTCGCGTGGGCCGTTCCGATTTCCTGTTCAATGGGTGAATCGACCAGACCTCGATTTTCGGGGCTACGCAGGTCAAATTGCTGGGGGAAGAATTCAGGTCGGGGGCGCAGTGTGGATTGTTCCTTCGGGCGCTGAAAGCACGATTACGCGTATCGTGACCGCTGACGGTGATCTCAGCGAAGCGATTACTGGCCAATCGGTGACTCTTTGTCTCGCAGATGCAATTGACATCTCGCGAGGTGATCTCATTGCCGATGCACAAGCTCCGCCAAGCGTGGCCGATCAGTTCGAATGTCACCTCATCTGGATGGCTGAAGAAGAGATGTTGCCGGGTCGGCCTTATGTCCTCAAGATTGGGGGGCGCACCGTAGCGGCAACGGTTTCCCAACCAAAGTATGAGGTGAACGTCAACTCATTGGTCCATCAAGCATCGAAAACCTTGGGTCTCAACTCGATCGGTGTCTGCAATCTCAGCCTTGATCAGCCCATTCCCTTTGATCCTTACGTGGAGAACCGAGAGACGGGTGGCTTTATCTTGGTGGATCGATTCACCAACGCCACCGTCGCCGCAGGGCTGCTTCACTTCGGCCTACGAAGAGCTGACAACGTCCACTGGCAAGCCGTCGAAGTCGACAAAGTTCGCCGTTCGGAGATGAACAATCAGCGACCAGCGGTGATTTGGTTTACTGGTCTTTCTGGTTCGGGAAAATCAACGATTGCCAATACTGTTGAACAGCGGCTGTTTGACCTCGGGCATCGAACCTATCTTCTTGATGGGGACAATATTCGCCATGGCCTCAACCATGACCTTGGCTTTACGGATGCCGACCGAGTTGAAAACGTCCGGCGAGTGGCGGAAGTAGCAAAACTCATGGTCGACGCAGGTCTTATTGTCCTTTGTTCTTTTATCTCGCCGTTTCGAGCGGAGCGTCAACTCGCTCGAGAGTTGGTTGGCGAGGGAGAATTCGTTGAGGTTTTTGTCGATGTCTCACTTGAAGTTGCAGAACAGCGTGACCACAAAGGCCTTTACGCCAAGGCACGCCGAGGAGAGCTCGATAACTTCACGGGTATTGACTCACCCTACGAAGAACCCGAGAATCCTGACGTTCATCTTCACACCAGTGGATCTCTCACCATCGAGGCAGCAGCGGATGAAGTCCTCGGCCACCTCTACCAATCAGGAATCCTTTCAGATCCGAGATGACAACTGCCAAGAGGCACGGAACGAGGAAACGACCTTGCATGGGGAGGCGTCAAACTCTTTAGATTCCTAAGAGTGAGCCTGCGTACACAGCGACGGAGGCTTTAGGGATCATCGATCATGAGATTCACGTTCCAAAGAGTCCCGAGTACCATAAAAGTCATTGCATCCAGGGAGGTGGTGGAATGGTTGAATTAGTTGATCCAGCAGCAGTGGTGAAGCCAGAGCGCGTGCGACTTCATCCCTACGATGTCATGGTTGGGCCAGTCACGCATTTGGCTGAAGAACGCGAACGACTCGCTCAACTCCGATATGAAGGCTTTCGCGTTAAACCCCTTGGGGCGACGATTGGCGGACTCGTCCATGGTGTGGACATCACGAAGCCCCTTGATGATGCGACGATTGCTGAACTGCGGCGCTGCTTACTTGATTTCAAGGTAATTTTTTTTCGAGATCAGCCCTTGACGCCTGGGGGGCACGTGGCCTTCGCTGGTCGATTCGGTGATCTTGAGACGCATCCATTTATTCCCGGCAACACTGACGAACCTCAACTGGTCCGCTTTGAAAAAGAGGCAAAGGTTGGTGGCTTTGAGAATGTCTGGCACTCGGATGTTCCGTGGCGCGCAATTCCTTCGGCCGCAGCGGTGCTGCACGGAATCGAGATTCCATCAATCGGTGGCGATACGGCATTTTGTGACATGTATGCAGCGTATGAGGGATTAAGCGACAAGATGAAGGAACGGATAGCCGATCTTCAGGCGGTGAATGATTTCACCAAGGCGTTTGGTCACTCGCTTGATGATGAACATCGAGCAAAGATGCACGAAGAATTCCCACCTTCAATCCATCCCGTAGTGCGGACACACGGCGAAACGGGGAAGAAGTTGCTCTACGTGAATCGAGCCTTCACCGAAACAATCGTTGGGCTTGATCCCGCGGAAAGTCATGAACTCATTGACTTCCTGAGTTCGCAAACGAATGCCCTTGAATATCAGTGCAGATTCCAATGGGAACCGCACTCGGTAGCGTTTTGGGATAATCGAGCGGTGCAGCATTTTGCGCTCAGCGATTACTGGCCGCAACGCCGGGTAATGGAGCGAGCGAGTATCGTCGGCGAGCGACCGTTTTAGGAAAGAGATTTGCAACGCTTATTCCGCAGCTTGGCTTGAGACGTATTTCAGGTATTCATCGTTCAATGAGACGGCGGGGAGTCGATCTTTCTCCGACCAAAAATCAATGTCATAACGCCATGGCTCTTGTTGACTCGACCGAGGAACGCGATGTGATGACCTGACCAGGTAACCGGGTGAGAACTCCTCAGGGTCGACAAAGGGCCGTAACTCAGTCATGTCGTGATCACTGCCGAGGGTTGGAATGACGCTGCTCGCCCTTTGAGTATCTAATTCGTCAAGCAATCGGCAAACAAAGTCCCCGACGAGTTCCACTCGCATGGTCCAACTCAGACGTAAGGCTCCAAAGGTCCACGCCAAATTTGGAATATCCGAAAAGAGAATGCCGCGGTAGGTAACCGTTGATGAAAAATCAACCTCGACGCCATCAACAAAGAACGCCGCTTCGCCAAAAATACTCAGATCGAATCCGGTTGCTGTGATGACCACGTCGGCGGCAATGTCGGCCCCGCTTACGGTCTTCAGCCCTTCGGGGGTAAAGGTTTCGATCTGATCGGTCACCATGGTGACCGAGCCATTGCTAATAGCGGTGAAGAGATCACCATTGAGGATGCGGCAGATTCTCTGGTCTGCTGGTCCATAGCGCGGCGTGAAGTGAGTGGCTACGTCGTAGCCTTCGGGAAGTTGTGCAGCGACCATGCCAATCAACCCGTCTTTCATGGGCCCCGGAAAGTTTTTCGCCGTCGCGGTTATGGATTGCATCTCATTGACGGCCTTCGTTCGAACGATCTGGTGGATCCACTCTTTTGGCGTATCAAGGGAGCGCAGTTGATTCGCCAATTCATCGATATTTGGGCTTTGGAAATAATAAGATGGTGAACGTTGGAGCAAGGTCACATGCGCACACTGTTCCGCGATCGCTGGCACCAGCGTGGCGGCTGTCGCTCCCGAGCCAATAACGAGAACGCGCTGACCATCAAGGTCAGGTGAATCTGGCCACTGCTGTGGGTGGATCCACCGCCCCAAAAATTGTTCCCTTCCCGGCCACGCTGGCTGGTGGGGTTCGTCGTGTCGGTAGTAACCGTGGCACATCCAGAGGAACCCGCAGGTCATTGTGCTCTGCGATGAGATTCCATCATGAAGGGTCTCAAGCGTGAGCGTCCACTGTTGCTCACTCGTCGACCAAGAAGCAGAAAGTAAGCGCACGCCATAGCGAAAGAAGCGACCAAGATCTTCTTCGTCGATGACTTCTTCTAGGTAGGCCAGAATTTCAGGTCCGCTGGCATAGGGATCTCCTGTCCACGGTTTAAATCGATAGCCGAGGGTAAAGACTTCGGTGTCAGAGCGAACTCCCGGGAAGCGATGAGTACGCCACGTACCGCCCGGACCATCGAGTGCATCAAGAACAACGAAGTCCCTTGGGGTCTGACTGTTCGCCAAGTGATGCGCTGCGCTGATGCCAGCGATTCCTGCTCCGATAACCACAACGTCCTGCTGTTCGAACGACATCGACAGACCTTTCTTGGTCGAGAGGGCGT
>Ga0118677_10010469_pt1 | contig 14161 bp, 15 predicted proteins | sample AliMusrvi5mmetaG_FD_86154 | JGI IMG/M metagenome (GOLD analysis project Ga0118677, IMG submission 86154) | reverse complement strand
GCAATAAAATTGCTATTTCAGGGTAAGACTTCGCAGGCTTCCACGCATCCGGGCCCATTGCGCCTTCAGGGCAGATCATCATGTCCGGACCGAAGCCTTTGATGCTGCTCAGTTGGCTGACCTCGTACGGCCCTACAGGCTTCTTCTCGTCAACGCTATAGGCCCAATATCTCATTGCCCCGCTCCTTTGATCAGTGCCTTTGGCTACGCCCCGTCGCCTAAGTCTTCATCTGGGTTGCGCCCAGATGGGATTATAGCCCCGTATCGGTCTGGGACGCAATGTAATGTTGCGGTGTGTAGAAATTTTTCTATTGATTTTTTGTCCCATGCAACCTATACTATCACTACAACCCCATTCCCTTCGGGGGGTGGGCGCGAAGCCATCCGAAAGGGTGGCTTCTGCATTTCATGCGAACATTCGTCTATATCGACGGCTTCAACCTTTACTACCGGGCGTTACGCAATACTCCCTACCGCTGGCTCGACCTCTCCAAACTCGTGCGCTTGCTTCTGCCCAAGAATCAAATCCATCGGATTCACTACTATACGGCCCGTATTACCGCTCGACCGGGCGATCCCGACCAGCCAACCAGGCAGCAATTCTACCTGCGGGCATTGGCGACGATTCCAAACGTCTCGATCACTTACGGCCAATTCCTCACGCATAAAAAGAAGATGGCCTTGGCCGCCGATCCGGCCAAGATCGTCGAGGTGCTCAAGACGGATGAAAAGGGCTCCGACGTGAACCTTGCCACTCATTTGATCTATGAGGCTATGCGCGATGAATTCGACGTGGCTGTCGTGGTCTCGAATGATTCCGACTTGGCCGAGCCTATCCGCATCGTCACGCGGGAGATTCACAAGAAAGTAGGCATATTATCCCCGGCCAAGTTCCCAACGCGAGAATTACTGCAAGCCGCCACCTTCTACAAACCTATCCGCCAAGCCGTGCTTGCCGCCAGCCAATTTCCCCCGGAGCTTGAAGACGCTAACGGCAAGTTCCGTAAGCCATCCTCCTGGTAGCATCTTGGGGCCCTCCGGCCGCCACCAGCGCACCGAAACACCTTGGGGCTTCTTGACCCGAGACCCCGCTCCTATGGGCATTGGCGTTGTCCAGAAGGGCTATGGAGCAGGGGTCGGCAATGAGCTGCTACCTCTTGGAATCGGGCCAATATAACTTGGTGTCCACCGTTGGTGTCCAATTTCTAGCCAAAGTGCGCAAGACTCCGCAAGACCGGTAGAATCACCTGAAGGCGTTTCTCGTCGAGAAACCGGCTGGAACAAACTTCCGCAAGGACTTCTGGGCGGGGTGTGAGGACAGTGCTCTACCGCTGAGCTAACTGCCCGGCTCCGTATATTCTACAACACTTTCCCAGGCATGAATCGGCGCAGGCAAAGCCTACCCGGGAAGTTGCTCCATCGAGAACGGCTTGCCGTGGCCCGGATAGACCATCTTGATGTTCATCGTTCTTAGCTTGGCGATGCTGTTTTTCAGTTCTACGGGGTCTTCTATGTACGTCGCGGTATCAGGCTTTCCCCGGTTCAGCAAGGTATCGCCCACGAACAGGGCGCCTTCCTCGGTCAGGATGCCGATCGATCCCTTGGTGTGGCCCGGGATGTGGACGATCTTCGCCTTGAAACCATAGGTCGCGGATAGGTCTTGGCCGTCGTTCAGAAATAAGTCCGGCTTGAATCTTTCAACAGCCATCTTCTTCACCCGCATCCGGGCGACCCAGGAAAAGACCCTGGCGCGCAGGGTCCGCACCGTGCGTTTCGGGGCCATGCCGCTTTCCACCATGAGGGCGTCGCCCGCGTGGATCGCGATCGGGACCTTGTACTTCATCTGGAGCTTGGCGCAATTGCCCACATGATCGAGGTCCCCGTGCGTGATGAGGACGACCTTCAATCTGTTGGGCAGACAGCCAAGGGCCTTTAGCGCGGCCTCCAGCCTGTCCCAGTGATGGCCCATGCCGGTATCGATCAGGACAAAACCGCGTTCAGCCTTGACCAGGAAGGCGTTGACGAAATCCAGTTCGATGGTTTTGATTTTTTCATTCACGGGAGACCTCGTGGGCAAGTCAGAATTCATTCGCAATATGCGGACAGGATTTCGCCAAAGTATATCCTGTGGTAGTCATTGGCCGGGTAGTTGTCCTGGATTGTCCGGTCGATGAATCCATGCGGATCCATGTCCTGGCAGTACATCTTCCGGCATTCAAGGATAAAGTCCGCCTCATTATATGACGGTGCGGCGATCCTCTTGGACGCCTTCAAGGTCAGCCCCGTTTTGGAGAGCTTGTTGCCGTTTTCCCCGGAGAGCGTGCCGAGCGTCTGCAGGTCCTTGCGGTGCTTGTCGGGGAAGGCGCATAAGGTGAACGAATCTGATTCCTCTATATACTTGCGGGTGTAGCGTTGGGGCCTTACGACGATCTGGGCAAAAGGCCGCGACCACATGCAGCCAATGCTGCCCCACGCCACGGTCATCATGTTGCAATCAGCGATGGTGCCAGCCGTCAACAACAGCCACCGGTTCATCCATAGATCGACGGCCTTGATGGAAAGCTCTTTGATGTCCACTTCGCGCATCTTATCTCCTCGGGTCCCGTGTATATTACGAAAACCGGGGCTTCTGCGGCGGAGGAAGCTCTCCCAAAACACCGAACTTCTCGGCCGCCATGACCTTGGCCCGCCTGATCTTGCCCTTGCCGAATTTCTCGTTGATCGCGTCCATGGCCCGGGCGACTTTCCGGCCCTTATCCAGGGACTCGAATAGGAACTGCGCGCCGTCAGCGGGGGCCAGGTTGGATACGGTGACGCCCAGGAGCCGGATCGGTCGGCCTTCGTTCATTTGGTCGAATATCTTCAGGGCGGCCCGGGAAATGGCCAGCCCATCATCCACGGGGTCTGTGACCGAGTGGCTCCTGGAAGCGGTCTTGAAGTCAGAATAGCGGATGGTCGTGGTGATCGTGCGGCCCAGGAGCCGGCCCTTGCGCAACCTGATGCCCACCTTCTCGGCCAAAAGCAGGATGAACGACTCGATGACCTTGCGATCCGTCGTGTCCGCAGGGAGCGTGGTCGAATGCCCAACGCTCTTGGCATCATCCTCCTCGCCCACTTCCTTGACCGGGCTAGCATCCTCGCCCTGGGCGCTTTGTTTGAGCCAGTGCCCGACGATGCCGAACTTGGCCTTCAGCCGCTCTGACGACGCTGTCGCGAGCTGTCCGCAGGTCCTGATCCCCATCTGGTTCAGGCTGGCCCTGAGCTGAGGGCCGATGCCGGATATTTCCTCGACCGGGAGGTCGGCCAAGGTGTCTTTGACGGCCTCAGGCCGGATGACGACGATGCCCATCGGCTTTTTCATGCCCGAGGCCAGCTTGGCCAACAGCTTATTGGGCGCGACGCCGACAGAGCAGGGGAGCCCCATCTCCTCCTTGATCCGATTCTGGATCATCCGGGCCAGACCCGCGCCATCGGTCTTGAACAATCTGAGGCTGCCGGTCACGTCCAGGTAGCCCTCGTCAATTGAGGTCATCTCCACCTGGCTGGAGAACTGCTCCAACAAGGCCACGATCTCCTCGGTCTGGGCGGTGTACTTGTGGTGGTCCGCGATAACGGGGATGACCTCGGGACAGCGCCTCTGCGCATCCCAGAAGAGGTCCCCGGTCTTGATCCCGTAGGCCCGGGCCTCGTAGGAGGCGGTGAGGACGATGCTCCGGCGCTTGAGGTCTCCGACGACCACCACGGGCTTGCCCCGGAGCGCCGGGTTCGCCTTCTGCTCGACCGAGGCGAAGTATGCGTTCATGTCCACGTGGACGATGACGCGGGGGCCTGATGGTGCCATGATCCTTGAGTTGATGAGGAGATGTCCCGGAAGGGTCTCCGGATCAGCCGCGCCGCGATCTGCGGCGCTCGCTCCAATCGACGAAGCTAGTGAACGGGACCTCGGCATCCATCTGCCAGAGCAGGGCGTTGAGTTCCCCGCGATGCTGCAATTCTTCTGCTATGAGTTGCAGCACCATGTCGCGAGTGCGCAGCTTGCGGCGTCCTGAGCGGTGAGTGTGTCCTGGCGGGTAGGTGAACTCAAAGGTCGAGGCGAGGACGCGGGAGTTGAGTCCTTTGATGAATTTGGACACCAGATCATCAACTTCGCGCTCATACTTGCGCGCCTTCGCGATGGTCCGAATCGTCCCCGCCATCCTCTTGAAATCGGCGGCGCGGTCATGATAGGCGTAGGCGAGGTACCATTTGTAGGCGTCCAGGGTATGCACGTAGATGTCGAGCAGCGAGGGGAACGATGCTCCCCGGTCCTTGATGAGGGCGCGGCGCGAGAGCCCTGAAAGTGTCTTGAGATACGGCTTTCTCGCCTCGGAATTATATCCGTACCATTCGCGGATCTGCGTGATCTCATCCATGAAGATTCCTCCTTTATACTTTCTGGGCCATCAGGCCTGGAGCCGCGGATCCCAGCACGGAGCCGTGTCCATGACAAAACGAAAACCCGCCAGGTTGCCCCGGCGGGTTGATCGTAGAACCAGCTGCTTGCGGGCGGACTAGTTCAGGTGCTTGCTGACGAGCTTGGTCATCTCGAACATGTTGACCGTGTTCTTGTGGAAGATGACCTTCAGGTTCGCGTCCGCGTTGATGTTCCGCTTGTTCTTGGTGTCCTGCAGCTTGTTCTTCTTGATGTAAGCCCAGAGCTTCTTGACCACCTCGGTGCGCGGCAGCGGCTTGGAACCGACCACCTTGGCGAGGTCGGTGCTGGGGGTCAGGGGCTTCATGAAGGTGTTCGTCTTCTTGATCATTATGTTTATCTCCTTGCCGTCTCGATTAATTGTGCCTATTTTTTCGATGGGGGTCAATCGTTTCGCGGCTCTCCTGCGCGGCCCGTGCTGAGCGCTGCGCAGCCGCCGGTTCACGCGGTCCAGGTCGAAGGCCGCTGGATTGAAGGCTCCGCCGACCCACTTGAGGATGTTCCTATGCTCGGAATGGTTTCGATGATCCAGGGCGTGGAGGAACGCTCCGTAGCCGCTGATGCCGCCCACCCCTTCGGGCGGGCAGGCGCGGGCCCCGGCCAGGCAGCGGACCGGGGCTTGGCCCTTTTCGAGCGGGAGGACCTTCTGTACCGTGAGGAAATGCTCCCAAGCATCGTTGCGGTCGTATTCGTAGATGAGGCACTGCCCCGTGTCCGTCAAGAGCTGTTTCAGGCGGACCTTGGAGTCATCCCTGTTCCGGCCGGCGGAGGCGGTTGCGCCGTTGCGGGTGGGGCGGCCGTAGCGGTTCCTCTTGAAACGGAATTCGTGCCTGTGGGATTCGGTCCAGCCCATTACGATCTGGAGGGCTTGGTGGAGCCCCCGGAGCGTCATGTCGCCGCGGACCACGATCTGCCGCCATATCGCGGGGTCGCTGTCCCTGAGCACGATCCTGATCTGATAGGCGACGGGGTCCGTCTTCGGAGGTCTTGTGGTCATGGGCCTGTTGTCCTCTTCACTTCGGTATGGGGGATTGTTCCTAGCCTCTGTGCGTGCGCTGGTAGATCGTTGTCCGGAGAATTAACCAGGGGCGAGACCTCATAGGCGTCGAGTCCCTCGTCGCGGCTCGGCACGAGGAATCGCCGCAGCTCCTTGGGGTCCGTTTTGGGGTCGAGCCAGGGGTCCTCGGCGCCCGGATCGAGGATCACGGGCATCCGGTCGTGGATCGCCTTCAGGGCCGGGGCGGCCTCGGTCGTGATGATGGCGAACGACCGGATCTCCTGGCCCTGGGCATCCTGCCATGCATCCCAGAGCCCGGCCATGGCAAAGGCGCGGTGGTCGCTGAGGACGACCCGCATCGGAACCGTGGTCTTGGCGTCCTCGCCCTTGGCCCATTCGTAGAACCCATCGGCGATGACGAGGCAGCGCCTGCGCCGGAAGGATTCCTTGAAGCTCGGCAAGTCCGCCAAGGACTCCGCGCGGGCGTTGATCAGGCGGTGGCCCATCGCCGTGTCCTTGGCCCAGGATGGGATCAGCCCCCACCGATAGAGCTCGAGGGCGCGGAAATCCTCATCGACGACCACCGGCGCCTCTTGGGACGGGGCGATGTTATAGCGCGGCCTCAGCTCCGCGGGGCTCCGCACGAAGCGGAACCTTTCTTGGAGGGACTGGAGGTCGACTGCCAGGCTGTAGCGGCCGCACATAGTGGGGTATCGGGTCTTTCCGGGGCTAGGGCGCCTTGGTGGACGGATCACCTACCAGCGGCGTCACTGCCATCGTTTCCCCGCAGGTCCCGCAGACCGAGGACGACCCGACCGGGCGCGTGACCTTGGCGCCGCAAGAGCAAGTGATTGTTTCCATTGGGAGATATTTTATCATTTGGCGGAGGCCATCCGGCTGATTGCGGCGTCCGCTCCGAGGTCGGATAAAGCTAGGCCGGGACCGGCGTTCGAGCCGGTCCCGGCCATTCTGCTTTTGCGATGGCTTATTGCTGTGCCGGCTGCTGAGTAGACGGCTGCACGGGAGTGGCTTCTTGCGTCTTTTCGGCCCGCTTCTCGCGCATGTGATGCATCTTGCCGCGGGCGGCCTTGCAGTCGGCGGAAAGCTCATCTTTGTGCTGCTTGAGGCAGTCGCCGACCTTGCCCTTCTCAACGTCCTTGCAGAACTGGTCGACGTCGGCCTTGCAGGCGTCCTTGACCGCCTTCCGGGCCGCCATGAACTTCTTCTTGGCGTGCTCCTTTCCGGCCGCCTTGCAGGCGTCGGAGAGGTCGGTCTCGTGCTGCTTGAGGCAGTCGCCGATCTTGCCCTTCTCCACGTCCTTGCAGAACTGCTCGACGTCGGCCTTGCAGGCGCCCTTTCCCATCTTCGGCTTGTCGGGCTGGGCCGCGGTCACGCCCTGCGTGTCCGACGGCTGATTCTGCGGCTGGGACTGCTGAGCCAACGCCGGCCCCGCGAATAGCAACGACACTAAGCACAACATGACTGTTCGCATTAACGCCTCCTTGGGACTTTCTGGCACGACCTTCTGTGAAGGATAGACGCTGTGGGGGATGGTTTTGTGTCGCCGAGGCCGCGACACTTTCCGCTTATCGTCAGCGTCGAAGCATGGCACGCGAACGCGCACGGATCGGCGTTATGATTTGAATAGAGGTAACCTTATGAATCACCAACGCGCCGTGATCATCGGATGCGCCGCCCTCTTGACCGCGCCAGCCCTCCTGGCCGCGGGCTGGGGCGGCGGGCAGGGCTCTTCATTCAATCAGAGCCGGTCCTCGTCGCGCGCCAGCGAAAGCCACGCCAGCAGCCCGTCGCGCGGCAATCGGAGCGGTTCCGGCGTCATCTACAAAAGGCATGATATCGCCGTGCCCCGGCCCAATCGGGCCCCGGCGCCCACCCCCGCGCTGCGCGAGCGCCCGACTTTGGCCTACCCCAAGCGCGATGAACGCGGGGCCGCCATCAGCAAGCCCGCCGCCGGAGTGCCGCCCCGCCAGCATGTCAGCGTCGCGCGCAACATGGCCTTGGTGCGCAACATCCAGGGCCAGCAGGGCCGGGAGAACGTGCGGCAGCATTTCTACTGGCACAATGAAGGAGGCGTCAGGTACTGGCACTATTCCGACCGGGGCGGAGTCCATTGGTACGGCTTCTACCACGGCCCGACCTTCTATTGGACTCGCCTCTCCGGCAACCGCTGGTGGTGGTTCGACGCGCGCTTCAACCGCTGGGCGTACTGGTGGAGCGGGTTCTGGTGGTGGCCCGGGCCGCAGGGCGTCGAATACGTCTACGTGGACAACGCCTACTACCCCTATCAGGACCCCGGCGTGGTCACGGTCCAGAACCCCGAGGTCCAGCCGCCCCCGTCCGCCGATCCCGCGCCCGGAGAGGGGCAGGTCTTCACCAGCCCGGACGGGACGCGCATGGTGCAGATATTCGGGGAGCATTCCGACGCGTTCTTGTATGACAAGACCGGTCCGGAGCCCAAGTACCTGGCTCATCTCGGCCAGGGCGTGGAGCAGGTCCGCTTCGAGCTGAGCGGCGACAAGAAGACCTTGAGGATACTGGCGGACTTCAAGGACGGCAACTATTCGTTGTTCGACGCCGGCGGGGCCTCGCTGGAGGCGCCTCAGGTGTCGTCCGACGATATGCCGGGCCCCCCGCCCACGGAAGTCCCGCCGGCGCCCGGAACGCCTCCAGCCCAGTGAAGAGGGTTTAGGCGGCCTCGGCGCCCGGCTTCTTGGCCGGGGCGGAGCCGTTCGATCGCGTCAGGGCCTGCAGTCTCTGCCGGGCCTCTCTGCGGCCCAGATGCCTCGCGGCCACGAGCGCCGCGCGCGCCGCGGCGCGCGGCTTGGAGCGGCCGCCTTCCCAGGACATCACGGCTCCGGCGCTGACGCCCAAAAGCTTGCCGAAGCCCTGCCGCGAGAGCCCCAGGCGCTTGCGCTGGCTGCGGATGATCCTGGGACTGATGCGCGCCTGCTTGAGCTGTTCCTCCGACACGGTCGGAGGCGTGGCGAGCCTGGCGTCAAGGTCGGCCAGGAGCCGGGCATTGTCCCGGCTGAGTTGGGTAACGAGCCGCTTTTGGCCGGCCCAAGCGCGCTTGAGCTCGGCCACATCCTTCTTGATGGCGGCGTAAAGCGGGCGCGTGGATCGGCGGGCGATGCGGGTGATTTCGGTCTTCAATAGGGCGCCGAAGTTGGGCATGATTCCTCCAAGCAAGGTCGAAGTGCGAGGATTATACAAATTTGGACCCATAATCCATGGCAGGCTCACGGGGTTTTGCTATCATGGGAACGCCCATTATTGGAATATCTGACGCGCGCCATCCAATGCCGCGCGGCGCGGGAGGAAGCGATGCTGGAGAACCTGCACTGGCTGGGACACGCCTCGTTCTATGTCCGTTCCGCCCAGGGGACGGTCGTCTATTTCGACCCCTATAAGCTCAAGGCCGGCCTGCCCCAGGCCGACCTCGTCCTCATCACGCACGACCATTTCGATCATTGCTCTCCGGAGGATATCAAGAAGGTCGCCCAGCCCGGCACGGTCGTCGTGGCCCCCGCCGCGGCGGCCGCCAAGATCGCGGGCCCGGTCAGGATCTTATCGGCCGGAATGAGCTTGCGCGTCGCGGACGTGAGCGTCACGGCTGTGCCCGCCTACAACACGGATAAGAAATTCCATCCGCGTGCGGCCGGGTACATCGGCTACGTGGCCACCGTGGACGGGGTCGCCATCTATCACGCCGGCGACACCGACCGCATCCCGGAAATGGGGTCCGTCAGGGTCGACGTGGCGCTCTTGCCCGTGGGAGGGACCTACACCATGGACGCGGCCCAGGCGGCCGCCGCCGCCGACGCCATCCGGCCGCAAGTGGCGGTGCCCATGCACTACGGAGAAGTGGTCGGCTCCGATCAGGATGCCAGGGAGTTCCAACGCCTATGCAAGGCGGAGGTCCGCATCCTGCGCCGGGAGTGACGGCGCCGTCTTAGTCTTGCGGGGCGGCGTCCACGAAGACGGCCTGCGGGCGGTAGAGGTCCCTGCCCGAGACCAGCTTGTCGAAGTCGAACGAATTGCAGGCGTAGGTCATGAGCGCGCGGCCGGACGAGCCCCGGAACTGGGCTTGCTCCTTGACCGCGTAACAGAAAGTGTCTTTGTCATAACCCGGGACGCCTTTCTCCATCTCCGGGAAGCGGAACACGGCCCGGTCCGGGCTCCACGGCCCGGAGAGCTCGAGCGCGGTCCTGACGATCGCTTCTGAAGCGCCGAACCCCGGTCTGATCATGAGCGCGACCCAGCGCTTCAAGCCGGCGTGCCAGCGGACGCTGAGCTCGGTGGCGCCTTGCTCCATGACCACCGCCGCGTCCCGCCAGTCGAGACCCGGCTTCCAGGCGCCGTTCCGGGCCAGGCGCTCGATAGCGGCCCCGGGCTGGTCGAGCCGGTCCAAGGGCACGCGGGTGAGGATGATGGGATGGCTCTTGTGTCCGGCGTCGTCCAGGACCGCGAAGAGATAGACGTGCCCGCCGCGGACGACGGCCGAGACGCCGGGAAAGACGGTCTTGCCCGAGGCGAGCTTCCGGTAGGTGATCAGCCAGCGCCGCGGGTCGTCTTGGGGGTTGTCCACGCGCGCCAGAAAGACGCCCGTGCCTTCGAAGCCGAGCGGGCCCTTTTTTGAAACGGGCCGGATGCGGCTCAGAGCGAGATAGAGCCGGCCGTCGTGCGTGAAGCCGTCGAGGGGCCATAGCTTGCCGGCGCCGTGGCGCGGATCGAAGAAGGCGCGGGGCGCGCTCGGCCGGTCTTCAGCCCAGTAGTACGTGATGCCCCAGCGTCCGCCCGCGCAGGTGGAGATGGCCATGGAATTGGCGACCAGCTTGGCGCCGCGGCGGTCGCTGGCGCCGGGCTTGCCCACGAAGGTGTCGCCGAAGAACCAGGCGGAGCGGCCGGAGGAGAGATCCACGGAATAGGCTGCGTCGCCCCCGAGCCAGCCCTCTTGGAAGGGGAACCGAGGCACGCAGTCCGCGGCCCGGCCCGCGGCGCAGAGCAGCGCAAGGAGTCCGACGGCAAGAGTACCCATGGGATTCGATTCTACCAATTCGGGCTGGCCGCTTCAGGCTGATAATGTATAATAATCCTTAAATGGGCATAACCAAGGAGAACATCCGCCAGCTCATCAATCTGCAAAGCCACGATTTGGTGCTGGACAAGCTGCGGTCCGGCATCGACCTCATCCCCAAGGAGATCGCGGTCCTGCGTCAAGGACTCGACGGGGCCAAGGCTAAGCTGGCCGGGGCCAAGGCCGCCATCCTGACCTGGGAGAAGAAGAAGAAGGAGAAGGAACTGGAATTCGCGGCCAAGGACGAGGCCATCCGCAAGCACTCCATGGAGCTCAACCAGGTCAAGACCAACGACGCCTTCAAGGCCCTCCAGCACGAGATCGAGCAGGCCCGGGTGGCGGGAGGGGCCATCGAGACCGAGATTTTGGAATGCATGGAAGGCATCGACGCCGGCCGTGCCGAGGAGAAGGTCGCCGCGGCCGAGCTCAAGGCCAGCGAGGCGGACGCCCAGGTCCATATCGGCGCGCTGGAAAAAGAGCTGGCCGAGCTGCAGGGCAGATTTTCCGAACAGAAGTCCGTGCGCGAAGCGGCCGCGGCCCAGGTCCCGGCGGAGATGCTGCGTCTCTACGACCACGCGCGGGGCCGCGGCAAGGCGGACGTCATCGTGCCGGCCGACGGCGGCAATTGCAGCGCCTGCCGCATCAACCTGGCGCCGCAGATGATCGTCGAGCTGGCCAAGGCCAAGTCTTTGGTGGTCTGCGAGAGCTGCCAGCGCATCTTGTACAAGCCGGAGCCGGCCGCTAAGCCGGAGCCGGCCGACAAGCCAGAGCCGGCCGACAAGCCGGCCTAGCATCGATTTGGAGACAGCCGGGTGATCGCCTGGCCGGCGCATCGGCCGGGAGGAACCTCCGGACTCCGCAGAGCGCGACGCCCGTCGCAAGACGGGGACATGGAGACGCAAGGCTTCATGGACGGAAAGTGCCACAGAGACATACCGCCCCGATGCTCAAGCATGGGGGTAAGGGTGAAAAGGCGAGGCAAGAGCTCACCGCCCGGGCCGCGAGGCCCGGGGACCAGGCAAACCCCGTCGGGAGCAAGGCAGTGAGGTGGTCCGCGCGGCTCGCGCGACCTCCGCAAGGAGGGGCCGCCCGGTAGCCGCATCAGAGAAATGATCCCCAGCCGCGCCCAAAGGCGCGGTGGACAGAATCCGGGGTACAGGCTGTCTCTGAAAGACAGGGGCGGTCCCGACGCAGGGGCCGCCCCTGCGCTTGCCCGGCCGCTCCGGGTCAAGCTATACTTGCTCCATGGCATTCCCCCAGGAGAGGCCCCGCCGCTTGCGCGCCAGCCCGGCCTTGCGGACCTTGGTCCGCGAGACCGTCCTGCGTCCTGACGACCTCGTCATGCCCTTCTTCGTGCGGCCCGGCCGGGGCGTCAAGCGCCCTATCAAGTCGATGCCCGGCCAATTCCAGTTTTCCGTCGACGAGCTGCTCAAGGCCGCCGCCGCTGCCGTCGCGGCCGGCATCCCGGCCGTGATCCTCTTCGGCATACCCGATAAGAAGGACGTCCGGGCCAGCGGCGCCTTTGCCCGCGACGGCGTGGTGCAGCGGGCGGCGCGGGCGCTCAAGGACCGTTTTCCGGACCTCGTGGTCATCGCGGACCTGTGCTTCTGCGAATACACCAGCCACGGCCACTGCGGCGTGGCGCGGCCCGACGGGTCCGTGGACAACGACGCGACCTTGGAACTGGCGGCCAGGACCGCGGTGTCCCAAGCCGAGGCCGGCTGCGACGTGGTCGCGCCCAGCGGCATGATGGACGGCCAGGTGGCCGCCATCCGCAAGGCTCTCGACGGCGCGGGCCGCGAGCAGACTTTGATCCTGGCCTACGCGGTCAAGTACGCCAGCGCCTTCTACGGCCCCTTCCGCGACGCGGCCGAGTCGCCGCCTAAATTCGGCGACCGCAGCGCCTACCAGATGGACCCGGCCAATTCCCGGGAGGCCCTGCGCGAGGCCGCCCTGGACGTGGCCGAAGGGGCGGACATGCTCATGGTCAAGCCCGCCTTGCCCTATCTCGACGTGCTCGCCGCGGTGCGGCGCAGCTGCCTGGTCCCGGTCGCGGCCTACTGCGTCTCCGGCGAGTACGCCATGCTCAAGGCGGCGGCGGCCCAAGGCTGGTTGGACGAGAAGAAGGCCACGCTCGAGGCCCTGGCCTCCATCAAGCGGGCGGGCGCGGACTTCATCCTGACCTATCACGCCTTGGAGGCCGCGCGATGGCTGGCGTAGCTTCGCGCCGGCTGTTCCGCCGGGCCAGCGCGGTCATCCCCGGGGGGGTTAATTCCCCGGTGCGGGCCTTCCGCGCCGTCGGCGGCACGCCGGTGTTCATGCGTTCGGGCCGCGGAGCGTGGCTCCAGGACGTCGATGGGAAGCGCTACCTGGATTTCTGCCTTTCCTGGGGCCCGCTGATCTTGGGACACGCCCGGCGCGAGGTCGTGGCCGCGGCCGGCCGCGCTTTGCGCCGCGGCTCGACCTTCGGCGCCGCCACCGAGGCCGAGGTCGCCTTGGCCGAGGCCATAAGGCAGGCCGTGCCTTCCATGGAGCTCGTCCGCCTGACCAGCTCCGGCACCGAGGCGGCCATGAGCGCGGTGCGCCTGGCGCGCGCCTTCACGGGACGCGACATGGTGGTCAAGTTCTCGGGCTGCTACCACGGTCATGTGGACAGCCTTCTGGTCGCCGCGGGCTCCGGCGCTACGACTTTGGGCGTGCCGGATTCCGCGGGCGTGCCCGAGGCCTGGGCCAGGACCACAGTGACCGTGCCTTACAACGACGCGGGGGCCGCGGCCGCGGCTCTGCGCCGCTGGCGCGGCCGCGTCGCGGCCGTCATCGTGGAGCCGGTTGCGGCTAACATGGGCGTGGTCCTGCCGCGGCCCGGCTTTTTGGAGAGCCTGCGCGAGCAGACAGCCCGGCACGGCGCCTTGCTCATCTTCGACGAGGTGATCACGGGTTTCCGCGTCTGCTACGGCGGCTATCAGCGCATCTGCGGGGTGAAGCCGGATTTGACGGTGCTGGGCAAGATCGTGGGTGGCGGCCTGCCTTTGGCGGCTTACGGCGGTAGGAAGGATGTCATGCGTCTGGTCGCGCCGCTGGGTCCGGTCTATCAGGCCGGGACTTTGTCCGGCAACCCCGTGGCCGTGGCCGCGGGCCTGGAGACCTTGCGTCTGCTCAAGGCGCTCAAGCCCTACTCACGCCTGGAAGAGCGGACTCGGAATCTGGCCGAGGAGATACGGGCCAGGGCCCGGTCCTGCGGCGTTCCGGTCACGATCAACCAGATCGCGTCGATGCTTACCGTGTTCTTCACGGAGCATCCGGTGACGGACTACGCAACGGCCAAGCTCGCCGACGCCGGGCGCTACGCGGCTTTCTTCCAGGCCCTGCTGGAAAGCGGCATCTATTTCCCGCCGGCCCAGTGGGAGGCCGCCTTCCTTTCCACGGCGCATGAGGAGTCCGACTTGGACCGCGCCGGCCGGGCCGTAGGCCGGGCGCTCTAGAAGCGATAGCTCAGCCAGAGGGAGACTGCGGAGCTCCGGTAAGTGGGCGTTTTTGTCATCGAGTATCCGGGTTTCAGCGAGAACGATTCTCCCCACTTTTTTTCCAGGGAGAC
>Ga0118677_10010467_pt1 | contig 14161 bp, 11 predicted proteins | sample AliMusrvi5mmetaG_FD_86154 | JGI IMG/M metagenome (GOLD analysis project Ga0118677, IMG submission 86154) | reverse complement strand
GTATTGCAGCATGCGGACGAGGCCGCCGATGACCCAGCCGTTGCCGCGGGACCAGAAGACGTTTTTGCCGTTGGTTTCGCGTTTGTCGAAATAGGTGCTGTCGCGATAATATAAATGTTCGTTTTTGTCGTAGAGGTAATCCGAGGTGCGCCACCAATGGTTGACGGAGAGATCGAGATAGCGCTTGTCGCCGGTGGCGACATACAGCCTGAGCCATGCGGGTGGCGCCATGAACAACGAGTCGCACCAGGCCCAGCGGTCCTGGCAGCCCCGGGTCCGGAATTCGAGGGGACCTTCATGCGGGTTTGCCAGGATGTCGTCAAAGCGCGCCTTCATGGCGGCGATCATCTTCGGTTCGCGCAATTGGAAATAGAGTTCCGCGTAGGTTTGGCCGACGCAATGGTCGTCGGCGTGATATGGCCGCGGCCCGGGCTGCCACTCGTTGGTTTCGCCCATGCCCACCATCGCATCGCGGTATTTGCGGTCGCCGGAAATCCCGGCCAGCGCCATCATGCCGGTGTAGCCAGCGGCCTGGGTCCAGTCGGTCGGTTTGTGTTTGCTGGGGTTGGCGAGTTGCCAGTCCGCGACCCGCTGCATCACGGTGAGGACGGCGGTCGGCGTGATGGCGGCGGTCGGAGCGAGCTGTGCCGTAGCGGGGGATTCCGCCGGGGCCTTGCGGGGGATCGCGAGCAGATCTGCCCGGGCCGGCACTGGGAGGACCACGACTGCGGCAATGGCAAGCGCTGCGGATTTGAAAGACGGCAACGGGTGGCGTTTCATAAGGTGGGAGTACGGACGGAAGATCGGCCGGCGGTCAAACACAGTGGAAAATACTGGTGGTTCCGGAGCCATCTTTCGGCGACGGCCATGACGAAGAAGTCAACGTTGGGTCAAGTTTTCTATCTGGTTTCATGGGTCTGAGGCGAAGCCTCGTTAGGTCATGAAAGGGTTTCCTCGTACAATTCGATAGGCAGGCCGTCGGGATCCGGGAAAAAGGTGAAGCGCTTGCCGGTGAGCGGATCGATCCGGATTTCCTCCACCGGAACATCGAATCCGGTGAGTCCGGCCACGCTGGCATCGAGATCGGCCACTCTCAACGCGAGATGGCGCAGGCCGCAGGCTTCCGGGTAGCTCGGGCGTTGCGGTGATCCGGGAAACGAAAACAACTCGATTTGCCCGCCGCCGGGGACTGCCAGATCGAGTTTGTACGAATTGCGTTCCGCCCGGTGGGTTTCAGCGATGATCCCGAAGCCCAGAATCCCGGTGTAAAAATGCTTGGAAACCTCATAATTGGAGCAAATCAGCGCGATGTGGTGGATGCCTGAAATTTTCACGATATGGGATTCGATGATGAAGCGGCACCGGATGTCAGACGGTTCAGCCTGAGGATTCGATGGTTCGGAACGGACGGTTGACGGCACGAGTTTGTCGGGCCGCCGGGGGCGTGACAAGCCGGAAGATGGGGCAGGCGCTCGGATCATTGGCGTTTTTGGGGATGTGAGTCTGGATACTCGCGGTCACGGGAATTCCTCCTTGCGGAGCAATTGTGGCCAATCTATTGATGGCGGGCAGGAGATGACAAGGTTACAGAAGGAGTCGTCCGGCACGAACCGGATCCAGTTGGAAGATGCGCTGAAGCATCTGCTCGATTGTGGCGAATCCGGGCGCGGAGCCACGGTGGACAGTCTGGCCGGGGCCTTGGCGCGGTCGCGGCGGCAAGCGGCGGAGATTCTGGGGCATCTGCGGGGAAGGGGATTGGCCACGGCGGCGGGTGACACGCATCATCTGACTGCGGACGGGCGGATGTATGCCATCCAGGTGGTGCGCACGCACCGCTTGTACGAAACCTGGTTGGCACGCGAAACGAGCATGCCCGCAGCCGATTGGCATCGCGAGGCCCACAAGGCGGAACACCATCTGGAAGCCGCCGATGTCGATGCCTTGGCCGACCGTCTGAACAACCCGCGGTTCGACCCGCACGGGGATCCGATCCCCACGCGGGAGGGACATCTGCCGAAGCGCATGCTGACCTCGTTGGCGTCATGGCCGGACGAGCAACCGGCGCGCATCGAGCACATTGAGGATGAACCGGAGATTCTGTTTCACCAGGCCGAGGTACTGGGCTTGGCGCCGGGGTCGCGCCTTGACCAGCTCCGGCATCTGGCCGATGGCGCGGTCGAGGCGATGCTGGAAGGGCGTCGTCTGGTGATTCCGGCGGCCATCGCCACCCTGATTCACGTGACCGGACCTGATAGGGAGGATGAGCCGCCCGCCAACCTCGGGCGCCTATCGGATCTGCCGGTGGGCGGGGAAGCGGTGGTTTACGGGTTGGCTCCGTCATGCATCGGGCCGGAGCGGCGGCGATTGCTGGACCTCGGCGTGGTGCCGGGAACGCGCATCCGCTGTGAGTTTCCCAGTCCGTTCGGCAGTCCGCGAAGTTATGACATCCGCGGCGCGCTGATCGCGCTGCGCGATAATCAGGCGGACCGGATCCTGATCCACGGTTTGGTTTCACCCAACTCCCCGGTCCCATGAATCCACCCGAACTCCACGAACCAAGTCCCGGGTGTGCGGTTTGTCCGTCACGTTTCAGCCAATTGCGCAAGCTCGGTTTGCGGGTTGAGGCCAGCGATCATGTGATTGCGCTGGCGGGCAATCCGAACACCGGCAAAACCACCGTGTTCAATGCGTTGACCGGATTGCGGATGCACACCGGGAACTGGCCCGGCAAAACGATCAGCCGTGCCGAGGGCGGGTTTTCCTATGCCGGCAAACGCTATAAGATGGTGGATCTGCCGGGTACTTACTCGCTGTTATCCGCCTCGCCCGACGAGGAGGTGGCCAGATCATTTCTGTTATTCGGACAGCCTGACGTGACGGTGATTGTGGCTGATGCCACCTGCATGGATCGCAATCTCAACCTCATCCTGCAAGTCCTGCAAATTACCCGCCGCGCCGTGCTTTGCCTCAATCTGATGGACGAAGCCAAGGCCCATGGCATCGTGATCGATGACCGCAATCTTGCCCGTGACCTCGGCGTGCCAGTGGTTCCCTGCGCCGCCCGCTCCGGCGAGGGCATTCCCGAATTGATCCGCGAAATCGCCGCCATGGCCGGCCGCTCGGATTCTCCGGTACCGCGCCGCCTGCCGCTGGAAGTGCCCGGACTCGGGCTGGCCCTGGACCGCGTGGAAGCCGGCCTGCACGAGGTGTTTCCCCATCTTCCGCAGCCGCGCTGGGTGGCGCTCAGGTTGTTAGAGGGCGATCGCGAAATCATGGATGCGGTGCTCTCCGGCGATATTGGCGCACTGACCGAAATACACGGCACCGACCCGAACCACGGCAATGGATCCTGATTGATGAAAACTCCCGAAGATGTACTGCGAGAAGCCCAGGAGCTGCGGTGGCAATTGCCGCAGAACCTGCACGACCGGATCGCCGAGTCGATCTACGGCGAGGCGGCCCGCATCGCCGGGCGCAGCATCACCCGCACCGGCGGTTCGCGGCGCCTGGCTTGGCAACAGAAACTCGACCGATTTCTAACAAATCCGTGGACGGCATTTCCGATCATGGTCGGGGTGCTTGGCGCGATCCTGTGGGTGACCATCGTGGGTGCGAACCTGCCGTCGGAGGTTCTTTCGTCGTTGTTGGTGGACAAGGGGCACGCGGTGTTGTCTGGCTGGCTGGTGGCTGCGGGCGCGCCGGAATGGGTTAGAGGTTTGTTAGCGGATGGCATGTATCTGGCCACCGCCTGGGTGATCAGCGTGATGTTGCCGCCGATGGCAATCTTCTTTCCCTGTTTCACGCTGTTGGAGGACTTCGGATTTCTGCCGCGCGTGGCCTTCAATCTTGACCGGATTTTCCAAAAGGTGGGGGCCCATGGCAAGCAGGCCCTCACCATGGCCATGGGGCTCGGATGCAACGCCGCGGGCGTCGTGGCCACCCGCATCATTGATTCGCCGCGCGAACGCCTCATCGCCATCCTGACTAACAATTTCTCGCTGTGCAACGGGCGCTGGCCGACCCAGATCCTGATGGCCAGCGTGTTCATCGGCACGCTCGCCCCGAAAGGATGGGGCGGATCGATCGCGGCATTGTCGGTGCTGGTTGTGGCGTTGTTAGGTTTCGGCTTCGCGATGCTCACGTCATGGCTGTTGGCGCGCACGGTGCTGCGCGGCGAGGCCACCACGTTCAGTCTGGAACTGCCGCCTTACCGGCCGCCGAATTTCTGGAAAACCTTGTACACTTCGTTGATCGACCGCACGCTCATCGTGTTGTGGCGGGCGGTGGTGTTCGCGCTACCTGCCGGAGCCGCCATCTGGTTGTGCGCCCACATCCCCGTGGGCGGCCAAAGCCTGGCCGCGTGGTTCATCCATGCCAGCGATCCTTTCGCATGGTCCATGGGCCTGACCGGGGTGATCCTGCTCGCCTACATCGTTGCCATCCCGGCCAATGAAATCGTCGTGCCCACCATCCTCATGCTCACCGTGCTGGTCACCGGCGCGGGCGGTGGTCACGGTGCCGGGGTCATGTTCGAAACCGACAACGAATCGGTGCGTGCGATCCTGACCGCAGGCGGGTGGACCACGCTCACTGCGGTCTGCCTGATGTTGTTCAGCCTGTGCCACAATCCGTGTTCGACCACGTTGTACACGATCTATCAGGAAACCCGCAGTGCGAAATGGACTGCGGTGTCCGCGCTGCTGCCGCTGGTGATAGGGTTCCTCCTGTGCGCCGCAGTGGCCGCAGCGTGGCGGGCGGTGGGATAGGAAACGTGGCCTAGAGTTCGCGGACCGCTTCGATGAACGCCTCGACGTTTTCCCACGGGACATCGGGTTCGAGGGTGTGGGTGGGGGCTAACAGAAGGCCGCCGCCCTTGCCGACGGTGGCGATGAGGCTGCGCACGGTGTCCCTGATTTCCTGCGGTGTGCCGAAGGGCATGGTCGTCTGGGTGCCGATGCAGCCCCAGAACGCGAGGCGGTCGCCAAAGAGTTCCTTCATGCGTGCGGGTTCCATGCATTCCGGTTGCACCGGGTTGAGGATTTCCACGCCGATATCTATCAGATCCGGCACGATCCGTTCCATATTGCCGTCGCCATGATAGAAAATCAGGATGTCCGGGTTGACTTCCTTGGCGGCGCGGATCACTTCGGCCAAGCGCGGTTTGAGCATGGCCCGCCACAAGGCCGGACTGATCATCATGTCGAGCTGGGTCGCCACGTCGTCGCCCAACATCAGGATGTCCACCCCGGCCTGCGCATAGCGCCGTGCCATGCCGACCCGGATCGCGGTGAGCTGGTCTAACAAAGTGAGCGCGATATCCTCCTCGCAGACGAGTTCCTCCATGAAGCGGTCCATACCGCGCAGGTACCATGCGAGTTCGAAGATCGTCATTTCCATGAAGGCGGCCACGACGAGGTCGCGGGCCTTGAGACTGGCGACCCGGGGCGGGACGTTTTCCCACCGGTAATCGGCGAGCCAATCGGGCCACGGGTAATCGATCACCTGTTGGGCGGTCTCGAATTTCGCCATCGGATGGAGCATTTCCTGGAAATGGGCGGTGGGGCCGGGCGCACCCATGATGCCCCATTCCGGGTTCCAATCGAGCGGCCGCGTGCCCGGCGGCAGCGCATCGAAAAACACCGTGTAGTCGGTGGTCAGATGAGTCGGGTCGAGTTCGATGCAGCGCAGCGGGAAGTTGTAGTATTCCTGATAGTCGTCGCGCCCGGTGCGGCGGCGGAATTCATCTAACAAAGCTGGCGAAAACACGAAATCGAAGCCGACGGTTTCCGGTTGTTGGCGGCGCATGGCGCGCAGGATGTTATCGCGGTTAGGGGTGATGCTCATGCTTGGCGGGAATATCCTAATCGTTCGGCAAGACGGATGGCAAGTCATTCGTTCACCCGGTCTTCATGGGAAATTCGGGAGTTTTTCATTGGTGGAGAATTGGGGATTGGGATAGAAATCTCCGCATGCGGCAACCGTGGACGGAGACAACCGCTTCCGGTGCCCCGGAGTTTTTGTTAGGCCAACGATCTTATGAAAGTCCCATCTTCCTCCCTGGCTGTCCGGATCGCGCGCATTCTCTGGCTGACGGCCTTGATATTGTGGGTGGCGGATTGGCTTGCTCCGGTGAGCAGCGGCCGGACCCGCTTGCTCGGTCTGGCGCTTTTCCTGGTCGTGTGGTTCGGGCCGGTGGTTTTTTCTTGGCGGCGGCGTGGCTGGCGATGGGTGGTTCTCGTGGTTACGCTGCTGCCTGCGGTGATTCTGGTGTTGCCTTTGCGGCATGACCTTCCTGAAGCCGACACGTTGCGGGACGATTACGTTGCCGGGCTATTGCGCTATGAGGGCGTGCGTTATTCATGGGGCGGCGAGAGTCCCATGGCCATCGATTGCTCCGGGTTGGTCCGCCGCGGGCTGATTGACGCGATGTTTTTGCGGGGGCTGCGCACATTCAACCGTGCGTTGGTAGCCCGGGCGCTGAACTTGTGGTGGCATGACACCTCTGCCAAAGAGCTGGGTCAACCGCATGCCGGACGAACGACTCACGTGTTGGACGCTCCGAGCATCAACGCGCTCGATGACGCCCGGTTATTGCCCGGCGATCTGGCGGTCACCCGCAATGGCACCCATGTCATGGCTTACCTCGGGAATCACACCTGGATCGAGGCGGATCCCGGAGTTGGCCGCGTGGCGCGTTTCAAGACACCGGTGCCGGATAACGGCTGGTTCGATAACCCGGTGCACATCGTGCGGTGGAGCGTCTTCACACATGGCGGGCACACGTAGGAGTCGCGCGAGAAGATTCTTTACAAGGCGATCCAGCTAGAAATCCCACTTCCCGGCGAAGCGCGGCGGGATGAGGAAGGCGAGCGTGCCATGGCGTGCGGGCGGGGACACATGGAGGCAGGTGAGGGAGCCTTTTTTGACATCCACGCTGCCGCCGGTGGCACCGAGGATCCATTCGACAAGGTTGGAGAAATCCGGTTCGTGACCGACGATGGCGACGCGTTTGAAATCATGGAACACGGCGAGTTCCGCGAGCGACTGTTCCGGGTTCATGCCGCAAGCGAGCCATCCCTGGATGACCGCGCCGGGAATGCCCGCGCTTTCGCAGAAGACGTCCGCCGTCTGGCGGGCCCGCACCAGCGGACTGGTGAGCACGATGTCGGGCAGCCACTTCGCCCGTTGCAACAATTTGGCGGCCATGCGCGCCTGTTGCCGTCCTTTTTCCACAAGCTCGCGCGCACTATCGCCGCCGGGATGGAAATCCTCGGCTTTGCCGTGACGCAGTAGGATCAGGTCCATGATTTTACTTTCACATCGTCATGCCGCCATCGACGGCGATGACCTGGCCGGTGATGTAGCGGGCGGCGGGGCTGGCGAGGAAGGCGACCATGACGGCGATGTCGCGGGTTTCGCCGAAGGTGCCGAGCGGGATTTTGGTGATCACCGATTCCTTGACCGCCGGGGGCAATTCGTCGGTCATGTCGGTGGTGATAAAGCCGGGTGCCACGGCATTGCAGGTGACGTTGCGGCCGGCGAGTTCGCGGGCCACGGCTTTGGTGAAGCCGATCAGGCCAGCCTTGCTGGCGCAATAGTTGGTCTGGCCGGCGTTGCCGATCAATCCGGCGACCGAGGAAATGTTGATGATGCGCGGGTCCTCGGCTTTCATGAGCACCCGCATGAACGCTTTCACGGTGTTGAACGCGCCCTTGAGGTTGGTGTCGAGCACCGTGTCCCAGTCCTCCTCTTTCATCCGCATCAGCAACCCGTCGCGGGTGATGCCCGCGTTGTTGACCAGAATGTTCACGCTCCCCAGTTCGTCGCCGATCCGTTTGGCCAACTCCTGCACCGCCGCGTGATCCGCCACATCCACGGCATAGGCGGTGGCTGCTCCGGGGAAATCCGCGTTGATTTCCTCGGCGGCCTTGCCGCAGCTTGCCGCGCTGCGGCTCACCACCGCCACCCTGGCACCTTCCGCAGCGAGGACGCGGGCGATTTCCTGGCCGATTCCACGGCCACCTCCGGTGACGACGGCGATTTTGTTGGCAAAGCGTGACATGGCCGGAAGGTGGCCGCAGATGGGTGCGTCTGTCAATCCGGAGATTGGGGATCGTAGATGGCCTCAGGACCGCGATGCTCCAGACTAGCATGTCCATGATGTGCGAAAGGAGAGCGCTTCAAGCTCCATGCATTCACGGATCATGGGCTGGCGAGTCTGGAGACTCGCGGACCATCAGGGCCATCTGCCGTCTCCGATCCACAATCGTCGATCTTCTTTGAAATTTCCCCACTTTTGGCTTGCCAAGTGGGCGCGGGGGCCTAGTTTGCCCCTCCCATGCCAAGAGTCTCTGGAAAAGCAAAGACACGGAAAGCCGTTGCCAAGCGCTTCAAAGTGACGGGTACGGGGAAGATTCTTCGTCGGAAACAAGGGGCTCGCCACTTGTTGCAAGGCAAGAACAGCAAGCGCAAGCGTCGTCTTGGGCAAGCCGCTCTGGTCTCCGATGCTGACCTTAGAAACGTCAGGGAGAACCTTCCTTTTTCCCGTTAACCGAACCGCAAAGCAACTCAATTCCCACGCCCCCGTCCGCGAATCGGACGGCCTTCACACCGCCTGATCCCGCGAGGGAGACACGAACAGTCGAGACGGTGGAAGGTTAAGAAAATAACGGTCTGTTCAAACCACCCATACCAAATGCCACGTGCCACCAACTCACCGGCCAGCCGCAAGCGTCGCAAGCGCGTGCTGCTCCGGGCCAAGGGTTTCCGCGGGTTCCGCTCGAAGCTCTTCCGTTACGCCAAGGACGCTGTCCGCAAGGCGCAAACCTACGAGTATCGGGATCGGAAACGACGCAAGGGCCAGTTCCGGCGCTTGTGGACGCAGCGTATCAATGCTGCCGTCCGCGCCCAGGACCTGACCTATTCGCGTTTCATCGAAGGCCTGAAAGCTGCCGGCATCGAAGCTGACCGCAAGATCCTCTCGGATCTCGCGATCACCGATGCCGCCGCTTTTTCCGCCATCGTTGCCCAGGCCAAGCAGGCCCTCGCCGCCAAAACGGCCAAAGCCAGCGCCTGATCCGCCTAACAGAAATCCCCGCCGTCCGGTCCGTCCGGGCGGCGGTTTTTTTGCGATCAGCTATTGGTACTGGCGATTTTCAGCCGCATGAAACGGTGTGGATGGGACGGGTCGGTTAGATTCGGGATGCCATTATTGTTGGGGTCTGCGGTATCGGCGGCGGTGCCGGTGTTGAGGGTGGTGCCAAAGCGTGTTGCTTGTTTCGTGATTGCCGTTATGGACTTCGTGACAGTGGCGGCAACCGTATTGAGGACCAACTAACGGCGGCATTACCGCGCCGGAACCACCGCCTGAAGACTGGCCGCGACTTCACGAAAGGCCGCGGATATCTTGTTGATGTTAGGATCCAGCAGCGCCACCGGGGTGCCCGCGTCGCTGCGCTCGCGGGTCGCCGGATCCAGCGGAATGCGCCCTAACAAAGGAACCCGGAGTGCCTGCGCCTCGCGCACGCCGCCGCCCTCGCCGAACAGATAATAGATCTTGCCGGCGTCGCATTCGAACCACGCCATGTTTTCTATCAACCCGAGAACCGGCACATTGACCTTGCCGAACATGGCGACCGCCTTGCGGGCGTCGATGAGCGCCACTTCCTGCGGCGTGGTGACGATGATCGCGCCATCCACAATCACCGTCTGCACCACCGTGAGTTGGATGTCACCGGTGCCGGGCGGCAGGTCGAGCAGCAGATAGTCGAGTTCACCCCAAGCGACCTGCCGCAGAAACTGCTGGGTGTAGCGGGTGGCCATCGGCCCGCGCACGATGACCGGCGAGTCGTCTGATAGAAGAAACCCCATGGACATGAGGGCGATGCCGTGGGCTTCGATGGGCAAAATTTCGTCATGTTCGTTGGCCAGCGGTTGTTCGCGGGTGCCGAACATCTGGGCGATCGACGGGCCGTAGAGGTCGCAATCGCAGAGGCCGACTTTCGCGCCGGTGGCCGCGAGTGCTACGGCGAGGTTGGCGGCCACGGTGGATTTGCCGACACCGCCCTTGCCGGAGGCTACGGCAAGGATGCGTTTCACCCCCGGAATCGGCGCACCAACGGGGGCGCTTGACCCGCCCGGTACGGGTGGCGCGTCCTTCACCGCGATTTCCACCTCCACGGTGCCGATGCCATCGAGCGGGTCGAGCACCGCATGGCAATCATGGAAAATCCGTTCGGGCACCTTGGGATCCCGCGTCGGGATTTCGATGCGCACGCGGGTTAGTCCGGGTTCGCAGTGGATGTCCTTGACCAATCCGAATGAAACGATGTCCCTGGAGTATCCGGGGTAATGGACGTTGCAGAGGGCTTCGCGAATGAATTCAGGACTCATGTGGGTGGGCATTGGACGAGCGCATTTTCGCCCAATTTCCGCCGTGTGCAATGCGATTGTGAGAATCGCCGGAATTCACGCGTGGTGCCTGACCAGGGGCTAGGGGCTAGAGGCTAGGGGCTAGAGGCTAGCCCCTAACCCCTAGTCCCACCGTTAAAGCAGATGGCATCACCTAACCAATATCGCGTTTTCCGGGCAGACTTCGCGGCAGGCGTTGCAGCGGGTGCAGCGGTCGTCGATGATGATATGTTTCTGATAGGGAGTCATCGGGATGGCATCGGCCGGACAATGCTGGGCGCAGAGCGCGCAACCGATGCAGGCGTCGGTGATCGAGTAGGTGATGAGGTCGCGGCACTTGCCGGCGGGACAATGGCCGTGGAGGTGGGCCGCGAATTCCTCGCGGAAAAACCGCAGCGACGACAGCACCGGGTTGGGTGCGGTTTTGCCGAGTCCGCACAGGCTGGCGCGGCGCACCATGTCGGAAAGTGTTACCAATTCCTCCAGGTCGTGGGGTTTGGCTTTACCTTTGCAGATATGTTCGAGGATATCGAGCATGCGGCGGGTGCCGATGCGGCAGAACGTGCATTTGCCGCATGATTCGCATTGGCAGAAATCGAGGAAATAACGCGCCATCTGGACCATGCAGTCCGACGAATCGAGCACGATCAAGCCGCCGGACCCCATGATCGCGCCCACGGATGTTAGGGATTCGTAATCGATGGGTGTGTCGGCCAGTTCGGCCGGGACGCAGCCGCCGGACGGGCCGCCGACGAGCACGGCCTTGAACGGTTTGCCGTCGGGGGTGCCGCCGCCGATTTCCTCGACGACCTGGCGGATGGTGATGCCCATGGGCACCTCGATGAGTCCGCCGCGGGCGATCTTGCCCGCCAGCGCGAAGACCTTGGTGCCCTTGCTGGTGGCACTGCCGATGGTCGCGAACGCCCCGCCGCCATGGCGCAAAATCCACGGCACATTGGCATAAGTCTCGACATTGTTGATCAATGTTGGCAAACCATGATACCCTTGCTCTGCAGGGTAGGGAGGTTTGAGCCGGGGGATGCCACGGCGCCCTTCCATCGATTCCAACATCGCGGTTTCCTCACCACAAACAAACGCTCCAGCGCCTTCGAATACCTCGAGATCAAGCGAGAAGCCCGAACCATAGATATCATTTCCGAGCACGCCGCGCTCGCGGCACAGTTGCAACGCCTCACGCATCCGCCTAACAGCCGACGGGTACTCCGCGCGGACATAGAAATATCCTTTGTCAGCCCCCACCGCGAAGGCGGCGATGGCCATGCCTTCGATGATGCGGAACGGAAACGATTCCATCAGCATGCGATCCATGAATGCGCCGGGGTCGCCTTCGTCACCATTGCAGATCACATATTTGGTGGCGGCCTCCACGCCGCGCACCACCCGCCACTTGCGCGCGGTGGGAAATCCCGCACCACCGCGGCCGCGCAAGCCGCTGGTTTCTATCACATCGATCACCGCATCGGGTGTCATGTTGTCGAGGCACTTGCGCAGGCCGGCGAATCCTTCGTGGGCGATATGTTCATCGAGTCCGAGCGGGTCGAGTTTGCCATAATGTTCGGTGGCGATGTGGCATTGGCGACCGAAGAACGCACTCACCCGCGGACTCGGGTTGTCGGCGGTGCGGCCCGGACCGGGGACGGTGGCGGCGCTTTCGCCAGCCAGCCAGTCCAGCGCGGCCGCCGCGCCGCGCCGCAACCACGGCACGCTCCCGTGGGGCCTGAAATATCGGCGTAGCAGCGGCGCAACTCGCTCCGGATCGATACCGGAAAACTGGAGCGGTGCCAGGCCGGGCCGGGCGATTTCTATCAAGGGCGTGCGGTCGCACATCACCACGCAGCCGACGCGTTTGATGGATGCGTTGAGGTGGCCGCTAGCCACGGCGGCTTGCAACGCCTCATGGGTTTTGCCGCAACCGCGGGCAATACAACACGAATCGAGGCAAATGCGGATCTCGCCCTCGGGGTTGGGTGGTGATGTTAGAACGGGGACGCGGCGGTGGCGGCGCTTGCGTTCGCGTTCTTCCTGGCGGAGGAAATCATCCAACATGACCGGCGCCTTGTCGCGCGTCAGGTGGGCGAAACTGCTATCATGGATCTGCACCACCGGAGCCAGCGTGCAACACCCGACGCAGAAGACCTTTTCCACCGTGAAGGTACCATCGGCATCGGTATCCTCGCCATTTTCGAGGTGGAGATGTTTGCGCAACGACTCGTGGATGTCCTCCGCGCCGCGGATATGGCAGGCCGTGCCGTTGCAAACCTTGACGTGGTGACGGCCCATCGGCCGGTGACGGAATTGCGCGTAGAAAGTCGAGACCCCGGCCAGCGTGGCGGGTGGGATGCCGGTGAGTTCGCAGACGCGGCGCAGCGCGGCATCCGGCAGGTAGCGGTAGTGCGATTGCAGCGTCTGCAGGATGGGGATCGCCTGTTCGTGGCTGCCGCCCAAACGTCTAACAGCGTCATCGACGAATGCCAGGTCGAGGTCGGGTGCCGGCGGCGATGGGATCTGTAACTTACTTGTCATCCTTGGTGCCGATGCAGAAGAGGTGTTTCCTGCCGCGCAGATAGATGCGGCCTGGGGCGAAGGCGGGCGAGGCGCCGGTGCCTTCGCCGAGTTCGGCGCGTCCGGATTCCTTGAAGCCTTCCTTGGCGAACTCGCCGAAGATGGCGGTTCCTTTTGTTGATAGAAGGAAGATGCGACCGTTGATCATGGCGGGAGAAGCCTGGAACTTGGCCTTGCTGTCGAATTGCCACAAGTGATCGCCGGTGAGCGCGTCGAAGGCATGGAGGACACCGAATACCAATGTATAAACATGCGGCCCGTCACACAGCAAACTGCAGATATCCGGCAATCCGCTGTCCTCTTGTTGCCACGCGATGTGGCTGGCGGTCACATCGCCGGTGCCGTCGGGTTTGATGGCCGCGATGCACGTCTGGTCGCAGGCGGCATAGACCAGGTTGTTGGCATAACTCGGGGAGGTGGCCACATCACCCCGCATGCATTTCGCCTGCCACAGGGCCTTGCCGGTGGCGGGATCGTAGGCGATCACCCACGGGTCGGCCGAGGTGATGATTTGTTCACGGTCCTGGTGCTTGATGACAATCGGCGAAACCCATGAATTGGCCACCGGTCGGGGTGTGGTCCACACGGGTTCGCCGGTGCCGGAATCGAGCGCCATGATCTTCGACTTGCCGGATTTCGCGTCGGCCTGGTCGAACACGACGATCACGCGGTTATGCCATAGTGTCAGGGATGTGGCGTGGCCGTAGGTGTTTTCCGGTGTGCCGAGGTTGCGTGCCCACAGGCGTTTGCCTTCGGCGGTGAATCCGGCGACGTCACCATTGGCGAAGATTGCGAACACGCGGCGGCCGTCGGTGGCGGCGGTGGCGGCCGCAAACCCGGTGTCCTCGGTCACTTCCGGTGGTTCGGCGCGGTCACCCTGCGGTGTGCTGACCGGTTCTTTCCATAACAATGCGCCACTGGCGGCATCATGACAATAGACCTCGCGGCGTTTCGCGGTGGCTCCTGTCAGGAAAACGCGGTTGCCCCAGACAACGGGCGAGTTCTCACCGGGCAGGCCGGTCTCCGATTTCCATAGTACGTTCTTTCCCGTAGGTCCGTCCCAGGTGGTGGGCAGGTCGGTCAGGGTGGTGATGCCGGACCCGTCAGGACCGCGGAAATACGGCCAGTTTTTGGCGATTTCCGCGGCGCTCGGAAACCATGCGGGATC
>Ga0118677_10010126_pt2 | contig 14166 bp, 12 predicted proteins | sample AliMusrvi5mmetaG_FD_86154 | JGI IMG/M metagenome (GOLD analysis project Ga0118677, IMG submission 86154) | reverse complement strand
GCGTCGGCGCAACGAGATGTAGGGCATCTCTCGAAACTGACTGCAAAAGTCGGCCGACTTGCTTGTCATCCCGAACGGAGTGAGGGACCTCACAAACGTCTCAGTGCTCGCGTTTGAATAAAAACGCCGCCTTCAGTCCCTTTCTATACCGCGTGGAGCCTCGCTAAGTTAGAGATGGCTTATCTAGCTTTATTCGGTCTTCCCTGTTGATGAGGGATAGCGCCACACCCAGTCGCCTTGTTCTATGTCTTGGCGATGCGATTCTTTCATGCCGACCGTTCCGTTGTCGTCGGTTTCGTTCCAGCCGACAGAATAGAGAAGGAACAGGCCGTCGTCGGTGCGGCGGTAGTGGAGCGGTTGGCCGTTGATGAGGTCGTGCGGCAGCTTGGTGAGGTATTGTGGAACCAGTGCATCGAGTTGGTCGGGAAATGCACCGTGCGCCAGACGGTAGCGTTCCAAGGCGCAGGCGATAACAGCTTGGTCGATTGTGGCTTGAGTGTTGGCGAATTTTGAAAATGTCGGGATAACCATGCGTGTGTCGAGCCACGTCAGAAATTTGCATGGGTTGATTTTTTCGCGCAGTGCATGGAGTTCCTCTTCCCCCGCCTTAATTCTGCCGACGTCCACACGTCGCCTGATCGGATCGAACACTGGCAAAACATAGTCATCGCCAAATCGGCAGGCCTCCAACATGTTTTGATATTGCACGACTTTGAGGCAAAGGCGCAGGTGATCCCACTTAAAGGCGCGGTCGGAAGGATCGTCCTCAAACGACACAGCCACGGCGAACATTTTGGGATCGTTGAGAATTTTGCTTACATCTTTTGGAAAACAGGCCCGCTCGGACCGGATGGCGCGGAGCACACTGGTAAGCAGGTCAATGCGTTCCAAGCGGCTTTGCAGAGCAGTCAACTGACTTTCCGACCACCGATGCCCCTCTAAGCCCTCCCATATGACTCGTGAACCTATCGACAACACGGACGCGCGGACAAGTTGCGAAATGAGCAGTGGTTCGTCGCCAAAGCTTTCCGCTAGTCCGAGAATTGATCCTACATCGCTCAAGGCTTTGTCCGTTTGCCCTGCATCCAAGGAGGCCAACGCCCGCAACGCATAGAGCTTGGAAAGGTTTAGAAGCGGCATCAGTTGCGGAATGTGGAGAGGCCACCCGTCTTCGTAATGGAGAGGAAACCGCGCAAAAGGTTGACGGAGGGACGCGCTGATCTCGTCGAGTTCTGGATCGAACTTTTTGAGCGCTTGGAGGAGGTCCGGTTGATCCAGATATTCCCTCCATTTCGCAAGGTCAACGCGTTTGCCTTCCCACATTCCCGTTAACACGGGCTTCTTTGCATCGGCTTTTGGGCTAGTCAACTCCAGCCGCTTGGCAAGCGCGGTCTTGTAGTCTGCATCCGCCCCGAACAATGGTTTCAGGAGCGGGGTTATGGCAAAGTTTTGCTCGTCCGGGACAGGTGGAGGAATGAACACACGGGGATCAAACCCTACACCCCGGGCTTCCGCTTCACGCTTGTATTTTTCCCATGCCCATTTTCCCCGCTGATTTTCTTCCAGAACGATTAGCACCGCCAGCGTCAGGAGCGTTACCAGTGCGAAAAAACAGTAACGAAGGATTTTGAAGATCGTTGCGCGCTTCATCATGAGGAGAACCTTGTTGGGCTTGGAGCGTATTTTCGAAATCCGGGATTGGCAATCTTGATATGGGATTCCTTGTGAGTGTTAAAGTGTGACAAACTTCCCTGTCACCTCGAACGTCTCAACGCTCTCCCTTTTTCAGAACCCTCCATTCCGGGAGAGATCCCTCGCAAGCTCGGGATGACGGAAACCTACAGCCACTTTGCCACGTCCCGCGCGGCGTAGGTGACGATGAGATCGGCTCCGGCGCGCTTGAAGGCGAGCATGGTTTCCAGCATCACCGCCCGCTCGTCCAACCAGCCGTTGGCGGCTGCGGCCTTGACCATCGCATACTCGCCGCTGACGTGATAAACCGCCGTCGGTAGCTCAAACCGTTCCTTCACCCGCCAGAGAATGTCCAGATAGGCCAGCCCCGGCTTGACCATCACCATGTCGGCGGATTCCTCGATGTCGAGCGCCACTTCGCGCAACGCTTCCAACGCGTTCGCCGGGTCCATCTGGTAACTGCGGCGGTCGCCCGCCTGCGGAGCGCTGTCGGCGGCGTCGCGAAACGGCCCATAAAATGCGGAGGCAAACTTTGCAGCATAGCTCAAAATGGCGGTATTCTCGTATCCGGCATCGTCGAGCGCATCGCGGATGGCAGCCACGCGCCCGTCCATCATGTCGCTGGGAGCCACGATGTCGGCCCCGGCAGCGGCGTGCGAAACGGCGGCGCGGGCCAGCAATTCCAGCGACTCGTCGTTGAGCACATGCACATGGTCGCCTTCGATCCGCGCGATGCCGCAATGGCCGTGGCTCATGTATTCGCAAAGGCAGACGTCCGTGATGACAATCATCTGCGGCACGGCTTTTTTGATAGCGCGCACGGCCCGCTGCACGATGCCCTCTTCGGCGTACGCCTGTTGGGCTTGGTCGTCTTTTTCCACGGGGATGCCGAAGAGCAGGATGCTCTGGATGCCCTCATTCCAGGCAGCCAGGGCTTCCGCCGCGGCTTCTTCCACGGTGAGCTGGAAGACGCCCGGCATGGAGGCTACGGGAACGCGCGCGGTAATCCGTTCGCTGACGAAAAGCGGGTAGATCAAATCCGAAACCGCAACGTGCGTTTCACGCACCAAGCTGCGGAGAGCGGGAGTGACCCGAAGACGGCGGGGACGGCGGGATAACATGCAGGGAAACTAATCCCACGCAGGCCGGTTAGGCAAGGCGATGTTGTCGCAGCGTATTGCCCACAGCCCCCTCACCTCTCAATAATACTTGCTGCGATAAACCAGCACCTTGAGGTGTTCGCTCTCCGGGATGAAAGCCTCGAAGGTGTCGATCATGTCGGGGATCGTCATCAACAGAAAGGGATTGATGTATTCGCCGCTGTTCTTGGTGTAGACGATGTTGTCGGCGATATAAACCGAGGAATGGATGATGGCCCCCTTCTCCGTGGCGAGCATCACAATATCGCCGTAGCGCGGATCGGAAATCACGGGATAATAGTCATTGCGGATCGTCTCCTGAACCACGGTGGGGTCCGTAAAACGGTTGTCCGGGGTGTCCCGGAAAAAGTTAAATGCCGTCCAATGACAGTCTTTGTGCAAATCCTCCAACTTCGTAGAGGGGAATGGATAAGTGTAGAGGCACTCGGTCGGGATCGGTGGCAAAAGATGGACCAGGCTCAAGCGAGCGCCACCGGGAACTTTGCCGAGGGATTCGAGCATTGGTTTCACGTCCTTCCCCCAGGATGCTTTGGTCCAATAGGTCTGAAGGGCGTTGATGTCGGAGTCCGGCATGACGTGGAGTTTCAGCAGCAAAGTCTCCTTGCGCGTCAGGGTCTTGATAAGGCGAACTTTTTCCTCGTAGTCACTCAACAAATCCAAAGCAAGGGGAGCATCGCAAAAGAAAACGAGCCGCCCGTGGGGGAAGGAAAGTTTTTTAACCAAGGCGATCGTTTCAGATGAGAGCCCACTTTCGGCAAAAATGGCATCGAAACGATCAGCGGGAAATGAACAGCGCAGGCTGCGAACCAGATTACCCAGGGTTCCGGAAAGCACGCCGTAAATCCGCTTCCGGGCATGCTGCGAGAGAGAGAGCACCAGTTCATTGGATGGGGCGACAATAATCTCCCCATTAGCCTGCCTCCATTTGGAACGGTCGAGCAATTGCGCCTGCTGCTCGCCAGTTAAATCTTCTTCCGTGAAGACAGCGCTTACTTGGTCGGGGAGCATTCCAGGAAACCGCCAGCGCCTGTCGGCATTTTCATAATTTTGGATGGAAAGATATTCCTCCGGCGGTTCGATGCAGATGGGAAGACTCTCCAGGTTTCCCCACGGTCCGGGCTTTAGCGGCGTGGCATGGTCGGGCAGTTGGGCCAATTGCTCCGGATTTTTGGAATTGATCTGGGGTTTCCAATGCTGTCCGGCCAAAAAACCGCTGCCTGCGGCGATCCCCATGACGGCGGCCAAAAACACGATCTTGGGAAGCAACCGTAAAACTTTTTTCGAAACGGATACTTCGAGTAGGGTGTTGTTTAAGGTGTTTTCGTGGGAACCAATTTTGAGCACGGCGTAAGAAACAGGACTTCCGATCAAAAATCAAGCCCCAGCCTTTGAAATAAGCCGATCTACGCAGGCTTTGGTAAAAAGCGGACAAAAAAAGTCCGCTACGCTCAGGATTACCTGGCAGACGGAATCTCCGTCAGGATCGCCTCAGCCGCCCGCTGGCTCGCTCCACCCGCGCCCAACCCGGTGATCACCGCGCGAAACTCATCCCGCTGCACCTCCCTTTTTTCCGGGTTGTTGAGTAGACTTAGCAACTCGTCGGCAATCGGCAGGGGCTGGGCGTCGTTTTGCAAAAACTCGCGGACGATCTCCCGCCCGGCCAGGATATTCGAGATGCCCAGGAACGGCACGCGCACGAGCCATTTGCCGATCACCCAGGTGAACGGCGCGACGCTGTAAATCAGCACAAAGGGGAGTTCGAAAACCGTTGCTTCCAAGGTCGCCGTGCCGGAGGCGACCATCCCCACGGCAGCCCGGTTCATCAACTCATGCGAGCCACCCAACCGCACGGCAACCGGCGAACCAGCAACCATCGCCCTCATCGTTTGCGCCAGCGACTCGCTGGCAGCAGCCGCCTCGAATCGGAGGTCGGGCCGTGCTTTGAGCATCTCCGCCGCCGCTTTGAGCATGATGGGAAAGATGCGCGAAATTTCCTTTTTGCGGCTGCCGGGGAACAACCCCACGAGCGTTTCCTCACGCGGCACGGTCCCTTTTTTGGCAGCCAGCGCATCGAGTAGCGGATGGCCCACGAAGACGGTCTTCAACCCGGATTGCTCGTAGAGCGCTTTCTCGAACGGGAAAATACAGAGCATCAAATCGAGCGTGCGCGCCATCTCCGGAATGCGCTCGCGGTGCCACGCCCAGACCTGCGGGCTGATGTAGTGGATAATGCGCTGCGAGGGGTTGCGTTGCTTGAGCGCCCGGGCTAGGCGGAGATTGAAACCGGGGTAATCGACGAGAATCACGGCATCGGGCTGGAGTTCGCTGATCTCCCGAAGCATGGCGGCAAGTTTCCGCCGAAAGTAGGGGTATTTTTTGAGCACGTCCCACAGGCCCACGACAGCCTCTCCGCTCCAATCCTCGATCCGCGGGGCCAGCGCACGCATCTCCGGACCACCTGCGCCGTGGAACTCCACTGTCTCGCCACGCGCCGTCGCCAGCGCGGAGAGGCTGCGCATCACCTCCGCTGCACGGGAATCGCCGCTCGCTTCGCCCGCGATGAGGTAGAGTTTCATTTGAAGAGAATCAGGAAACCAGGAAGTCAGGAAAAGAAGAGGAATTTATCAGCAGGTTATTTACCAGGACCAGCCTCCTCAATCTGCTTGGTGATCTGGATTGCCAGTTCCAGCGCCGCTGCGCCCTGATCTCCACTCACTCTGGGCACTGCCCCGACGCGCGCACATTCCACAAAGGCAGCGAGTTCGAGCTTCAGAGGTTCGTCTTTTTCAATTTCGACGTTTTCCCGCAAAATTCGCCCGCCTTCGAGCCGGTGGATTTCTCCAGTCTGATTCTGGTAATCAAGCGAGAGGTAGGCGTCCTTTTGGAAGACGCGAATCTTGCGCATCCTCTCCGGGCTGATCCGGCTGACGGTGAGGTTGGCCACGCAGCCGTTCTCAAACCGGATGCGGGCGTTGGCGATGTCCTCGCCCCGGCTCAGGACCGGGATGCCCACGGCATCCACATACTTCACGGGCGAGCGGACCAGATGGAGCACGATTTCGAGATCGTGGATCATGAGGTCAAGCACGACGCCAATCTCGATGCTCCGGTTCGGGTAAGGCGAAAGCCGGTGCGATTCAATGAACTGAGGGCAGGTGAGCCGCGCTTCCAAGGCGCTCAACACAGGGTTGAAGCGCTCAATGTGGCCCACTTGCAGCACGAGCCCGGAACGCTGCGCCAGCTCGGCAAGCTCCTTGGCATCCCGCGTATTTTCGGTGATCGGTTTTTCCACGAGACAGTGTTTGCCGTGCTCCATGAGGAACTTGGCAACCGGAAAATGCGTGGGCGTGGGCGTGGCGATGGTGGCGGCGTCCACGAGCGTGGCGAACTCATCGAGCGAACTGACGGCGCGCACGCCGAGCCGTCCGCCGACCTCCGCCGCCGTGGCCGGGTCGGCATCATAAATCGCCGCGAATTCGACGTCCGGGAGTTCCGACATCACCCGCGCGTGGTTTTTGCCAATGGACCCTGTGCCAACAACACCGACTCTGAATTTTTGCATAGTTAAGAAAAGATTGAATTAGGAAGCCAGGAAAGCAGGAAAAGGAAAAATCATGCCTCCATCCCATAGAGGGAGATTTTGAGCCGCGCGGCCATTTCCGCAAGGCGTTCGCGTTCCATGACCAGCGTGCGCCCGGCTTCCACGGCGATGACGCGGATTTGCGCCTCAGCGGCGGCTTCGAGCGTGGCGGGGCCGATCACCGGCACATCAAACCGGAAATCCTGGTTCGGCTTGGAAACCTTCACTACCACGGAGTCCCCCTTGCCGAGCTGCCCACCGCGCCGGATGGTAGCGTTGGTGCCGTCAAAGCCTTCCACGGCGAGCACGGTGCCATTCTTGACCACCACAGTCTGGCCGATGTCGAGTCGGCTCACTTCTTTGGCGATGCCGAACCCGTAGGCCACGTCGTCCTGCTCGCGGCGCGAAATCCGCGGCCCGGCAAACACCCCGGCCCCGGCAAGGTGCTCCTCCATGAATGTAGTGGCGGGCAGCAAATGGACGCCCTCTTTGGCGAGTTCGTCGCCGATGGCGCCGAAGATGGATTCCGCGTTACGCTCCCGAAGTTTTGCCAGCACAAAAAATGCCTTCAGGTCAGGCCGCAGATCGAAAAGATTTCCTGGAGCGATCTGCCCGGCCATAATCACCTGCTCAATCTTGCGCGAGGAGAAGGCTTTCACCAGCCGCCCAAGCTGCCCCACGCGCATCCATTCCACCTCGTCCACAAGCGTGGCCAACTCCGGGTCGGTCTCGTTTTCGAACGCTGCCACGACGATGCGTCGAACCCCGGCGGCGCGCGCAGCCTTCGCCAGGGCGAACGGATAGATCCCGTTGCCAGCGATGATGCCAAGCGAGGAAAACGAGGCAGCGGGAGCGGAATGCACGGAGGATCGAGTCACGGAACGCGGGCAGAGTTTTTTAAAAAACACAACAAAGTATAGAGAGCCAAGGCGTTGCAAGGCAAACCCGAATCACTGCCAGCGCGCTTCGCAATGCGTTGACGGGCTCCCTCTTCGCCTCTACACTAGTTTTGTCTTGTCATGATCCAGTTGACGGCACGTGAAAAATGCTTGGTGGGCGCGGTGTTACTCTCGATTTTTGTCGGGGTAATGGTTCGCCACTACCGGCAGGGAAAATCGGCGCCATACCACGCTGGATCGGCAAGTTCCAATATTTATGCAGAAAACAGGTTTTACAGAGGCGCTTGAACGAGTTGTCGCGGACGATCCGCGTTACGACAGGGAGGCCTATCTCTTTTTGCAGGACGCTCTGGATTTCACCATGAAATCCCGCAAAAAACAGAAGACCGATCTTTCCCGCCATGTAACCGGCCAGGAACTCTTGGAAGGCGTGCGCGTGTTTGCCATCAAGGAATACGGGCCGATGGTGCCCGTTGTCTTCGAGACCTGGGGCATCACACGGGGCGAGGATTTCGGCGAGATGGTCTTCAACCTGATTCGCGCGGGCATCTTCGGCAAGACCGAGAGCGACACGATTGACGACTTCCGCAACGGCTACGATTTCCACGAAGCCTTCGTGAAACCGTTCCAGCCCGAACGCCGCCCCAATCCGCAAACCCAGCGCAGCGAACCCGTCCAACAATCCTGATCCCCTGCCCGTGATCGAATTTCCCACCTCTGCCGTCCGGCAATGGACGCTGCCCAACGGCCTGGTCATTCTGGTGGAGGAGGACCACTCCTCACCGGTTGCCAGCGTGCAGGCTTGGTGTGAAACCGGTTCCATCCACGAAGACAAGTGGCTCGGCGCGGGGCTCTCCCACATTCTGGAGCACATGCTTTTCAAGGGAACTGCCACACGCGGCCCGAGCGAGATCGCCCAGACCGTTCAAAACGCAGGCGGCACCATCAACGCCTACACCTCGTTCGACCGGACGGTTTATTGGATCGACACGCCCAGCCAGGGAGCCGCCACTGCGCTTGATCTCCTGTCCGACGCGATGATGCACTCCATCCTGCCGCCCGAGGAATACGGGAAGGAGCAGGAGGTGATCCGGCGCGAGTTCGCCATGAGCAAGGATGACCCGGACCGGGTGAGCTCGCATACGCTCTTCGCCACTGCCTTCCGCCAGCATCCCTATCGGCACCCCGTCATCGGGCATCTGGACATCTATAACCGCCTCACGCGCGAAGATATGATGGCGTATTACAAGACTCGGTACGTCCCAAACAATATTTTCTTCGTCGTGGCGGGGGATGTCGACGCCCAAGCCGTCCACGACCAACTCGCCGCCGCGTTCGAGAACTGCCCGCGCCAAGCGTTGCCACCGGTCTACATTCCGCAGGAACCGCAGCAACTCGTACGCCGGGAGGAACACATCGAGTTCCCCGCCACCGAGCTGACCCGCATGGAAATCGCCTGGCACATCCCCGAGGTGACGCACCCGGACGTGCCTGCGCTGGATGTGCTCGCGCAAATCCTGGGCGATGGCCGCTCCAGCCGCCTCTACCGCCGCGTGCGCGAGGAATTGGCCCTCGTCCACGGCATCGGTGCCTGGTGCTACACGCCGGGGCAGCCAGGACTCTTCGGCGTGGAAGCCCTCCTCGACCCGGAACAACGCGACGCAACACTCCGGGAAATCTTCTCCCTGATCGACGCGGTCAAGGCGGACGGCGTCACGCCGGAGGAACTCGCCAAGGCGCTCAAACAGGCGCTCTCCGGTCAGATCAACAACCTCGCCACCACGCGCGGCAGAGCGTCGGACCTCGGCTCCAACTGGCTGCTCACGCGCAACGTCCATTTCACCCGCGACTACCTGGCCGCGCTCCAACACGTCACGCCGGAGGACATTGCGCGCGTCGCCCGCACCTATTTCACCGACCGCAACCTCACGATCACCTCGCTCAACCCGCCCGGCTCCCTCCCGCAAGCGGCGAAGGCCGTGGAAGCGCAGGCTGCCGGGGCGATCCGCAAATTCGAACTCGCCAACGGCCTGCGGTTGCTGGTCCGCGAAGACCCGCGACTGCCGCTCGTCTCCGCCGTCGCCTGCTTCAAAGGCGGGCTGCTCGCGGAAACCCCGGCGAACAACGGCATCAGCCGCCTCCATTCGCGGGCGCTCCTCAAGGGGACGCAAACCCGCACGGCGGAGGAAATCGCCGAAACCATCGAATCGCTCGGTGGCGGCATCGGCGCGGAAGCAGGCAACAACTCCTTCGGCGTCTCCGTGAAAATCATGCAACCGGACCTCGCCGCAGGACTGGAGATTCTTGCCGACGTGCTGCTCCACCCCACCTTCCCGGAAAAAGCGGTCGCCCGCGAAAAAGAGGCGCAGCTTGCTGGAATCAAGGCTGAAGACGAAGAGCCGACCTCGCTCGCCCGCAACCTCATGCGCCGCACGCTTTACGCCGGGCACCCGTATGGGCTCCGCTCCGCGGGCTCGCCCGAAACGGTCGCCGCGCTTGATCGCGAACAACTCGCCGCTTTCCACCAGCAATTCGCGACAGGCCGCAACGGCGTCCTCGCCGTCTTCGGCGCGGTGAAGGCGGAGGAAGTCCTCGCGCTCGTTGAAAAAACTTTCGCAGCGCTCCCGGCCGGGCAACCCGCCTTGGAACCCCCGACGCAACCCGCTCCGCTCGCCGCCTCCCAAAGCGTGGAGGAGCACAAGCCCAAGGAGCAAGCCATCGTCATGGTCGGGTTCCGCGGCCTCGACCTCTTCAGCCCTCAACGCACCGCCTTGGAATTGATCGAAGAGGCGTGCAGCGACCTTGGCTCCCGGTTTTTCATTCGCATCCGGGAGAAGCTCGGCCTCGCCTATTTTGTCGGTGCGAGCCAGGTTACGGGGCTCGTCCCCGGGCCATTCGTTTTTTATCTCGGCACCGATCCGGCCAAAGTTGAAGCAGTCAAAACCGAGTTCCTGGATGAAATCCGTGCCCTAGCCACCGACGGCCTCACGCCCGAAGAACTGTCGCGCGCCAAAGCCAAGATGCTCGGCCAGGAATCCCTGCGCAAGCAAAGCAACGACGCCCTGGCTCACGCCTGCGCGCTCGACGAACTCTACGGGCTCGGGTTCAACGAATACACCAAACTGCGCGCCCGCGTGGAAGCCGTGACCCTGGAAGACGCGCGCGCCGTCGCCCGCCAACTCTTCGCCGAAGCCCCATCCGTGCTGGCAGTGGTCAGGCCGGAGTGAGCAGACATCCTTTTTCTCACGCAGAGACGCGGAGGCGCAGGGAAAAAGGCAAAGAAGAAAGATTTTGCGAACGTCTCCGCGCTTTTTCTTTTTCGAAGTCCATCGGCTCCGGGAGAGATCCCTCGCATGCGCTCGGGATGACAAGCACGTTGGCTTGTGTATTTCCCTCTCCGCGCCTCCGCGTCTCTGCGTGAGAATTCTCTCTAACTCTCTCCGCGGTGGACGCGCTCGGTGTATTCAGCGGCAGCCTGGCGGATGGCGGCCCCGGCGGTGGCCAGCGGCTTGGCGAATTTCGGCGTGAACCACGGGAAGAGACCCGCGAGATCGTGGATGACGAGCACCTGCCCGTCGCAATCCGCCCCGGACCCGATGCCGATGGTGGGGATGCGCAACGCTTTGGTAATGGGCAGCATAGCATCGTGTTTGACGAGTTCCATAACAACAGCCATTGCACCCGCCGCTTCGACTGCCAGCGCGTCCTCCAGTAGCAACTGAGCGGCCTCCGGGGTTTTCCCTTTGATCTTGTAGCCGCCTTCCTCGCGGACGCTTTGGGGCAACATGCCGATGTGGGCAACGAGCGGGATGCCCGCGCCGGTGATGGCGGCAATTTGCGCGGCATGGCTTACGCCGCCTTCGAGCTTCACGGCGTCGGCTCCGGCTTCCATGAGCAAGCGGGCGTTGGCGAGCGCTTGCTCCGGGGTGTCGTAGGTGTGGATGGGGAGATCGGCAATGACGGGGGCGCGCTGGTCACCTCGGACGACGGCGCGGGTGTGGTGGAGCATCTCCTCCATGGTGACCAACGTGGTGTCCGGGTAGCCGAGGACCACCATGCCAAGCGAATCGCCCACCAAGAGGGCGTCCACTCCGGCTTCGTCAAGCAGCCGGGCAGTCGGGTAGTCGTAGGCCGTCAGCATGGCGATTTTTTGGCCGCGCGATTTGGCAGTGAGAAGCGGTTCGAGTCGGGTGTTCATGGGAATGCCGAAAAGAGTGTGACGCCGGGAGCCGACGGAAGACCAGCAAGAAGTTGCACCACGGTTTTATGCGAATCAGGCAGGATCAGTGCAGGCCGGAGGTCGGCGAGCGGTTGGAGGACGAAGCGCCGCTGGGCGATCCGGGGATGAGGGAGAATGAGTTCGGCGCTTTCGAGTGCGATGTCTCCTGCGTAGAGAAGATCAAGGTCGAGCGTGCGCGGAGCGTTGCGCGCGTGCGTGGCGGGGCGACCTTCGGTGCGTTCAATTTGCTGGAGCGCGCGGAAGAGTTCCAGCGGCTCGCCCTCATATTCGATCTCCATCACGGCATTAAGATACGGCGCGGTACCGGGTTCGCAATCCACCGGCTCGGTTTCATAAATTGGGGAGAGGAGCGGTGCGGCAGGATCGGTGTGGAGCTTGGCCAAAGCGGCTTGCCCCGTTTGCAAATGGGCCAGGCGATCACCAACATTGGACCCCAGTGCTACGCCGCAACGCATGGGATCTCCTCACTTGAAGATTTAAGAAATCTCAAAAGAAGCATCACGCTACCTCAACCCGAGCACGTCCTGCATGTCGTAGAGCCCGGCGGGCTGCGTCACGGCCCATTTGGCGGCACGTACGGAGCCATGCGCGAAGGTGTCGCGGCTGGAGGCTTTGTGCGTCAGTTCCACGCGCTCGCCGATGTTGGCGTAAATAACGGTGTGATCCCCCACCACGTCGCCGCCACGCACAGCGTGCATACCGATTTCCGTGGGTGTGCGAGCACCGACGATTCCCTCGCGTCCGTGCCGCACATCCTTGTTGTATTCAAGGTCGCGGACGTCAGCCAGGATCTCGGCAAGCCGCTTGGCCGTGCCGCTGGGCGCGTCTTTTTTAAAGCGGTGGTGCATTTCGACGACTTCGAGGTCGAAGTCCGGCCCGAGGATTTCCGCCGCTTTGCGGGTGAGCCAGAAAAGGGTGTTCACGCCAACGCTGAAGTTCGGCGCGAAGACGACGGGGACCGTTTTCGCGGCTTCGCGGATGGCGGCGACCTGCGCGTCGCTATGGCCGGTGGTGCCGATGACGAGCAGCTTGCCCGCCGTAGCGCACACCTTGGCGATGCCTTCGGTGAGGCTCGGGTGGCTGAAGTCGATCACGGCATCACAGCCGGGCAGGGCAGCCTGGAAATCGTCGCCCTGGTCGATGCACGCCACGACGGTGACGGCGGGATCGTCCTTGGCGGTGGCAAGGATGGCCTGGCCCATGCGCCCTTTGGAGCCGTTGATGAGAAGTCGGAGCGGATTCATATTTAGAATTAATCAGGAAGCCAGGAAGCCAGGAAAGCAGAAAAGAGAAGAGTGATCCCGGAGCTCTTTTCTTGAGTTCCAGATTCTTCTTTTCCTGGCTTCTTGGCTTCCTAATTCTCTTTAAATGAGCTTCAAGCTGGTGAGGGTGGCGCGGAGCTTGCGGGCGTTTTCCTCGCTCATCTCGCAGAGTGGCAGGCGCACGTCGGGAGCCATGTGGCCTTGCAGGGCGAGCGCGGCTTTGATCGGCACCGGGTTCGGCTCGATGAAGAGGTCGCGGAAGAGCGGATACCAGCGCTCGTGCAGGGCAATCGCCTGGGTGGGCACTCCGGAAAGCGCGGCTTTCACGAGTTCGGCGACTTCGCGCGGGATGATGTTCGATGCGACGCTGATGACGCCGACCGCACCGGCTGCGATGAAGGGGAGGGTGAGCCCGTCGTCGCCAGAAAGAATTTCAAACGTGGCCGGGAGTACCTGCCGAAGCTGGCTCACGCGATCCACGCTGCCGCCGGCTTCCTTGATGGCGACGATATTCGGGCACGCCGTGGCCAGCCGGCGGACGGTTTCCACGCCGATCTCGATGCCCGAGCGGCCCGGGATGCTGTAAAGCACGAGCGGCAATTTGGTGGCCTCGGCGATGGCTTTGAAATGGCGAAAGAGCCCTTCCTGAGAGGGCTTGTTGTAATAGGGCGCGACGAGCAGGGCGGCATCGGCCCCGGCCTTTTCGGCTTCGACGGTGAGCGAGATTGCTTCGGCGGTGGAGTTGGAGCCGGTCCCGGCGATCACCTTGCAGCGTCCGGCAGCGACTTGCACTGCCAGTTCAATGACGCGATGGTGTTCGGCATGGTTGAGCGTGGGGGATTCGCCGGTGGTGCCGACTGGCACGATCCCGGTGATTCCGTTGGCGATCTGGTTCTCGATCAAGGCCGTGAACGCGGCTTCGTCGAGGCGGTTGTTGCGGAAAGGCGTGACCAACGCCGTATGGGCTCCTTCAAACATGGTGCGTTGTTTTTAGACAGGTTTCGCGTGGATGGCACGCTTTTGTTGCGGGAGAGGGGTCGCACTTAACTTATCGCAGCGGTCTTGCTCCACGCGCGCCATGCCAGAAGCGGAGGATGCGAACCGTTTCGTGCTGCGTGTCTGGTCGGTAGATGATGAGATATGCGCCAACGGGAAAAAGTCTTGCACCGGGTCTTTCGGGCATCGGCACGCCGATGAACGGCGCATGGCCCAGCAGTTCAGCCTGACCGATCAAGGCGAGTCCAAAGCGCTCTGCTGCTGCGGGATCGTCGTGGGAGATAAATTCGACGATCTTTCGCAAATCTTCCGCGCTTCGGGTGGAAAAAACTACCTT
>Ga0118677_10010464_pt1 | contig 14167 bp, 16 predicted proteins | sample AliMusrvi5mmetaG_FD_86154 | JGI IMG/M metagenome (GOLD analysis project Ga0118677, IMG submission 86154) | reverse complement strand
GTTAATTAAGATTCTGATTTAACAATAATTTCCGATTTAGATGCTGAAAACACGGGTTGAGTGTGTAATTTGTCCATTTCCATCATCCTAAAACATTCAAAGTTCTTTCTAAACTCAGTCCTGAAAAAGTTGCCAACTGCAGACTGCCCACTGCCAACTATTTTCATTGCAAACTGTCCTGTCATCAATTGCCAAGTGGGCAGGGGAAGAGAAGAAAGTGGGCAGTGGGCAGTGGGCAGGGGAAGAGAAGAAAGTGGGCAGTGGGCAGTTAGCAGTTGGAAAGGAATAGAAAGGGAGAAAGTTGGCGGTTGGCGGGGGAGAAAGTGAAGAGGTTGGCGGGCGATCGGTTAAGGTGGCGGTGGGAGGGTTTGACGATGTGAGGGGTGTTAATAAAATTTACAAAACGAACCCATTCAGTTATTTTGCAAAAGGGGATGCTTTCGTATGGCTATAACTTCTTAGGGGGGCCACTTTTTTTTACAAGTCCACGCCTGACTTTAAGCCGGTGTAAGGTCGGTTACTCCAACCAAGGTGATGTAAGGTGTTGGAGCTGCCTGTTGTGCAAGCGGTACTGCAATGGGGGTAAGGCCTTCTGCTATGCCGTATAACTCGTAATGTCCGAGGGCGGTCATGGCATTATTGTGAAAATATGATTCAAGATCGCTTACTGATTTTCCTGTCCACGCTGCACTATAGTATTGACTGCCTGAATTCTGAAGCTGGGTAAGCTTTTCCTGATAATACAATGCTACGTCGAAAGCGTTTGAGGGATTTATTTCTTCTGCATCGCCGTGTTGCAGGTAGTGCTGGTATTGGTCGCCTGTCCAGGCTTTACTATAGGCGCTTTCGGCATCAGCAATTGAAGAATAGCCTCCGATATTGTAAAGCTGCGTTGCTTTTGCAGAACTGTACTCTGTTGCATTGAAGAACTGATTTGGAGCCAGTGCCTCTGTCCAGCCAAACTGTTCATAATGCTGCACTGGAGTGAGGCCTGCGTTTGTGAAGGCAATTAGCACATCATTGCTTGCTCTGTTTGCCCATGCAGCTGAAGTTGCAGGATTAGACTGAAGTGCCGCCAGTTTCACATCAAGGTACCATGTTTGATCAAAACCCTGTATAGATGAAGGCTTCACTACTGTGGGTTGTGATATTAGGGAAGACAATGTTTTCAGTCCATCGGCAAACTGAATTTTTTCAATATTTAAGAGATTGTCTACACCGTCTCTATTTGTAACCTTGTCTGATACGGTGTATTGGTGAGTCGCGGCATTGTAGGTGATGCGATACTCTGCATAATTGCCGCTTTCGACTGCTGTGTTTGTGCCTCCTCCTCCATTTAAGAGGTTATTTGCACTGTTGCCGATAAGCGTGTCGTTGCCGGTGCCGCCTGTTGCGTTTTCGATGATGGCGCCGAATGCAATGCCCAGATTATTGGTGCCGGTGTAGAGATTGGTTGTGGTTCCCTGATTGATGTAGAGAATGGATGAGTAATGACCGGGGGTCAAGTCAATAGTGCAATTGGTGCTGAAGTTTGAGACGCTGATAGTGTCGATGCCGCCGGCATCCCAGATGGCCATGTAAAAGGGGTGGGATGGGGAAAAGGTGTAGGTATCGTTTTCGGTGTGGTAATTGTAATTAGCCCCGAAGAGGTATTGAATTGCTGCAATATCGTACACCATGGGTGTTTCAGGGACGACTTCGATATATTTATTATGAGCTGTATCCAGAAACCATGGGTTCAGGTCGTTGTATGACATGATGGTGTAGGTTCTGTAATCCAGATTTGCAGGGAGATAGGGGGGGGTGCCGCCTCCACTTCCATTGTAATTGCCGGGGTGTTTCAGGCCGAGCCCATGGCCGATTTCATGGATAAGAGCATCGTAGTTGTAGGAGCCTGCCGACCAATCGGTGGAAGTCCCGAAAATATGTTATTACAGCGTATAATTTTGTATTTCATTAACTCTCTTTACAATATTAATGTTCCGGGATACAAAAAAAACCCAGAAAATATTTTAGATACCGGATTCACTCTGTAAATACTGTAAGGCCTTTATATCGACACCTCTGTTTTATTATATTAGGGAGCCAATTAACAATAACTACTATGAAAAATGGCGACTATTGTCATTAATGGAAAAACATACGATTCAGATATCCTTACAAAGGAGGCCCGTGACAAAATTCTTATGGCACAGGTCTTCGACAAGCGTATCAATGAGTTGAAAAATGATCAGGTTATGGCTCAAATTGCCTTGAATACTGTTGTGCTTGAGCTTGAGGCTATGACAGCGGGTAAAATGACTGCAGTCCAGCCTTTACAGACGATTGCACTTGAGCCTGTTGCAGAAAAGTCTGCTCCGGAAACAAAAACATCAACAGCGAAGAAGAAAACATCACGCACAAAATCTTAATTGTTATGTCAAAAATTACTATTGACGGTGCCGAATACGATATCGATACCTTTTCGCAGGAAGCAAAGTCGCAACTTGCAAGTATTCAATTTGTCGACAATGAGCTTGCCCGGCTTCAGGCCACGGCTGCGGCACTGCAGACTGCCAGGAATGCGTATCTCATGGGGCTGAAGAATTCGTTGCCTTCATTTGCTGGGGATACTATTAAGCTTTCTTGAAAGAAAGTGCCGAGGGAAGAAGGGAGTCGGCGGTGGGCAGTGGGCAGTTGAAGAGAATAGTTTGCAGTGAAGAGGGGGGGGATGGAATATATTTATGGGGTGGATGAAAACTGTTGAGGGTGAGCTGGCGGAGCGGAGAGCTGAGGTGGAGAGGCTCTTTGGTGTTTATAAGGAAAAGGAGTTGGGGCTTGAGGAGTTGAGGCTTACTCTTGAGCACTTTCAGCTTCGGTATGCTCACGTGGTTGCTCAAAAGCAGGTTGTGCTTGAAGGGCTTAATGCCCAGCTGGATGAGATAAGGGCCGGGAAAATATCAAATCGTCGGCCGCTTAACAAAACAAGTGCCGCGGTTGCAGCGAAAAGAGGATCGTCAGTTGTAGATGATGAGGTTATAATCATTGATACCAGTACCGCGGCACACTCTCTTCGAGATGCAAAAGAGGCAAAGAGAGTGTACAGAAAGATTGCCGCCATCATCCATCCTGACAAGTCTAAAGACGGGGTGGCGCATGAATTGCGGACAACATTGATGGCTCAATTAAATGAGGCTTATGGACAAAAAGATATTCGTAAGATGAAGAGTATTCTTGAGGAGTGGCTTGAGAGTCCTGAGTCAGTTACCGGTGATGATAGTGCGGCTGAACTGCAGAGGGCTCGCCGTGTTATTGCGCGTATTAAAAGAGGCACATTGACTATAGAAGCTGAGATATCAAAGATAATGGCATCAGAAATGTATGTCATTATGGTAAAGGCAGATGAAGCAGAAAGAGCGGGGCGGGATATACTTGCGGAAATGACGGCTGAAATTGATGCCAAAATAGAGGCGGCCAGAAGTACACTTTTTATGCGGATGTACGCATAGGCAGCAACGAACTGTACGATATGAATGTCGTCCCCTAAGTGAGGGTTTTTGGAAATAGTTTAATGTGAGAGTTTTGGCGGAGCTTAGTAAGGTTACGGTTACCTATAGTGAGATTGAGGACCGGATTTGTATGTCGACCCTGGTCAAGGAGGGGGATCCGGTGTTGTTCTGGCTGACGTATCGGCTTTGCAGCCGGCTGATTCCTGCGCTTACCGGTCATCTTGAGCGCTCGGTGTCGCGCTCGGCTTTGGTTGATATGGGTCTTTTGCTTGCCTGCCAGCAGCGTGATGCTGAGTGGCAGCATGAGCCTTCTGAGCCTGTGAGTTTCAGTCCGGGGTCGCTGGTGGTGTTGCCGGAGAGAGTTGATCTGGCTTGTTCGGCGGAGAGCGTTACGTTGTTGTTTCCTGTTGGTGATGGCGAAGCGAGGAAGCTGCAGATGAGTATGCTGGAGCTCAGGCAGTGGCTGGCGATTGTGCATCGGCAGTTTCAGCATGCTGGATGGCCGATGCAGGTGTGGCCGGAGTGGTTTACCGAGACTGAGCCTGGGCCTGGAAGGAATTGATGTAGGGTAACTGTACGATAAGAATAACGTCCCCTAAATTGTATTTGGGGTTTAATTTTATTTTAATTATCGTGTTTGAGTTCATGTTGGGTTGAGGTATTTGGTTTATTCGTATGTGTGTTATAGATTGTTTCGGTTTTCAGATAGTGCATGTCGAGGTATAAAATAAAGAGAGTGTTGTTATGGCTAAAGTGAAGAAAGAGGAGCCGTCGTTAACGGTTAATGGAGTTCAATATATTGTTCCCGGGCTTTCTGAAGAGGCGAAAAGTCAGTTAGTGAATGTGCAGGCGACCGAGGCTGAAATTAATCGTCTGCAGGTACAGCTGGCAATTGTGCAGACTGCACGGAATGCTTATCATCAGGCGCTTATTGCAGCGCTTCCGGCCAAAAGCTGAGGAGCTGGAGGATGTGGGTTGTTTGCGATGAAAATATTACGGTGTTGATGGTTAACTACAGGGGTGTGTTATTATGAATTTCAGTGTGATTGTTTGTGAAAGGATCTAAAGAAAATTCCCCGTTGCGCGATGCGCTTGTGGCTCTTTTTCCTTCCCTCAAGCAGGCTTTTTATTTCAGTGTAGTCGTCAATGTGCTGGTGCTGGCTCCAAGTGCTTATATGATGGAGGTGTATGACCGTGTGGTCAACAGCCGGAGTCATACAACGCTGCTTATGGAGACGCTGCTGGTGGTTGGCGTTTATGCGTTGCTTGAGGCTTTGGAGTGGGTTCGCCGCCAGGTTATGCATGATGCTGGAATGAAGCTTGACAAGGGGCTCAGGGAGCGTGTGTTCAGTGCGATTTTTTCGGCGCGTCTTTTGAACCTTCCGGTTCAGGGTGCTCAGGCTTTGCGGGATCTTAGAACTATTCGTGAGTTTCTGCCTTCTCCCGCTTTGCTCTCTTTTGTTGATGCGCCTCTTGCCCTTCTTGTTTTAATTCTGATTTTCTGGATGTCGCCTTCGTTGGGCTGGTTTGCCGTGGCTGGTGCTCTGGCGCAGTTTGCCATTGGTGTGGTGAATGAACGCCGTATCCGTGAGCCGCTGATGGCTGCAAACCGGAGTGCTTTCGGTGCCCAGAATTATGCTGATGGCGTGATTCGTAATGCGCAGGTTATTGAGTCGATGGGGATGCTTGGCGCTATTCACCAGCGTTGGATGGGGCGTCAGCAGCAGTTTCTTGTAAGCCAGGCGGTTGCATCTGATCATGCGGGTACGAATTCGGCGCTTTCTAAACTTATACAGAGTCTTTTGAGCTCGCTGCTGCTTGGCATGGGGTGCTGGCTGACGCTTAAGGGTGAGCTGCATGGGTCGGGCATGATTGTGGCGTCTATTCTTGGCGGCAGGGTTCTTGCTCCGCTTGTGACGATTATCGGCAGCTGGCGGCAGATTGAGATGACTATGGAGTCGTATAATCGTCTTGACGGACTATTGAGGGAGCTTCCTTTGCAGGAGAAGGGGATGGCTCTTCCTGCACCATCCGGATTTCTTTCGGTTGAGGGGGTTATTGCCGGTGCTCCGAGAAGTCCGGTGCAGATTCTTAAAGGAGTAAGTTTCAGAGTTTCTCCCGGAGGGTCGCTGGCGATTGTGGGTCCTTCTGCTTCGGGTAAAACTACTCTTGCACGGCTGCTTGTTGGTATATGGCCGGCAATGCAGGGTAAAGTGCGGCTTGACGGGAATGATATCTATCAGTGGGACAAGGATGAGCTTGGGCAGTATATAGGGTATCTGCCGCAGAGTATTGAGCTTTTTGAGGGGACTCTTGCTGAAAATATAGCGCGTTTTGCTGTGCCTGATCTTGAGAAGGTTCGTGAGGCTTGCCGCATGGTTGGCCTTGCCGATTTTATTGAGCAGCTTCCAGAGGGGTATGAAACAGAGATTGGTGATGATGGTTCGTTCCTTTCGGGGGGTGAGCGGCAGCGTGTTGCGCTGGCCAGGGCGGTTTATGGCATGCCGAAGTTTGTGGTGCTGGATGAGCCGAATGCCAGCCTTGATGAGGCGGGTGATGTTGCACTGCTCAATGCTGTTCAGCAGTTAAGGGCTCAGGGTACGACGGTTATTGTGATAACCCATCGTTTGAATATTCTGGGGGCAATAGAGCATATGCTTGTTCTCGTTGACGGGCAGATTCAGCGTTTCGGCACCTGCCAGGAGGTTCTTGCAGCATTGCAGGCACCGGCGGCAGCTTCACAGCCTCAAAACCCGCAGCCACCGCGTTAACTCTTACTAGAAAGTATATACATTTCAATGAAACCTGATTTTTTTGATCGCAGCGTGTTGTCCCGTCAGCTCTGGACTTTTCGGAGAGAGTTTGTGTGGGTGGGCATTTTCAGCCTGATTGCCAATGTACTGATGCTGACACCGACACTTTACATGCTTCAGGTTTATGGACGAGTTATGAAGAGCGGCAGTGAGCTGACGCTTTTAATGGTGACGTTGTTTCTGATTTTTTTTTACGGGATCATGGCTTTTGCGGAGTGGATCCGATCGCGCCTGTTGGTTCGGGTTGGCGTGAGGCTTGATGAAGCGCTCAATTCGCTGGTGTTTAATGCAAGCTTTAAAGCCTATTTGAACCGTGGAAAACATAATGTAACAGAGGCGTTTTCTGATTTGACCAATATCCGTCAGTTTCTGACGGCGAACGGTATGATCGCTTTTTTTGATACTCCCTGGACTCCGATTTATATAGCGGTGATTTTTCTGCTCAGCCCTTTTCTTGGCTGGCTTTCTATTTTATTTGCTGTTATACAGCTTGGGCTGACCTGGCAGAGCCATCGGCTTTCGACAAAGGAGATTGAGAGTGCGGCTGAGGCCGGTAACGACAGCTACCGCTATGTGCAGAGCAAGCTGCGCAATATTGAGCCGGTTCATGCTATGGGAATGGAGGGTAACCTGCAGGAACGCTGGTTCAGGCTGCATGATACTTCGCTTGCCAAGGCCGAACAGTCGCTGGACAGGCAGCATCGTCAGCAGTCGTTCGGCAAGTTTGTCCGCTACACCATGCAGTCGTTGACGCTTGGAGCCGGTGCTCTGATGGTGATTGAGGGCAAGATGGCCGCAGGGTCGATGATTGCTGCAAATGTGCTTATGTCGAAGGCGCTTCAGCCCCTTGACCTGGTAGTGGCCACCTGGAAGCCTTTTGTTCAGTCGAAAACTGCGTTTGGCCGGCTGGAAAAACTTCTTGAGGATTTTCCGGAGCGTCACCCTGGAACAAAGCATCAGGATCCGCTTGGTGAGGTCAGGCTTGAGGCTCTTACGGCCAGTGTTGAGGGTCGGGATACGCCTATATTGCATGAGCTCAATGCTGTGTTTCCTGCCGGGCGCGTCACGGTGGTGGTTGGTCCATCGGGGTCGGGGAAATCAACCTTGGCACGGTGCGTTGTGGGTGTATGGCCGAAGCGTGAGGGGCGTCTGTTGATTGACGGCGAGCCGATTGAGAGTTGGGACCGGACGGAGCTTGGTCCTCATATCGGGTATCTGCCGCAGGATATTGAGTTGTTTGACGGCACTATTGCTGAGAATATTGCACGTTTTGCTGAAGTTGATTCAGAGAAGGTTATTGAGGCAGCGAAGAGAACAGGGATTCATGAGATGATTCTGCATTTTCCTCACGGTTATGATACCCAGATCGGCGAGGCGGGTGGAATGCTTTCGGGAGGTCAGCGCCAGCGTCTTGGCCTGGCCAGGGCGATGTATGGCAATCCGGCAATTCTTGTGCTTGATGAGCCGAATGCCAACCTCGATGATGCCGGAGAGCGTTCTTTGCTTGAGGCGGTAGTTAATTTGAGGAATTCCGGTAAAACAGTGATTCTCATCACGCATCGTCCGAATGTTCTTGGTGCAGCGGATCTGCTCGTTGTGATGCAGGGAGGAAGGATAGTCCATTGCGGCCCTCGTGATGAGGTTCTGGCGGCAATGCGTCCGGTCGGTGCGCAGCCGGAACTTGCGGAAGCTTGATTCATATTTTAGAAAAGATTAAAGTATAGCAATAAGGATAGCAATGAGTATTCGTGATTTAGTACCCATAAAGAGGTCGGTTCCGGCAGAAAATGGCAAAGGAGCTGCGTATCGTGATACCCGAAGCCCGATACGGCTGGGCATCTGGATTTTGCTCGTGGGGTTTGGCGGATTTCTGCTTTGGGCTGCTTTAGCACCGCTTGATGAGGGTGTGCCCTGTCAGGGAACCGTGAGCATTGCGACGAAGCGTAAAGTGGTCGCAAATTTGAGAGGGGGCAGTGTAGAGAAGGTCTCAGTCAAGGAGGGGCAGCTGGTGCGCGAGGGGGATGTGCTGATGAAGCTTGATGCACAGACAGCGAAAGCACGGTATTATGAGGTTCATCAGCACTACATTGGTATGAGGGCAACTGCGGACAGGCTTATTGCGGAGATGAAGGGTGCAGGCTCGATTACCTTTCACAAGGATCTGCTGACTGATCTTGATCGGCCACTGGCTGAGCAGAACATGCAGAATCAGCGGCGTCTTTTTTTGTCGCGCAGGCAGTCTCTTCAGATTATTAATGACCAGCTGGATGGAATGAAGGCGCTCGTTAAGGAGGGCTTTGCTCCGGTCAGTCAGCAGCGCGACCTTGAGCTGAAGGTTTCTGATTTTATGACCAATACAGCATCGCAGCTGGCGCAGGTTCAGCTTGAAGTTGGGGCTGATGCTGAAAAGACCAGGGCTTTAGCCCAGGAACTGGCCGATACCGAGGTACGGGCTCCGGCATCGGGCCAGGTGGTCGGGCTTCAGATACAGTCGGTTGGAGCGGTAATTCAGCCCGGTCAGAAGATTATGGACATTGTGCCGCTGAATGAGGGGCTTCTTATTGATGCAAAGGTTTCGCCCCAATTGATCGACAGCATTCGTAAGGGTCTGCCGGTTGAAGTTAGCTTTTTTTCGTTTTCGCACTCTCCGCAGCTTGTTGTTAATGGAGAGGTGGAGTCGGTTTCAAAAGATATAGTGACGGATCCCGGAGTTAATCCGATGATGCCGGGGGCCTCTTATTACCTTGCCCGGGTGTTTGTGACTGCTGAGGGTATGAAAACCCTTGGGAAGCGACAGATGCAGCCGGGTATGCCGGTGCAGGTTATTGTCAAAACCGGCGAGCGTTCGCTGTTGACCTATCTTGTTGATCCTTTGTTCAAGCGGATTACGGTTTCTATGAAAGAGGAGTAAGGAAGAGAGGTGTTCCGGTTTTGAGATCAGGGGTTGTATCCCTGCTAAAGGCAGCAGAGCGAATAACATAACGTATGAGTGAGTTGGATATGAAACTTTTGGTGCGGTTGATGGTTGTTGCAGGTTTCTTTGCCGCGTTGCCTGTATACGGTGCGGCAGTTGATTTATCGACAGCCTACCAGAAAGCTGTGGAGTACGATGCCCAGATACGTGCGGCAAAGGCTGATGCCAGGATATCGAAGGAAGAGATAGGGAAGGCTATAGCTGAGTTTCGCCCCCGAGTGAGCATCAGCGGTGCCAGAGGAAGGAACGAAACGCTAAGCACCACTCCCTATTATGCAGGAACATATCTGCACAATGACCAGTTTTATAATTCCATAAACTATAGTTTCAGGGTTCAGCAGCAGTTATTTGATATGCCGAGCATTGCGCAGTATAAACAGGCTAAGGCTGTGGCTGCAAAGAGCGACAATCTGCTGCTGAATGAAGAGTCTAATCTGATTCTCAGAATTACCGAGGCATACTGTAATGCGTTATATGCCGAGGATAATTATGAGTTCAGCCAGTCGCATATAAAGGCTTCACTTGAGCAGTTGCAGCAGACAAAACGACGCTTTGAAACAGGGTTTGGAACCATTACTGAGGTAAGCGAAGCTCAGGCGGCTTATGATATGGCACTGGCGGAGGGAGTTGAGGTGGTCAATAGTCTTGAATACAACCGTCGAGAACTGGAGCGTATGGTAGGGGTTTATCCTGATGAGCTCTGTAAACTTGTACCCGAGAAAATTGTTCTGGTTCGGCCTAACCCGGATACGGTTGAATCGTGGATTGCTCTTGCCCGTTCAGACAACCATGAGGTAGCTGCTGCGCGTCAGGAGGTGCAGATAGCGCGTAGAGAGCTCCAGAAACAGGGTGCTGCACGGTATCCTTCGATTTCGTTGGTCGGCTCGAGGAACTATTCGGAGAGTGATAATAATTATACCATCGGATCAGCCTATGATACCTATTCGATAAGCCTGCAGGCGAGTATGCAGCTCTATTCGGGAGGGTATGTAAGTGCTGCGGTTCGTCAGGCTACCGCAAGACGGTTGAAAGCTCAGGAGCAGCTCAGCTGGCAGGAACGGGGTGTGGAGTCGAATGTGCGCAAGTATTTTAATGGTGTTATAAGCAGTATTTCTCAGATTACAGCATATCAGCAGGCTGTAAAGTCGGGTGAAGTTGCATTGAAGGGGACTAAAAAAGGCTTTGAGGTTGGGTTGCGCACCAATATGGAAGTGCTTGATGCTGATCAGAAGCTGCTTTCAAACAGACGGAATCTGGCGAAGTCGAGATATCAGTACATTCTGAGTCGGCTGCAACTGAAGGATAGTGCCGGGACACTCGGTGCCGGTGATGTTGATGAGGTGAATGGGTGGATGAAGGGGAAATCAGTTGGCAGTAGGCAGTAGAAGAGTTAAGAGAGTTGGCAGTGGGCAGTGGGCAAGGGAGGAAAGTGCTGAGTGCTGAGGGGAGATGGGATAGTTGGCAGTGGGCAGTTGGCAGGGAAGAAAGAGAGTTGGGAGTTGGTTAGAAAAGATGGATCCCTCATTGCATTCGGGATGACAGGGGGTGAGGTGAAGTGGTTAGAAAATAATATGTTAAGTATGATAGTAGAAAGGTGATTGAGATTTTTGAATTTTTTTTTTTACGGTCGAAATGGCAGATAGAGAAAAAGAAGGTACTGCCTCTATTTGTGGAATGCTTACGCTTTACTTCCCTCCTGAATCATTATTTACCAACATAGCTACCTATATTGATTATATCGACAAGCTGTTTGTTGTAGATAATTCTCTTGACTGTAACAATACGTTGCATAAGGAGCTGCTTTTGCTATATCCTGATGTTGAGATAGTGGCATCAGGAGAAAACATTGGTATAGCTGGTGCACTTAATCTCTGTATATCTGTTGCAAAAAAGGAGAACTATCAGTGGATGCTGACTATGGATCAGGATAGTTATTTTGATGAGATTCAAGCTTCTCGATATTTTGATTCATTACAAGTGATTGATCATGCGCGCGTTGCGATAGTATCACCTTCTCATGAGGAGGTAGGTTCTGGCATTGATTGTTGTGTGTATGAGAAAAAAGATACGGTTATGACATCCGGAAATCTGTTGAATTTATCTTCAGTGGGAAAAATCGGGATGTTTAACGAAGATTTATTTATTGATTGCATTGACCATGATTACTGTTTGAGAGCTAATATGTCCGGCTTAGATGTTATTCAGGCAAAGAACTGCTCGATTAAGCATGAGGTCGGAAAGCCATATAGTGGATCATTTTTTTGGGGGGTTATGAAAAGAAAATTTCATATTCATTCCCCCAGAAGGATGTATTTCATTGTTCGCAACAGTCTATATATGAACAAGAAGTATAGAAAAGCATTTCCGGAATATGTTCGTATTCATAATAAAGAGGTGCTCCATAAAATCTCTAAAACACTTCGATATGGTAATCATAGAGCCCTCTATGTACAGTATGTCATTAAAGGGTGTTTTGATTATTATTTGAATAAATACGGGAATAGGGTGGGGATTTGAGAAAGAAAGTGCTGAGGAAAGAAAGTGCTGAGTGCTGAGTGCTGAGGGGGAAGAGGGGATAGTTGGCAGTGGGCGGTTGGCAAGGGAAGATAGATCCCTCATTGCATTGGGGGTGACATTTTTATCGTAGAGTTTTGGTTTGTTTGATTGGAGAAATGATTGTGATGTAGTTCTTTTTCCGCAATTTGCTTCTTGAATACCTATATTCTCCCACCGGTTATAAGCTTCTTCTTTATCCAATCAGGCTTTTATCAGAGTAACCATGGTTGATGATTCCTATCGCTACGTTGTTGTAATTCCTGTATACAATCAACTGGATTATACTGTAAAGTGTCTGGAAAGCTTGCGTAAAGAGAGTGTAAGGCCTGAGGAGATCCTGATAATCGACAATGCCAGCAGTGACGAAACTCCAGTCTGGCTGGCCAGACATCCCGAATATAAGAGTGTGCATAATAAGGTAAACCTCGGCTGCGGATGTGCCTGGGTTCAGGGTGTTGTGCTCAGTCCTGATGCCGAGTGGGTTGTGCTTCTGAATAATGATGTGCTTGCCGGGCCTGATGCAATCGGGGCGTTGCTCGATGCGGCTGAACGCGAGAAGCTTCTGGTTGTGAGCCCTGCACTGCTGGAGGGAGCTGACGATTATGGGTTTGATGAGTTCGCCGTGGGATATAAGCAGAAGATGTCGGGGATTGTTCGCAAGGGGCGGTTTCACGGGGTATGTTTTGCCGTGCATCGGAGTGTTCTCGAACATGTCGGCTTTCCGGACTCCGACAGGCGTCTGGGCGGTTATGAAGATGCGGAGTTCATGTTTCGATGCAGGCGCGCGGACATTCCTGTCGGTATTGTCGGCGATTCGGTTTTTCACCACTTTGGATCGATTACCCAGAAAGCTATTGCTGCAAAAACAGGACAAAAGTCTTTAGGGGATCGCAAATATTTTCGGACCAGGGTTGGATCTACATGGTTGGCACGAAAGAGGGAAAAATTCTTATTTTGGTTCGAGTATCGGAAATGGATAAAAAGTGAGCTTGTCAGATCAAAATTTACGCTTCATATGGTTCGAAGAAACGGGGAATGGGAGATGCATTGATTACCAGGATACATGGATAATTGTTTGAGCGAGAGCAACGGGATGCTGGCGACATTTTTTCTGATTACTTATAATCAGGAGGACTATGTTCGTGAGGCAATCGAGGGAGCTTTCAGTCAGACATACCGGCCGCTTGAGATCGTTATATCCGACGACTGTTCTACAGACGGGACGTTCCGGATAATCGAGGAGATGACTGCAAATTACACTGGACCGCACACGGTCATTGTTAACAGGAACCACCAGAACCTTGGTCTGATAGGGCATATTAACAGGATAACCTCTCTTTCATCGGGTGAACTGATAGTATACGGGGCGGGCGATGACATTTCGCTTCCTCACAGGACGGAGAAGCTCGTTGAGCGATACCTTGCTTCGGGTCGCAGTGCGTCGCTGATCCATTCTCCGGTCTATTTGATTGACATTTCAGGGAAACGGGTCGGCACAAGGCTTCCTCCAGTTATATCCGGCAGCATGGATATTGGAGAGATGGCGGTCAGCGGCGCGATGATTATAGGTGCAACCACCTCGTTTACCAGAAAAATTGAGGATACGTTCGGTTCGATACAACACAGCAAGTGCATTGAAGATCTCGTAATGGGGTTCAGGAGTGCTTTGATCGGCGGCCTTGAATATATCCCCGAACCGCTGATTCTTTACAGACATGAATCCGGGATAACGGCAAGGTCAGATGTACGTACCCAGACCTATGAAGAGAGGGCACAAAGAGAACTACGCAATAAAGAAATTCTTCTTGCAGTACTGGCTCAGAGAATAGATGATCTCACAAAAATAGGCAGTTTTGATTTTATACCGTTATTAAAAAGTAAACGATCAGAGGAGCTTTTATCGAGAAGAGTCTGGGCTCGAAACTATAATCTGGTCAAGCTGTTCTCATATTCAATAAAGAGAGGTTTAGTTTTGGTGCTGCTTCAATCTTTGCTCCGTGAAAAAAAATGGCAACTCTTTTTTCCTGTCAAAAGATTACTCCATTCCATACGTCTTGATGAATAAGCCCGATCCCTTTTACCAGACATGAAAATCTGTTTTGTATGTGATATGCGTTTGCCTACCAAAAAGTATGGCGGAACTGAGCGAGTGGTTGAGTGGCTGGTTATGGAGTTTTTAAAAATGGGGCATACTATTGTACTGGTTGCGCCGACAGGAACCTCCATTCAAGGCGTGACATGTATTGCTGCAGACAGCCATGAAGAGGCTTTACTCGCTATCCCGGGCAATGTTGATATTGTTCATTTTCATGCCCGCCCTCCTGAATCCGATTTTG
>Ga0118677_10010463_pt1 | contig 14169 bp, 10 predicted proteins | sample AliMusrvi5mmetaG_FD_86154 | JGI IMG/M metagenome (GOLD analysis project Ga0118677, IMG submission 86154) | reverse complement strand
CTACGTTTACGACCGGGTGGCCGGCCATTTCAAGCTGCCGTCGCTGGCGGATTTGATTGCCCAAAAAGCGCAGACCTTGACGGCTTGAGCTTGGCTTTTCCTTGGAATTTAAAGTAGATACGCATTTTTTATCCTTACGGTGTACGGAAAGATGGCTAAATCTTGCATCTTTTTGAAACCCGCACCCACCCGGCTTGCGCTACCATCGAAGGCCAAACCCATTTCACTTTTATCTACTATGAGGACAGTCCATGGCAGAAGCCAAAGCCCGATCTTACAGCCGCGCCCTCAGTTCGACCAGACCGTCACCTTGCAAAGCGAGCAGGCGCAAAGGGTTTACGAGCGTGAGTTCCGCCGCGTGGTGGAAGCCCTGTACGCCATCGACGTGATATTGCGCATCATCGGCGACAGCCAAGAGGCTGACACCGTTGAAAGCATGGTCAGCGAGATGATTGGCGAATGTGCCAAAGAAATCAAAAACGAACAGGCGAGGTTTGACAAGCTCAAGGAAGACAACGGGATAACCGCTATTCCACGGTACACCCACCCCGGACAGGTTCAAATCCGCATCGTGTCGCCGCAGGCCGCGCAGTTTGCCGCGTTGCTGCGAAGCATGGATGCTTTGATGATTTCGCTGGACACGCTTTGGCTGTGCGGCGTGATGGGCAACAAGCAGCGCGGGAACGGGGTTTACCAGTGGCAGCAACGCTTGCTCAGGCTGGGCCGAAAGATCGTGGACATCGAGAGGCGGGCAAGGATTTCGGCGGCAAGGCGGGGCAAGGGGGATGAGGTTAGGGAAGCGGCTGGAGATTTGTCCGAAGGCAAAGAATCAGATGGTTTGGAATCGAAGGCGATTGATGTACTCGATGGAAAGGTGGGTTAAGATTATTGAAATGCAAGATTAATTCAGTCACGGTATAAATGTAAGAGTATTTTTTTCTCTACTATCTACCCCTGGATTTTTCGGGCGATTATGCGACTAAGATATTCAGCGTCCCGTGACATTTTTTACTCGTTAATGCAAATTTATCCGGCTAGCATAAAAACTGTGGGTTGATGCACAAACTGAATTAAAAAGCTGAAATAATATCTGAGTATTGTATCGGGATAATTTATTATCCTTAAAGAAATTAGCGACGTCTTATAATGTTATATAAGTGCGAGAATAAAACACCTAAGTGAAATAAACCCAAGAGTTTAGCAATAACTGTAACAGTTTTCAAGTGTGTAAATAGTGGGTTTGCATAAACATTACAATCAGTTACGGGCGCAGCGGTAAAAATGTTCACCGCTAGAAACATTGACTCGAATAAATCGCCTTTACAAACATTCATATGATAATAGTAAAGACCTAGGATAGTCGGCCATAATAAAACAAAAAAAACAAAATAATAAGGGTTTTTCAGTAAAATATTGATATAAGTGACAATAATAGTTAGAGGAAGGAGATGTAATGGACCAGTTACAGATTTCTGCAAGTCTAGTTGGCTGTGGAGCGTCCTCAGCTTGGCAAGGCAGATTTGTTCCTCGTCGAATTGTTTATAGTCATTAAAAACCCGCATAATCTTTGTAATCACCCTAGCTTGAACATTCAGTTTATAACTTTCTCTAGTGGTGACATCCACGTACCTGGAAAGTTTTTCCGACTCATTCTCGATTTCTTTCAATCTCTCCGCTACGATTATTCCGTATGAAACCCCGGGGAACTCACATTCGACTTTGACTTCCATGGAATGCATCAAAGCCAAGGCTTCGACGGCAATGGTTGGGGTTTCCTGTGCCAGTTCATACGCATCCATGGCAAGCACGGCGGCTGTCAAAATATCCGGTATGCGTTGCGCCGATTTGGAGCGTTCGAGTGCGCGTCGAAGGAGGACTTCCGCCACCAATTTAAGCCTACCCGGTGCGCTATGGTTTGAGGAAGGGCTAACTCCATCAGGCGCTGCTTCACCGCTTATTGGTCGCTGATACCATTCCACTTTGTTCTGTCCCCCGCAGGGGTGTGTGTAATTGCAAGTTGATCCCTGATACCATTCCACTTTGTTCTGTACCCTGCGGGGGGGAGACGTTACTGCAACAGCTTCGGATATCCAAGAGGGGGAAGGAGCGGGTACGTTGCTATTCTTCGGTACTTCCCAACCTTCATCAAGTTTAGCCTGCTTCCACAAGTCGAATATGCCGGAAGTGGGCTTCTTTATAAGTGTGTAATTGCGAGCAAATATATGCCTAAACTTTGATTTCCAAGATTTAAGCGCACTCTCCATTCTCTCCCATGGATCCTTGGAGCCTTGGTCATCCTTGGACACGCCATGCGCATGGGCAACTGAAATGATGATACGTGTATTGCAATAACTTAAGCCCGGAAGAACTTCTTGGCGTGTATCGCTTTTTGCATTTCTATTCTCCTCAGACCTAAATTCCTTGGTAAAATCTGATAAATGAAATGAATGATTGTAACGTTCGGAATCAGGGAAGGATATGTAAACATCTTCCAAGGATACCCTAGGTTTGTCGAGTGGGGAACTAGCATTTCCAAGAACAGCGAGGCTTTCATTTAGTGTTGTCAAACAATAACAACGATACCCGAAGCGATACATGACATAGGCATGAAAAAAACTATACGCTTCCTCGTCGTCTATTGCCACCGCCAATTCCTTCCGAATGCGTAGCCTATTTTTTGATTGATTATCTTGTGATGGATTATGGTTTTGATTACATTTCTCAAGCACCCATTTTCGCAGTCCCTTGCTGTCGAACAGGCTTGATCCGGAATCGTAGGCGGATTTCTTGCTCCAATCATGTCGGGCTACTAACTCTCGATCTTGTTCAACCGAATCTCCTACCTTAGAAAAAACCCAACCCAAATCGGGAAAAGCCAAACAAAGCATCGCCACCGCCGCATTCCAAGGATCACCACCCATGGGATTGAGCTGGGCAGGATCAATAGTTGGAATTAAGATCACCGGATCAACATGACCCACGACCTCATGTTGAATCCAGTCCGCGCATTCCAGGAAGATTTCATGGATAGGTGTTTCGCTATCCATCGACGACGCGACGTTCATTTCCTTGGAAATATCCACTCCACATATTTTGGCTAATGGTTGAATATGGACAGTAGTGTTGGTAATCGCAAAAACCATTGCCATGCGGTACTCCAAATCGTTAGCGTCAAAGGGTCTCGTTAGAAACGTTAGACTAGGATAATGCAGGATATACTGGTTAGGGCCAAGAAAATATATCCGTTAACAAGATTAAAGCCTGATCTCGAGTAATGGTTCCATGCGACATTAAGGTATTGATCGTCGTTTGCAAATTGGGCGTTAGTATCAGTCTCTCAAAATCACGCTCAAGATCGCCAATATCGTTACTCCAGAAGTCTGTAATGCAAATCTGCGGATTTAATTCATTGGATAATGTTATAAACCGACCAAGCATATTTCCAAAGAGATCAACATTTGGTGTCGTCTTAGTCTGTAGCCAGTACCACCATTCCTGTTCTCCTGCCTTTATGAATTCGATCAGGCGCTTTATTTCATAATGCCTTAAATACAGGATTTCTTGGGGAGTCCACCAACAAGTATGGAAACGGTTATCGTGATCGGAATGGTTTTCTTTGATACGTCCATTAGTTGAAATCCAGACAACGTGCAGGTTTTTGTCTTCCTCGCACTTCTTTTTCCAGTCGTCTATTTCTCCATGAACAAAAACAATATTCGTTATATTGTAATATGCAACGTTCAGAGATATATCCTTGTCCAAGCCATGAGATTTATCAAATGGTGCGCCAAAATTGCCGCTATCGAAAACCGCTTTCCATTCGCACTTGGTTTGATTGATTGTGTGATCGCGAAGATAGCATTTGAAGGATTTACCAGACGACTCCGTCTCTCCGCTTGATGGAATTAGAGGGTCAGTGGAATTAATTGCTGTCTTGCCTTTAATCACAGTGGCTTGGTTTTTGGTTGCGAATGTGGATTGCGGAATGTTAAGCCATTTGATTTCGAGTATACCCTTACCTTTGGAAGTATCGTCTGATATGCTCACGACAAATTTTCGTTGTAACTGATCCCTTGACTCCAGTGCAATTACCTCTCCATTGCCATACTCAGCCAAGTCCCAACCTTCTTTGTTGGGTTCGTCGTCTGATGTCAACACGATACCAAGGAGTCGGTTAGCCAGATGGACGAAGGGACCGTGGAAATCCCCTTGGTTGGCGGCATGGATGCGCCAGTCACGATTGCTTAGGCTCGATTCCATCAGCGTTCTTAGTTTTGCCAACTTGGTGTCGCAAATTCCAAATGTTTCAGAATATGTGATTCGGATAGTATAGTCGATATTATTTCCGTCTGTGATAGTCTTGGTGATGTTGCAAAATTCTGGCTGTCTCGATATCTTAGAGGATCTGATGCCTAGCAAGAATCCCAGAATTGTGTGATAGCTGGCTGGCGACTGTGAACGGAGGATAAGCCCACTATCTTTAGTAACGTGCTCGCAGATATTGAATGCTGTATTTCTTCTCGGCTTCGGCATAGTAAGTTGGATGGCACGAACATCCCATAGCTCCGTATCTACCTTGAATGGCGAGAAGACCACGTCCTTTACCGCTTTGAGAAACAATCGCATATTATTACCGCAATTTTCTCCAGACGCATCAATCAGACTTTCGATGGGCAACGCATCGCTGGATGAGTCATTGCTGTTAATCGCGACTTTCCATAGCCACAGCAGATCCCTTCGCAAGTTGGTGAATGCTGGTTCTTCCGCTCTACTTAGGGCAAATTTTCCAGCCCCGAGGAATTCCTTGAAACTCCGAGCCTCTTGGAGTAAATCATCCAAGCCAAATATGCGACACAACACAGTAATCACGCAAAGCCGACCAGTCTCTACCGATTGCGTGGTTATATCAGGATCATCCTTATCCCAAGATGAATTTATGTCGCGATAGTGCTCTGGGTTATGTGCGATTAGGATAGTCATGTGTTTTGATATCTGTACCCTCCTCCCACGTTCAAAAAGCTCGCTGATGCGCTGATAACTTTCAAAGATAGTTTGCGCGGGTTCGTAGAGAATGGCGCGCAATTCTTGGGTATCGCGCTGCATTTCGGCCAGTGCGCCGGTCAGCTTATGCAGGGGAGTCGATAGCAGATCCATCATCTGCTTATATTTGCGCATCGTTTCGGCCTGCGTGCTCAGGTGTATCGCTGATAAATGACGCAGCGTACGCTGGAGGCGGGGAGCAAAAAACTCGATGTAATACTTATCTAACCCATCACTATCTTCTGGCAGAAACGTAGTCTTCTTTTTCCGTAATGTTATTTTACGTGACGAACCTGCCGGGATCGATATGCGGGGATCATCGACAGGTTCGTCCCAGTCGTAGGCTCCTGGATAATTCGGATACGTGGTGATAAAGCCAGACATATCATTAACTCTCAACGTGAGATACTCGAATGGATTCTTGGCTTCCAGGGGTTTAGCGCGGGCATGATCGGCATAGTCGGATACCAGCTCGTCGCTCATTGCGGTGACAACCGAGGCGGCGAGATGATTGAGCAGTATACTTAGTAATGGCCAATGCTCATCCTGTACAGGTTTTAAATCTTCTTCTTTTCCAAGAAGGATCACCCATCCAAGGTAGGAGCCTTGAAACTTCCTATCCGCGCCGGGTTCGATCTTGGTATTCTCGTAAAGTGGGATAGCCAATCTCTGGGGCTTATTAATGTTACTCGTAAATTCTCGGAACGGTTCATCCTCAGAACCTTGCCAAGAGGGGTCTAGAAGGAAAGAGTTAACGAAGGTCTTGAGTAGTTTACTGAGACTCTCCTCGTCGTTTCTTAATTCATCTGGAAAATTGATTTGGTCTAGTTTGGCATCTTGTTCAGAATTATTAATACTATTTATATACTTTACCTTGTCAGTGTCTATGTGCCTAAATGCTATGGAAAAAACATTCCGGTTGGTGGACAACTTGGCAACCTCGTCCAGCATCGTCGGCCATCTGCCTCTATAAGGTATACAGGACGCTGTTTCGACAAATAATTCATGGGCTTTGTAAAAATGATTAGGCAGGTGTTTTAGATTAGGAGTATTGATTGCGGCGACGAATTCATCATAAGTATTTTCTCCTTCTGGCATCCTGTTCCATCCAGAACGAAGCTTATTCCGCGCCTCGAATAAGCTCTTGAAATGTGTACAAGTAATATCATTAATACCTGTATCGATTCCAGTAATGTTTTTATCTTCGTAGTATTGACCAATGGACTTTCCATAGTTGCAGATGGCCTTTAAAAGCTCGATGGTATGATCTGCGAATGAGTATGTAGCACAAAACTTGGCGAGGTAGAAATTCTGGTTTCCGTCGTAATCTTCGCTTCTTGGGTCGATTGGTATGAGAATGGCCGATTCAAATTTCGTGAAGTAATGCTCCTGGCCGTTGTTATTGAACGCCAGCCGGAGATTCTCCCGAAAGTCATTGATATAGCGTTGTAGACGGAAAACCGCGCGATCACTGGACCAGTGGGCTGGGCTAGGCTCCGCAGGGGTTAGCTGTTTGTCTTTGGTAGGCATTTATTTCCCCGCCGCTCCCGTAATCCGCCCAATCATATCCGCCATTGCGTGGAGCAACAGGCAGTAAGCGAATAGCCCTAGGGAGGGAAATGTCGCCAGCCACCAAGCGGGGTCCCAGCGACGCAAACCATCATAAATAAGTCGGCCCAAGGTCGGCGTCGGGGGCTGCGCACCGAGACCAAAGAAGGACAGTGCGACATCAATGCCGACAATCTCCGGGAACAGGTAAAGCAGGGAGACGGCGGTGGGGGCAAGGGTTAGCGGCAGGATGCTTGCCAGCAGTATAGTCCAGCGGCTTAATCCCCCCGCCCGCTCGCTCAGTACGAATCTGCTTTCGTTAAGGCGAATGACCTCGCCGCGAACGAGGCGGGCGGGGGGTGCCCAAATCACTGCGGCGATCAGCCAAGGCAAGCTTTCCAGCCCAGGGGAAAATACCGCTGTGAAGGCGACCACGACGAGGAAAAAGGGTGTGGCATGAACCATGGCGATGGCCCAACTAATGGCCTTGTCCGGCCAATGCCCCGCCTTATGGCCGGCGATGCCGCCCATGACAAGGCACAGGGGCAGGGCGATGCCGAGCGAGCCTGCTGCGTTATAAAAGGAATTGCCGGCACCGAACAGGAAGCGATCCCATTGGGAGCGGCCTAGGTTATCGGTTCCAAACCATGCTGCCAAGGAGGGCGGCTGCAAGGCGTTTTCGACGTGAATGGAATAAGCGGCGGATTCACTCCCGAGAACGGGGGCCAGCCATACCGGCAAGACCAAGACGAAGGCGCAGAAGGCAATGGCAATCCACAGTAGGCTCGTCATCGACCACCGTCCTTTTAAACCATTAGCTGTCCGGCGAATTCGCATTTTCTTTCAAGGACTCGGTAAACCACGCCGAATGTGGTTCATGTTCTTTTCCAGCCATAACCCGACGGCATTGATGGTCAGAAAGAACAAACCGTTGAGCAGAACCACACCTGTGATGACTGGAGTATCCTTGGCCTGGATGGAACGAATCAACAGTGCGCCCCCCCCGGAGATGGAAAAGAATTGTTCGACCAAGAGCGTCGAAAACAGGACGACGCTGAGTTGATTTATCCAAGCCGAGGCAAGAATGCCTGCCGAGTTGGGTAGCATCACCCGCCAGAATAGCGAATTAGGGCCATACCCATAGGCAAGGGCGGCGCGGCAATATGAGCTTATGCGTATGCCGATGCAGCGGTCACGCAACAAGGCTGTCATCAGTGCCGTGGGGTAAACCGTGACCGCAAGTGCCGGACCGAGCATAGCCGCTAGCGATAACTCGTAAGCGCCCGCACTGCCTAGGCCCCATGAACTTAGCAGGCTTCCACTGGTGAGGGCGGAAACTAGGGCAATCAGAAAACTGGGTGCCGATACGCCTAATCTAAGAATAGGAATGATCGGGCGCAGGGCTTCATTGATCAGCAAGAGCCAGTTGATTGCCAAGGCCAGAGCGAGAGAGAGCGAAACGGCGATTCCGCCGATCAGCACGGTATAGCGGAAGTGATTGTTGATTTCCGTTAAAACGGGCAGACCTGACACCGTGGACTGCCCTAGCCTGAAATGTGCCAATTCTCCAATATATCGTGTCAATTGACCCGTCAGGGGTAAATCCCAACCCATTTCATGGCGCAAGCTTTCAACATCCGATTCGCGGGCATTCGGCCCTAGCACTGAACGGGCAGGATCACCCGGTGCAAGATAGCTCAAAGCAAAACAAAACACGACCAGTCCGCTGACAAAACTAAAGCCTCGCAGCAATATGCCGAGAATTGACAAAGCATAGCCCAATCTTGGGTTCACGGGAGGGCTATGCTAAAACGTCAAGGTTTTTGGCTACTTCCATGATGCCCCCCAGAGAATTGGGAAATTGGCTCCATTGAAGAGGATTCCATCTACTCCACTGGTAAGTACCACCATTTGGCGCATTTGGAAAAGAAAAGCCGCCGGTGCGTCCTCCACGATACGTTTTTCGATGGCTTCCGCGTCACGCAAGGTCTTGGCCGATTCTGGTTTGGAAAACAAGTTTCCCACTGACTTATCAACAGCCGGATTGCTATAGTGAAAAAGATTGGGCATGGGAATGGCACGGGAGGTGTAAAAGTTTTCGAGGATCAGGCTAGGTGTCGGAAATTGATACTCAAAGGCGATGACGACCGCTTGATAATCTCCCTTGGTCAGCCGCTCGATGACCGTGTTGAAACTTTGTCGCACGAGATTGACTTGGACTCCCAGCGGTTCGAGTTGAGCTTTAATAATCTCCCCTATAGGTTCTGCCTGAGCCAAGTCATGCACTAGGACTTCGACTGTCGGTTTGAATGAGGGTTTCTTCGGTGCGATCTTGGATAATTCTTTGCGCACTGCGGCAATATCAGGAGGATTTGCTTGAACTTGGGTTTGCCAACCGTCACATGACAAGGGAATCGGCCCGGCTGCTGCGACGGCGAGTTGTGGTGCCACACCTTGGACAATCTGCTCACGGTCCACAGCGAGGGCGATGGCACGTCGTAAATGGGCATTGACCTTGGGGTAATTGAAGGCCAGAAAGTAAGTATTGAAAACCGGATAGGTTATGCCTTTAAATTGGGAAAATTCGGGCTTCAAGTGTGGCTGATCGTTCGTACTCGTAGCTTCTATCAGAGCCTTGATTAAAGGCGGGGTCACATACATCGCTTGAATTCTTTGACCACGCAATTCATTGAGGCGAACCTGATCCTCTTTGATGGTGCGGAACTTCACAAGATTGAGGTTGCCGCCTTTGCCGCCCCAGTAATCGGCAAATCGCTCCAGAGTCAGTTCGTAGTTATTGCGGCTCTGCAAGCGAAATGGTCCTGTTCCCGAAGCAAGTGTGTTCCCAAACTGATCTTTGGATTGCTCCACTTCCTCCTTGGAGACGATGCTATACGCGGGCGATGCTATACGCCCTAGGAAACCTGAGTCGGAACGGGTCAGTTGAAACTTAACGTGATCTGGCTCGATGATAGTAATGCCACTGATGGAAGTTGCCTGACCTTCAGCGTACTCTTTTGCACCAACGATGATTTCTATCAGCGGTCCCTTGGTGACAGCCTCTTTCGCAAGCATGCGCGTGAAGCTAAAAACGACATCATCGGCGGTGACAGGTTTTCCATTGTGAAAATGGGCTTCTTTGCGTAATTTAAACGTCCAGTTCTTGAAATCCCGGTCTGCCTGCCAAGATTCCCCCAATGCCGGAACAATGCGGTTTGAGGCATCCACTTTCGCGAGCCCCTCGAAGATTTGCGAGGCAATACGCAGTCCAAAGACATCCGTTAGCCTAATGGGGTCGAGTGACACTACCTCGTTCTCGAAAGCAATGACAAAGGGCCGTTCTTGCTTAGCAGATTCGGAAATTATTACTGGCGTTTTTTGCTCGGCCTTCCACCCGCAGTAAACGGCATATCCCCCGGCTCCTAGCAGAACCATTCCAAGTAAGATCAATACCCACTTCTTGATAATGTTCACTTTCATAAGACAGTCACGAGCCTCCGCATCTGCTATGCAGTAATTGCCTGACGGCGGTGAGTCGAGCGACTATTACTAGCTCTGTACGCTTTTCTGAGACGAGGAAGAACTTCCTTCTCGTAGGTCGCATCAATTGCCCGGAGCCGCAGATTCGTCAGGGCGTGCTGATAGCTCGTAGAGAAGTCGAAATCAAAATCCCGGACATTGCATAGTGTGTGCCTGCCATAGAGTCGGGGCTGCAAGCTATCCTCTACGGCGAGCAAGTGTCCGTCCAAGGAAATTCTGCATGATGAGCTTATCGACAAAGGCCATGGTACGAACCGGAAGTGTAGGGAGAGCCCATTGCAGAACCGGTATCCCGCGTAAAGAAAACCACTCAGATCCACTTCCATAGAGTCCATATCGAACCAGTCAGATTCCATGAAAGCCACCAGCGTATCAGGAGCAAGGGTTCCCACATCAATTTGCACACACATATCGTGGTCAAGGGTAAGTTGACCCAAGGCATCCAAACCATGAAAAAAGGACTGCAATTGGCCTTGGCTGAGCGCAAGCGCTGGATCGGTGTAAGGAAGGGGAATGTAGCTGGATGCGCCGACACTCTTGACGCCTAGCTGGCCGAATGCCTCAATCGCCGATGGAAAACGGACAATATTTTCCTTTTGCAGCGTCATGGTTATAAAGAGTCGTTCATCCAGCAGTCGCGTCGCCCATTCCACATTTGGACGGGCAGCGGCAAACGCTCCCTCACCGCGGATGGCATCATTGTCCACATGATCGCCTTCCATGCTGATGTCGATGTAGCTGAAATTAGCGTTTTCAATCCTAGTTTGATGGCGATCCAAGAGTGTGCCGTTGGTTATCATTCCGGTACGGATATCTGTCTGCCGTCGCAAGTCGCCAAGATGCTCAACAAGGCACGGACCGACACTGCCTGTCAACGGTTCTTTGCCGGCAAGCACGAACAAACTCACACCATGCTCTGCCGCCGAGTCGATTATCGTTGTCCATTCACCGACATTCAACTGCGTCCTCGACAACCCATCGGTTTGCAGATAGCAGTGACGGCAGGAAAGATTGCACTTGTCGTTGACCAACATCGTCAGACTTTGTTTCTTTGGAATGGCTTCGTGGCGCTCACGAAATTGAGACATCTCAATGCGACCGCTTAGAAGATCGGTCAGGGCTGACATGGCAGCTTGAGTGTGGTCTCGACCGAGACGGACACCGTTGCTTCCCGAAATACTTAAGGCACCGTTCATAAATTAGCTCCAGTAATGTTGGGTTGGTCTGTTCCAAAAAAATTTGGGCTAAGAGCCTCGTAAGAGGCCAACAGACGGCGTGTAATTGGGTGTATTGAAGTACTAAAGACCTCGGATATGGGTCGTTGGTCTACTATCACACCTTTGTCTATTATGGCGACATGCTGCGACACCTTCGCAGCAAGACCTAGGTCATGCGTAATAAAAAGAATCGACAAACCGGAAGATTGACGGAGATCACCGATAAGGTTCACGATTCCTGCAGCAGTGGTTACGTCTAGCGCACTGGTTGGTTCGTCTGCAATTAAGAGCTTGGGACGACATGCAAGCGCCATAGCAATCATGACACGTTGGCACATTCCGCCGCTCAGTTCGCGTGGATAGCTATAAAAGCATCGCTCAGGATCTTTAAGTTTAACAGATTCAAACAATTGTAAAGCTTCCAATGTTGCCTCAACCCTGCTGACATCGCGGTGAAGTCTGAGTAACCAAGCAATTTGCTTACCAACAGGATGAACTGGATTCAGGGATGCCTGAGGATCCTGAAAGATCATGGCAATTTGACTGCCACGGATCTTGCGTCGCTCGTTCTCATTTAACCTCAAAAGGTCAACTCCATTCCACAATGCCTTACCAGTTCTGACATGACCGGTTTCTGGTAACAGCCCCAATATTGTCAGAGCCAATACGGTCTTGCCAGATCCTGACTCGCCAACTAGACTCAACGCGTCACCTTGTTGTAGCGTTAAGTCTATTCCATCTAGAATTCTGTGAGATGGCGAGTGAGTGTCTTCAAAGTCAACCACCAGATCGCAAATTTCCAGAAGTTTGTGTTTTGGTGAGCTAATCATTCTGTATACTATTGATTGTTATGATCATGTAGTTTATTCAGATTCAAGAAACTTTTTGTTTACAAGATATTTTATCCAACTTAGGCTTAATAATAACCCAAGATTTGATGCTCAGAAAAATATGATGTAATTACTCATTTTTATTGTCAACATTTTCAAGCAGCCGACAAAAAACACATGGGTCAAGAAGACATGCAGGTCAATTACGATGTATTTCTCAGCTACCATTCGCGCGACATTGCACGGGTTAGCGCTTTGGCGAAAAAGCTTCAGGATTACCATGATCTTAAAGTCTTCTTTGACCGTTGGAATCTGACTCCAGGTCAGACGTGGTTTAGAACATTGGAACATGCACTCTCGGCCTGTGGTGCGGTGGCAGTGTGTGTTGGGCCTGGGGAAATGGGTCCGTGGCAGCTACGGGAGGTGTATTCCGCCTTGGACCGCCAAGCCCGACAAAACAGTTTTCCGGTGATTCCGGTGCTGTTGCCTGGGGCTGAGCCACCGCTGGGTTTCCTCGGTCAAAACACTTGGGTGGATTTCCGTTCTGGTCTTGCCGATGAGATGTCTTTGCACATCCTTGCCGCTGGCATCCGTGGCGAACCGCCCGATGCCCTGTTTCGCGAACGTCAGCTTGAGACCTTGACTTCTATCTGTCCTTACAAAGGACTCCAAGTTTTCCGCGAGGAAGATGCCGCGTTCTTCTTTGGCCGCGACAACGCCATTGCCACTCTGGTTCAGACCTTACGATCACACCAATTTGTCGCTTTGGTCGGTTCGTCGGGCAGAGGCAAATCTTCCGTGGTTCGCGCTGGGCTGGTGCCAAAACTGCGTGGGGAGATCCTAGAACCTTGGGAAATCGTCACTATGGTTCCCAGCGACCTGCCTTTTCATCATCTGGCAGCGGGGCTGCTGCCGCTGCTGGAAACAAATTTGAGCGAAATTGACCGACTCAACCAGACTAGAGAACTTGCCCATAAACTGAAAGAAAGGGATATCGAATTGCGTGATGTGATCAAACGCATTCTCGAAAAACAAGCTGGCACTAGACGCTTCCTGCTGGTAGTGGATCAATGGGAGGAACTCTATACCTATGGCGGGGAGGATGGTACAACCGTCGCGACGGAGTTCATTAATCAATTGTTGCGGGCGACTACTTCTGGCCCACTGACGGTGTTACTGACCTTGCGTGTGGATTTTCTTGGTTACGCGATTGGCTATCGGCCACTGTCCGACCGACTGCAAGGAGCGCAAGTGAACTTGGGACCAATGAATATTGACGAACTGCGTGAGGCCGTCACAAAACCAGTAACGCAATTGCCAGTCGCCTTTGAATGCGGTCTGGCGGATCGGATCATCCATGATGTTGAAGGCCGGCCCGGTGATCTGCCTCTGCTGGAGTTCTTGTTAAAACGGCTGTGGGATGTCAAGCCAGCGAGGATTTTACGGCATCAGGACTGTAAATATTCGGCCAACCCGTATCCGAAAATTACCGGATCAGCCCATTTTTGAAGTTTTTTCCCAAGGGATACAGCCATACGTCCTTGATGGGGACGCTCTGCTTGCCGGATGGGCCGAGCTTGCCACGCCCCTGGGTCTGTCCTACATGGAGCCAGTTGGCCGCCCGGTAACAGGTGCCCGTGAAGCGGTCTTTTTCGACAAAGGTTTCCAGCAGCAGCGGGCGGTAGCCATAGCGGTGCTGCCAGTCCCCCGGAAGTTGCCTGGCCGCCAGCCCCAATATCTTGGATGCGAGGTTGTTTGAGCATATCCAGGGCAGGATCAGAAAACGGGCGTTGTTGACGACGAGATGGAGGTTCATGTTTTCCATGAACCGCATTTATACAGGAATTTGCTTCGTGTGTCCCGCAGTTTTTTTATTTCGTCAATGCGGGCTTCGCTGGCTCTGACGGGTTAGCCGAATATTTACCGTGTATGTTCCGTAACATATTGGAATATAAGTAGTCATACAAAAGAAATCTGGTATTCTTGGCCGAAGC
>Ga0118677_10010462_pt1 | contig 14171 bp, 12 predicted proteins | sample AliMusrvi5mmetaG_FD_86154 | JGI IMG/M metagenome (GOLD analysis project Ga0118677, IMG submission 86154) | reverse complement strand
AGGTTTTGGTAAGGTGCTGTGTGGCTGGAAGCGATTTCCAGTCTGTTTTATTACCCGCTTTTAGCGGAAACTAAAGTTATATGTTTCATAAAAATATGCACATGCCAGTTTGTAAAATTCGCCAAAGGAATATTTGGCATTTCGCCTGGGGTCAGTGGCCTTGGTCATCTGGCGTACATTTTTTGTCGGTTGTGTATTTCCGATTAATGTGTTAACCAGCTGTGTGTTGGTTGTTTCGAAGACGCGTTCCACCACTGAACCGAAGCGCGGGCGTTTTCCGGGACGTTCTTTTTTATTGCACTGGTATAAGGCGAGCAGCAGTTCAAAATAAAGCCCGTGGAACTCCTTGCCGCCATCGACGATAATGTTGGTGGGGAGACGCCCATGCCTGCGAACGCACTCACGCAAGAGCATCATGCAGCTTCGATAACTGGGGGGACTAAATGAGAGGTAGACGGCCAGCACAACCCTGGAATTTGCGTCCAACAAAAGACTGAGCCAGACGCGGCCCAAAACTTTCTTTGTACGTTTGTGGACGAGAAAGATATCCAGCTCGGTGTGGTCAATATGGGCATATTGCCAGGGGTAATCACCATGCCGTGGTGTTCCCGCATCCAAATAATACGTGAAATCTGAGACCTGGTATCCCGCCGAAGTGCCCTCGCGGGTCTCAGTTTGTTCATGTACGGTCAGTTTGCGGTTAATGTAATCGCAAAATGTTGAGAAACTTGGACAACGGCGTTTTTTCTCTTCGTACAATTTTTCCAGCGCGCCATAAGCGACCATTTTCCCTTTTCGTATGATGTTTTCATACTCGCCCTTGATCACCTTGTCCATCATTTCGTAATCTTCAATGTCGAGACGGTGCGACCTGTTTCCGCGAGCTGAGTGTGTTAAAAACCCGATGTTGCCATTCCCGAACTCGATTTCACCCTTGCGATAAAGGGCATTTAAACTGCGTCGGGTACTCCGGGATGCTTTGATTTCGCCGTTGAATATTTTGATGCGCTTGAGCATCATCTCAATGTCCTTGGGGTTGGCCGAAGCTAATTTCTCCTGGATTTTGAGCATGATCTGGCTGTCAGTTTTAACATTCAACCCGACAATCGCCCCCTGTTTGACCAGGCTGTTAAAATTGTCGTTGTCCAGAGGAATCGCTGTTTTGTCCGCTGATAAAAGGGTCACCTGTGTCAGGCCGACATTCATGATCTGGAAGCAATTACCATCCCAGGAAAGAATTTCGCCTGTTTCCTTCTTTACAACAGGCGATTCGGCGTCAGGGATTGTCCGGAAAAAGAGATCAGCGATGGCGGGATTTGGAAAGAGCCGCGCCTTTTCGTGGTCTACCAGGGGCGCCGATGCAAAGTCGTAATAGATTTTGCCGTCCCTGATCAGGGCAGCAATGTCGTCAAATTTAACCTTATCCATTTAACACCTCCAATAATTCATCAATCGTGATACCTGGTTTTTCCTGAACCAGTTTTAAAATCATTTGCTCCACGGCATAAGAAGGCTGATAAACATCATGGCGGTAGAAATCCTCCATAATTTGCAGGTTGCGGTTGACCATCGGGTTAACGCTGGCATCGGTGCGGACCCGGTAATATAGCCCAAGGGGTTGCGCATGTTCCTCGCCGGGGGGACAGCGCCAGCCGCCCTTGTCGTCGGAAACGTAGCGGTTGGGCATTTCTTCGCACAACGAGGTCATTTCTTTCTCGGTTTTCCATTCCTCCCAGCCCGCTCCTGTTTTTTTTAGAACGAAAAAATCGGGAGTATGCAAAATGCCAACCGGTTTGTCGCTTTTAGACAGGTATAACAATTTTATGCTGTCGGGCTGGTCATAATATTCAATCACTTCCGGATCGGCGTCCATGTCATAGATTCCGCGCAATTCAACCTTGTGGCTTTCGGCCTGGATCACAAAAGGCATTTTGAGACTGATGTAGCGGGTGGTTACATTTCCTACGCGTCCCTTGACCCTGCGCACAGGCTCTGACGCCCGGATTTTGTGGATCAGTTCCTGCGTTGTGGCTGGGAAGGCCAATCTTGTAAAATAAGCTTTTAAATCTTCACCTGAAAACATCTATCTTCTCCTTGTTGGATGAACAAAACAGCTTGTAATACCCAATGGGTGCATTGGGTTGAAGCCTACCCATAGACAGACCAATTTAATGGTGCTAGGCTGGTCATAATATTCGAGCACATCGGCATCGGCCTCCATCCCGTGCAGTTCAACTTTGTGGCTCTCTGACTCAACAATAAACGGCATTTTGCGACTGACGTAACGAGTAGTAACATTTCCCATGTGATCCTGAATCGTACGCTTTGAATCATGTTCCCGAATAAGACGAAGCAAACCTTCTGCTTCATAGGTGAAACCAGGTTTTGTACAATATAAAGCTGAAGAAGAATCGTCACGCATAATTTAGAATATTCTTTCTGTCTATACTGTATAAACGTATATATCTAAATACTATTATAAATATGTGTTATTGTTTGTCAATAGTTTTTAATATTAGAATTTTGTAAGAAATTGACAATTAAAACACTGGTAGTTATAATTAGAAAAAATCGCCCATTTTTTATTTGAGGTAGACCCATGAGTGAATCTAATTTTCAATTAGGTGATAGAATTGCAGCTTTTATTAAATCCAATCGCGAAGAAAGAAACTGGACACAAGATAATCTTGAACGTTCTTCAGGTGTTTCAACCGGTACTATCTCAAGGATCGAGCAAGGTTTAACAGATGTGACCCTACAAACGACATTAAAAATATGCGACGCCTTGGATATTTCTTATGGGACTTTATATATAGAGGTTATGGGGTCGCCCAAAAACGCTTCTATCTACCAATCAGACATCAACTTATTAAAGAAAAAAATTAATACTCCTGAAAAAGGAGTTATGACACTTTCTGAATTACTTAAGAATTTCGACGAATTTGGTGCAAATATAAATAAAGGAAAAGAGCATGTTTCCGAAAAAGCTAACCAATTACTGAAAAAGTATCAAAATAAAAATAATGAAGGTTCATTTTTTACTCCGGATATGCTGGATTTATTGATAATGCCAGATCCCGGATTGGATTGGCTCAGGATAAACACTTCAGAACCTCGTTTATCAAGAGACGAAGTAATGAAGTTGTTAGGTGAAGGTGGAATTATCACGCGTTCGAATGTGAATGATTTTCTTAGAAGTATTGGAAATAAACCCTTTTCAATAGCTAGTAGAAATCAATCCAGTGCGGAATTGTCGAAATTCTTTTATCGTGCCAATAGTCGTCCTGAAGGATGGTCGATTAAATTGGAAAATTTACTGGAAATTGATAATATTCTGGCTAAAGATAAAAAGGCTGCTCCAGGAGAAATAACTGCGCTTTGGTGGGAACATGAGCATTACAATTTGGAATTTTATCGACCCTGTATAGTAGAAACCGAACGTGGTGGAGTTCGTCAAAAAAACACATATAGAGCAGCCAGGCTTGCATTATTGGATTTGCAGATTGAGCGCTGGCTGGAAACCACCAAAAAACAAAAGCCATTATTCCTTTCTCGGGAACTAAAAGATTGAAATTTAATATCCAATAAATAATTGCGAGTACAATACAATAAGGGCGGATTTGCACCCCATTTCTTCACGATTGGAGCGTCCTTTAATGTCCTTAACCCTTTCACAGCTTGAAACCCATCTCTTCCAGGCCGCCGATATCCTGCGTGGCAAACTGGATGCATCCGAGTACAAGGAATATATCTTTGGCATGTTGTTTCTGAAACGCCTTTCAGACCAGTTTCAGGTTCAACAAACCCAGATCTATCAAAGTTTTATCGATAACGGTTACAGCCAGGAAGACGCCCAGGAGTTGTGCGAAGACCCCAACCTGTATGGGGATACCTTTTTTGTGCCCAAACGTGCCCGTTGGACCCCGCTTCAATTTGAAAAAACGGATAAAACCGTCGTTTATCTCAAAAACCTGAAGGAGGACGTCGGCAACCAGCTTAACAAGGCCCTGGCGGAGATGGAAGACGCCAACCCTGAATTGAACGGCGTGCTCAAGCATATCGACTTCAACGCCACCAAGGGCAAATCGCGCTTAAACAACCAGCAGTTGGTCGACCTCATCCACCATTTTGACAAGGAGCGCCTGACCAACGCGGATTTTGAGTTCCCTGATTTACTCGGCGCTGCCTATGAATACCTGATCAAGGACTTTGCCGACAGCGCCGGGAAAAAGGGCGGCGAGTTTTATACCCCCAGCCGGGTGGTGCGCCTGCTGGTCAACATCATTGAACCCGGGGAAAGCATGTCCGTGTATGACCCCACCTGCGGATCAGGCGGTATGTTGATCCAGTCGCGCCAGTTTGTCGAAGAGATGGGCGGCAGCCCGCGCCTGGTGCCGGTTTTTGGGCAGGACAACAACGGCACGGTCTGGTCGATCTGTAAAATGAACATGATCCTGCACAACATCAGCGACGCGCACATCGAAAATGACGACACCCTTGAAAACCCGACCTTTGTGGAGGCGGGCTATATCAAACAATTTGACCGGGTGATTGCCAACCCACCGTTTTCACAGAATTATTCAAAAGCCGGGATGAAGTTTCCCCAGCGTTTCCACTACGGCTTTACTCCCGAAACCGGGAAAAAAGCCGACCTGATGTTTGTGCAGCACATGGTCGCCAGCCTGAAACCAGACGGGAAAATGGCGACGGTTATGCCGCACGGCGTGCTCTTTCGCGGCGGGGCGGAAAAAGCCATCCGCCAGGGGATGATTGACGAGGGCATCCTGGAAGCGGTGATCGGCCTGCCCCCTAACCTGTTTTACGGTACGGGTATCCCGGCCTGCGTGCTGGTGATCAACAAAAACCGCCCGGCGGACCAGAAAGGCCATGTCCTGTTTATCAACGCCGACGCCGAGTTTGGCGAAGGGCGCGCCCAGAACTTCCTGCGGCCCGAGGACCTGGAAAAGATCACCCAGATCTACCGCCAGCGCCGGAAGTTGGATCGTTATTCGCGCCTGGTGCCGCTGGAGGAAATTGCCGCTAACGACTATAACCTCAATATCCGCCGTTATATCGATAATTCCCCCGAGCCGGAAATTGAGGATGTGCGCGCCCACCTGGTGGGCGGGGTGCCCAAACGCGAGGTGGCCCGTTATGCGCCTGATTTTGCGCGCTACTGCCTGGATCCGGCGGATGTATTCGTCGAGAGCGCCGGCGACCCCGGGCATTATTATGATTTCAAGCCGGAGATCGATTCCAAAACCGCCATCCGCAATGTGATCGACTGCCACGCCGCCGTCCAGGCCCTCAGGCAGGAAATGGATACGGCCCTGCATGAATGGTGGGTGGAGACGGCCGGTGATATCATTCGCCTGCCGGGGCAGAACCACCTGCCGCAGCTGCGCCTCGACCACATCCGCACCTTGAAGGATAAACTCCTGCCGTTGAATGCCCTGGACGAGTTCCAGGTGGCGGGCATTTTTGTCAACTGGTGGGAAGCGGTGCGCTACGACCTGAAAACCATTGTCTCTTCGGGCTGGAGCAAAAGCCTGGTTTCGGACGAGCAAATCCTGGCCGCTTTTTTTCAGTATGAACTGGCCGAAATCCAGTCCCTTGAAGGCAGCGCGGTCCATGCCGAGGGCGAGTTGGCGGACCTGCTGAATGAGGTGGAACTGGAAGACGAAGCCTCCGAGGAAAGCGCGGAGGAGACCCGTAAAGCGGCGGACGTTAAACGTTACCTCGGCGCGCAGATTGCGGAATTAAAAACGCTGGAGAAAAGTGAGTCCACTTTAGCCGAAATGGGCCGCCTGGCGGAAATGGTGAAAGGGATCGAGGCCAAAGAAAAGGCGCTCAAAGCCGCCCGGCAGGCCGTCAACGACAAACGCCGCATTCTCAAGGAGCTGCTCACCTTGAAGCGGAACAGTATGACAGAGGATGAAACGCGGACGCTGATCCTGCAACGCCTGTTTGAACAGGCCAATAGAGAGATGTGGCGGTATTTTGATTTGGAAACTCGCAGGATAAACAACCGTTTTGGAGAATTCTTCGAAAAATATAGCTACTCTTTACAGCAGATTGATATGAACAGGCAGAAAACCCTAAATCAAATAAACAATGTTTTGACTTCATTGAATTATTTAAAATGAAAGAGCCAAAATTTATTACATTGAAGGCATGGAAGGAAATGGAATTGGGTGATGTGTCCCAAATTATAATGGGGCAGTCTCCTGATTCAAGTTTTGTCAATGAGGTAGGTGAAGGTATTGCTTTTCTTCAAGGTTGTGCTGAATTTGGCCAGAAATATCCCATACCATTATATAGTGTAACCCAGCCCACAAAGATAGTAAATAAAGGGGATATCCTGACAAGTGTGCGTGCGCCCGTTGGCGAAATGAATTTATCAGATAGATCATATTGTATTGGTCGTGGGCTGGCTGGAGTTCGCTTCCATGATTCTGTTGATTCCATTTTCGGCTGGTATGCGTTATCCCATTTTAAAAATCAACTTGATCGTGTGGCTCAAGGTTCTACATTTCTGGCGATAAGTTCTCATGACATTAGAAGCCTTAATATCCGTTTTCCTTCCGAGATAAATGAGCAACGATCGATTGCAGAAATACTCACCAAAGTAGACGACGCCATCGAGCAGACCGAGGCGCTCATCCGGAAATACCAGCGCATCAAGCAGGGGCTGATGCAGGATTTGTTGACTCGTGGGGTGGATGAGAACGGGGAAGTAAGAAATCCTTACAAAAATAGAGAAGGTTTTAGGAAAACATCTTTTGGATACTTTCCAAAAGTTTGGAAAGTGGCTCCTTTGGAAGAAATTTTGTCAAATGGAAAGGGACATATTCAAACTGGGCCTTTTGGAACCCAAGTGCATGTGTCTGATTATGTTCCCGAGGGTATTCCAATGGTTATGCCACAAAACATAGATAATATGGGTTTTATCGAAACCATAAATATTCCTTGTATCTCCCAGCAAAAAGCATTTGAACTGGTCCATCATAAGCTGTTTGAAAATGATGTGATTTTTGCCCGTCGGGGAGACCTTTCAAAATGCGCAAACATAACTGAAAGAGAACAGGGATGGCTTTGTGGAACAGGTTCTATGTTGGTTCGGATAGATGAAAAAATATTGAATGGAAAATGGCTAACTTACTATTATCGCCATGATTTAGGGCAACGACAAATTCTTTCACAAGCAGTCGGATCGACGATGAAAAGTATAAATACAGAACTACTTTCTGGAATGATCATTGCTTGTCCGACTATTGAAGAACAAAAAAGAATTATTAGTATTCTTAATAATCAAGATGAACTGGTTGAAAAAGAGAAAAATTATTTGAGTAAATTGACATTGCTAAAACAAGGGCTTATGCAGGATTTGTTGACTGGTAAAGTGCGAATGTAAAATATGCCCTCTTAATCGCGATTCTTATTTCCACAAGTTCAAAATGGAAGTGAATTATAATAATTCTATCGCGATAGATTGATAAAAATGGGGGTAAGAATATATAAGCAGGAGGGGTAATTGGTAGAACAAATCAAACTGGAAATTAAAGAACCTCTGGAAGAGGATAGTATTGACTGCCATTTGCAGCAACTTGGTATGGGAAGCTTGTTATGTCGGGGGGCCCAGCAAAGGGGTAACGATAATTTTACCAATGAAACCAACCCGGCCATTTGCTTTAGCTGTAATATTGGAAAAATATATCGAGATATAGGTTGTGATGCTGCAAGTTCAGATGTGGGAATCAGATATTTTGGAAATAGCGTTGCTTATGTAACTCTGGACGGTATTTTTTGTAAAATCAGGCGTCGATATACAACTTTGGAATATTGCCACACGTGTACATTGGTCACCGCCGAAAGCACGCGCCAGATTGTTTCAGATGCGCGCGGTTTGTTCCAAAATTTGAATTTTTATCCTGCTTTTCAAGATTTGGAGAAAGCTCGCCTGGCCATTCGGGATGGAGACTTTGATCGATCCATCACGCATAGTATTGCCTGTCTCGAAAGTACATGCCGGTTGATTCATGATGAATTAGGGCAGAAATTACCTGATGATAAAAATGTGACCAGCTTATGGAAGTCAACCCGCAGGATTCTTGAATTAGACTCTCTGGATGGAGAGAATATCGTTGCACCTCTATTGAATTCCCTGTCGGGCGTAGTGTCTCAAATTGGCGCCATGCGTAATTCCTTAAGTGATGCCCACGGCAAGGGCAAGTATTCTCCCGAGGTTTCGGAATCCTTTTCCGAATTGGCTTTAAATACTGCTGCAACGGTCGCCACTTTTGCAATCCGGCATTTTAAAAAGAAAAGTATAGCCTTGGGAGGAGAAAACAAACATGAGTGAAACAGTCATGGAAATATCCATTCCCCTTGATGAAGGTGAGTTTTTTCGCCGTGAATGCCCATTATGCAATCGCCAATTTAAAATCCATGTCTCAAAAGAAGAATGTCAAAATTTAGTCCAAAAAGAGTTTGAAAATTACCTGCTTCAAAACAGTGGCTTAGAAATAGATGATTCCCAAGAGTCGGATACCCATGATACAGCCGAATTCTGGTGCCCCTATTGTGGACAATTGGCGGAAGTTGGTAAATGGTGGACTCGAGAACAATTGGAATATATCCATATTTTTGGATATAACATTGCAATTAAAGCATTGAACGAAAGCTTTAAGGATTTGAAAAATCAAAATTCAGATAATGGTTTCGTTTCGATTAAATTTGAAGTAAATGAGATGCCTTACAAAAAGCCCTGGATTTCTCCTGAACCGGATGATATGACCCGGCGTGATTTGCCTTGTTGTCATTTGGATTTGAAGCTGGATGATAATTATTCAGGGCCTTTTTATTGTTACCAATGTGGTTTTTTACATAGTCAAAAAAATACATAGGGTGAAAATATGTCGATAACCTTGGGACTTTATGACATTTTTGCTTATCTGGTGCCGGGTGTTTTGTTTCTATATATCTTGAATGAGTTTTTAGCCTTGTTGCATTGGGCCACAATCGATGTCAATAAACTGGCCAATCCAATTTATGCGATCCTGATGTTAATCGTCGCATATTTTACCGGAAGCATGCTTTACATCCTTTTTGACCGCCTCTGGTATGACCGCATGTACCGAAAAATCCGCCAGACCGCCCTTGACGACGTCAAACAAAGGTGCCCGGAAATCATGATCCAATACAGTGTGGATTCGGCGGGAACCCTGGCGGAAATATTGAGGATTCGGAACTACCAGGCCTTGCACGACGCGGAACGGCACAAAGTAAATAGCATTATGATGCGCAATCTTTCTTTATGCCTGTCCTTTTATGTCCTCCTTCAAGCGATAAGCGCCGTTGTGTACCAAGCCTGGATTCCTTTTTTGCCCTTTGGCGTGGTTGCAATTATCTTTATACCGCTTACCTACCGCTTAGCCAAATGGTACGACCGCTGGCATTACCGGGCGATTTTTAGCGAGGCTTTAAGCTATGGGCCGGATTTGAAATCATTTCTGGCCAACGACAAACCTTGCTGGAAAGAAAAACCAATTGAACAGGTAATTGAAAATGATCCTGAGAATCAATAAACGAAGGGGCATGCGTGGCAGATAATCAGCGTCTCAACGAACTCGAACAGGTCGAAGAGCCTTTCCTACGCCAACTGGAAAATTTGAAAAGCATGATATTTCCTGGCAACGTGCGCTTTGACTCTTTGTTTTCACAAAATATGGAAATTGTGAGGTAAAAGCATGTCGATATCATTAGGAATTTATGATGTTTTTGCCTATGTCCTTCCGGGGCTGCTGTATTTGTACTTTTATAATGAAGTCTTGAAGTTGTTGCATCAAAGTTACATTGATATAAATCAACTCAAAGAGATTGGATATATTTTCCTCGTTGGTGTCCTGGCATATTTAGTCGGTCATTTGATGGATTTTGTGGCACATCGCACATGGATTCGCTTATTAAAACCTCCAGTTGTGCAGCAAGAGGCAATCAATATTATCAAAGAAGCTCATCCGGAATTGGGGATTAAATTTGAGGCCAAAGATTGGAATGTTTTGGGCACTTTTTTGCGAATGAAATCTCCGGAATTATCAAGGGGTATGGATGAGCCATCTGCAATTGGCATCATGCTGCGAAATATCAGCTTTGGTTTATTTTTACTTTCAATCTTCCATTTCATCCTCTTTTTTGTTAATTCTTTTGCTTTTATAAACCTGGCCTTGTTTGTCTTCTGTTTTGCTTTTTCACTGATAGCCTTTAGACGCAGTTTGATCTTCAGCCGCCGGTATCATATTGCGATTTTCGAAAGCGCTTTGGCCTATGGCAACAGTCTGGACGATGTGTTGAGAAATGCGCGTAAATCAAATGGCACAACAACAAACAAAGATGATGCATCCATAGGTGCGAATGAGTACCAGTAAAAAAGTATTATCTGTAAGGGAGGATTGATATGCAAAATGTAATGTCAAAAATCATCGAATGGGGCAAGGAACTCCCTTACTGGGAACAGGTCACCCTGGATAAAATCATTAACGGTGAAGATTTCACTGAAGAAGGATATGCCCAGATTCTGCAACTTCTGCTTGAAGATGAAGGGCTGGCAGACAAGAAAACCAGTAGAGAGTTTCCAAGGTTTTACCAACAACTAATTTCTACGGCACCTGCTTCAAGCCCAGTCCGGCTCAAAAAAATCACCAACTTACACAATGTCAACGCACTGGTTGAAAACCAGACACTTGCATTTGCCCCCCAATTGACTGCCATTTTCGGCGAAAATGGTTCCGGAAAGTCGGGTTATGCACGTGTGTTGGGGAGCGCAGGCTTCACCCGCGGCGACCGTGAAGTGCTGCCCGATATCACCAAACTAAAATCGGGAACGGACCCGATGAGTGTGGATATAGAGATCAGTATCAATGGTTTTGACCATCCGATTCATCACAAGATTGGAAAACCCTGCCCCCAACTTTCCACGTTTTATGTTTTTGACTCCACCAGTGTCAGAGTCCACATGTCTGAAAAGAATGAATTCAGCTTTTCTCCAGCCGGGTTGTCTTATCTCAAACGTTTATCCGATGAAACCGATCAGATCCGGTCCAGGCTGACCAGCAAGGTGGAGGAGTATTGTAAACTTTGTGAATATGCAGCCTTTTTCCCGGGAGACACCGAAGTCAGCCGCCTGGTTGTGGGCCTGGGACCTGATACAGATCTGGCCAAATTAAAGGCACTTGCCACTTTGTCGACTGAAGAGAAAAAACGCCGCAATGAGCTGGCTATCGAAATTGCTAATGTGGAACTGGATAAGATCAAAGGGCAAATTGCTGCACTTAAACAGCGCATTGAGGCTCTGACGGGTTTTTCTGCCCAATTGAAACAGGCCGGCGAACAACTGTCTGACACCCGTTATTTGAATATTCGCCAATCTGTCCAATACTATATCCAGTGCCAGGAAACAGCCAATCAAGCGGGGATAGCGCAGTTCAGGGATGATCATTTTGAAGCTGTTGGATCACCTGCCTGGAAACGATTTATTGAATCAGCCAGGAATTGGGCAAATGAGAGTGTGAAAAATACTTACCCCACCGAAGATGATCTGTGTCTGCTTTGCCGCCAGCCATTAACACCTCAATCGCGGCAATTAATGGTGGATATGTGGAAGTTTCTTAAAGGCGAATCCCAATCAGCGTTAGTGGAATCGGATCGTTTACTAAATATTGAAAAACAAACGATCAATAATGTTTCTCTTTTTAGTGTTGGTACGGACCACTCCCTTCTTTATCAAATCATTGGCGAGTACGACGCTGCTTTGTTCAAAAAAATTGCCGATTTTAATAAGGCTTACCGGGGTCGTTTTGATACCATTAAACAAAGCCTCGAAGTGCGCCAACCTGTAGAATTTGAATTGACCCATTCACCTGATTGTGTCAATGAGTTGGACGCCCTCATTGAACGATTAAAAGATAATTTGAAAACATTGGAAGACACAAACCTTGAGAAAACGGTTCGAGAGCTTGAAAATAAAAAGCTTGAACTGGATCACCGCGTTCTGCTTGGACCGGTTTACGAGAAAATAAAGGAATATGTTGAACAACGCAAATGGGCCCAGGCAGCTAAAAACGTGGGCGGCAATACGCGCCATATCACCCTGAAACACAACGATTTATTTAAAGAGCTGGTAACGGATGAGTACATCAAGCTTTTTGAAGAAACACTCCATGCGATGGGGCGGCCTCTTAAGGTAAAGATAGCCACACCAGGACAAAAAGGAAAAACGCTGAAGCAAATTGTTTTGGAAGCTGCCAGCGACGCCAAAGATGCGCGGCCTGAAAAAGTGCTCAGTGAGGGTGAAAAACGGGCGGTTGCTCTTGCCGACTTTTTAACTGAGGTGGTGCTAGATTCAACCAGCGATGGGATCATTCTGGATGATCCAGTGACATCTTTGGATATGGAATGGCGTGAAACCGTGGCAGAGATGCTGGTGAAAAAAGCAACTGACCATCAGGTTGTCATTTTTACCCACGATTTACCATTCCTTTACTATCTTAAGTCTATAGCAGAGCAGCTCTCGATTCCAATCTCGACCCATTGGATTAAACGCGGCGAACACGATAGTCGCCCCGGATACGTTTATCTGGACAATTCGCCGGCTTTAGAACGTGAATATCGAAAGGCAGGTCGTTCCAAGGATATCTTAGTAAAAGCCAGACAGGCAGATGCGGCCTTACAGGAGGCGTTATTACGAGATGGTTTTGGAGCATTAAGAACATCATATGAAGCATTTATTGTTTTTGACATCTTTGAAGAAGTCGTCATGAGATTCAACGAAAGAATTAGTTTCGGGCGATTAAGAAATATTTGCTGGGATGACACATTGGCTGCTGATGTCATTGAAAGTTGTGAACGACTTTCAAGATATATTGAAGGGCACCTCCATAGTGATGCTTTCGCTGGAATTAAGGTCAAACCCGACACATTATTCCAGGAGATCGAACACTTTGAAGAACTTCAAAAAAAGTTGAAATTATTGAAAAAACAGGCGTCAAGCTCATAGCCAGGAATTAAATTATTATGAATTCAAATCAAGCTATACAACAAGTTTTGGAAAAGTGTCACCAACCTTTACATTATAGAGAGATAACGAAGCGTATTTTGGAAAATGGCACCTGGCAGTCCGAAGGCAAAACCCCCGAGGCTACTGTAAATTCTAAATTGGCATTGGATATAAAAGAAAAGGGGGATGTTTCAATATTTCAACGGGTTGCGGATGGAACTTATGCTTTGCGATCTTGGGGATTGCCTCATTATGACGGAAATAAAAAACGAACCACAACTCATGATAAAGCTGCCTTGACAGAACAAAATGCCCAATCAACCATTTTGACTTTTAATAATGCTGCCGAAAAAGTTCTGGAAAAATACGCTAATGAGCAACCAATGCATTATGAAAAGATAACTCAGAAAATATTAGAACTGGGGTTGGTTTATACGGAAGGCCAGACCCCTGAAGCAACTCTATATGCTCAAATGTTAACTGAGATCAATCGAAGCTTGAAACGAGGGGATACCCCCCGTTTTGTTAAGCATGGAAAAGGATTTTTTGGTTTACAAAAATGGATGGGAGAAGGGCTGGTTTATGAAATTGACTCCCACAATGCAGATGTTCGGAAAAAGTTGCATGAGAAACTCTTTGATATGTTACCCAAGGAGTTTGAATCCCTTGTTGCGCGACTTTTAATTGCCATTGGGTTTGATGATGTCGTAGTCACACCAATGAGTAATGATGGCGGAATTGATGTTCGTGGAACTCTGGTGGTTGGAGACGTGATTAAAACGCGAATGGCTGTTCAAGTTAAAAGATGGAAAAAAAACGTCCAGGCGCCGGTTGTGCAGCAGGTGCGTGGAAGCCTTAGCACACATGAGCAAGGCCTGATTATAACAACCAGTGATTTTAGCAAAGGCTCTTATGAAGAGGCTCAAATTCCAAACAAAATCCCTGTCGCTCTAATGAATGGCGAACAATTTGTTGCCTTGTTGGTTGAAAATGATATTGGCATTCATCGAACTTCTTATGACTTGATTGATTTATCCGAGAAGGAAGAGTCGATTGGATAACCAGCGTCTCAACGAACTCGAACAGGTCGAAGAGCCTTTCCTGCGCCAGCTTGAAG
>Ga0118677_10010461_pt1 | contig 14174 bp, 11 predicted proteins | sample AliMusrvi5mmetaG_FD_86154 | JGI IMG/M metagenome (GOLD analysis project Ga0118677, IMG submission 86154) | reverse complement strand
TCTAACGATGCCGATTTCTCCATATCGAGAATCGCTCTGGAGCCAGCTGCATCCTTTGCCAGAATTTCGAAGAATGGAAAGGTGCTCCCCGAACTGCATCTTACGATCCCCGGGTTGCACAATGTTTTTAATGCAACGGCGGCGCTAGCGATTGCAGATCGATTAGGTGCGAGTATTCCCGAAGTTTTATCTGGTCTTGAGGCATTCAGTGGTTCACGACGTCGCTTCGAGCACAAGGGGAAGATTCACGGGATAGAGGTCATAGATGATTATGGCCATCACCCCACTGAGTTGCGAGTAACGCTTGAGACCGCAAAGGCTTATGCCGCACCTGGTCGCGTGATCGTGATCTTCCAGCCCCATAGATTTTCTCGCACGCAGGCATTCGCTCCGGAATTTGCTCACTCACTAGATCTGGCAGACCTGGCCTTAGTTCTAGAGGTTTATCCGGCGAGTGAACGTCCAATTCCTGGCGTCACCTCGCAACTTATTACTCGAGCCTCTGCATCAGGAAGAGTGAGTTACGTGCCATCGATGCTCGATGCCGTGAGCACCGTCGTACAACATGCAGAGCCCGGTGACGTGATCATCACGTTAGGTGCAGGTGATGTTAACTCACTAGCGCCTGTGATTATCCAAGCCCTAGAAGAGAGATATGCGTAAACGCCGCTTTCGCAATGCGCCGGGGATATTTCTCGTCGTATTGCTTATAGGTTTACTCGGATATCTATTGGGCTGGTCGAAATTTCTTGAGATTAAAAGTATTGAAATTTCCGCCGCTGGTAATGAATCTATAGTGACGCCTATCATCGTGCCAAAAGATTTACGCATTGGTCTACCAATGGCTCGGGTCAGTACTCAACGCATCACACATGATCTAGGCTCACTCACGTGGATAAATAAGATTACGATTTCACGTCGCTGGCTTGCGCATGATGTAAAAATATTTATCACTGAGAGACGTGCTGTTGCTAGATATGTAGATAGCAACGGTGTGATTGAATATTTTGATCCCGGCGGATACAACTTCACATCTCCTAACCCGCCAACCGGAATTCCCACCATAGACTTTGGAAGCCAGAGTGGAACATCGCGTAGCACCGTCGCCACTTTCTTGGCGCAGACACCCAATGATCTGACTGCAAAGATGTTGAGTCTCTCAGTCGATGAACAGAATCAGATCACTCTCACCACAGCTGTGCCGGGGTATAAAGAGCTCACCATTGCATGGGGCGGGGTAGATCAGTTGTCGCTTAAAGTAAAGGTATTACGCCAACTTTTGACCCTGCCGGCGAACAAGAAGATTGTGAATGTGGATTTAACCAATCCCATGACACCAGTCGTTAAGTAATCACCCTCAACATCGCATTGAGACATTGCTCGCTCTAGATTCGTGTCGGTATTTGATTGGCCCTGTTGCTAACCCTACTTTTACGCACAACAGAAGTTGGCAACGCTTTAAGTCTAAACTCGAGATTTAGAGTCTTAGGAGAGGTATACCGTGGCGACACCGCAGAATTATTTAGCCGTTATCAAAGTTGTTGGCATTGGCGGCGGGGGAGTAAATGCTGTCAATCGAATGATTGAGGCGGGCCTCAAAGGTGTCGAATTTATTGCCATCAATACTGATGCACAGCAACTCATCATGAGTGATGCCGATGTAAAACTTGATATTGGTCGCAAGTCGACTCGTGGCCTTGGTGCCGGTGCCGCTCCCGAAGTTGGACGCCAAGCTGCTCTTGATCACATTGAAGAGATTGAAGAAGTTTTACGAGGCGCCGATATGGTCTTTGTGACTGCCGGCGAAGGTGGAGGCACTGGAACTGGTGGGGCACCGATCGTTGCAAAGGTTGCCAAAGATTTAGGTGCACTGACAGTTGGTGTTGTAACTAAGCCATTCTCATTTGAGGCAAAGCACCGCACCATCCAAGCCGAAGAGGGCATCGAATTATTACGCGAAGAGGTCGATACCTTGATCGTAATTCCAAATGACAGACTCTTGGCGATCTCCGATCGTTCCATCACTGCCGTCGAAGCATTTAGAAGTGCCGATCAAGTATTGCTCTCTGGTGTACAGGGCATAACAGATCTGATCACCACACCTGGTTTAATTAACTTGGACTTTGCTGATGTGAAGAGCGTTATGCAAGGTGCTGGCTCTGCCCTCATGGGTATTGGTTCAGCTCGAGGCGAGGCACGTGCAACAAGAGCTGCGGAGTTAGCTATTGCAAGCCCGCTACTTGAGGCCTCGATTGATGGTGCTCGCGGAGTTCTGCTCTCTATCGCCGGTGGATCAGATCTGGGACTTTTCGAGTTGAGCGAAGCGGCAGAGTTAGTTGCTAAATCGGCCCACCCAGAAGCCAATATCATCTTTGGTACCGTGATTGACGATGCACTTGGTGATGAGGTTCGCATAACAGTCATCGCCGCCGGTTTCGATGGTGGCGCACCTAAGCGTGCTCCCATGCCAACGATTAGCACTGCGTCGCTTACTGGCCAGGCAGATCCAATCGCTGCAAATGATCCCATTGCAGTAGCGATGGATCTTGGAAGCGTCGAAGATACCGCTGAAATTCCAGTCGCAGCCTCTCCACGTCGTCGAGTGACTTTTGAAGATCTAGTGAGCGAGGACGAGATAGACGTTCCTGACTTTATGAAGTAAATGTCACGAACTCTTTTTACCTCGCGCGAAGGTGGCGATCTCAAAGTACAAGCTCGTCGTGAGTTGTTGCGGGTAACGCTCTCTTTGGAGCGCCTTCATTTCATGCGACAGACGCATAGTGATGTGGTGCTTGAGGTCGGTGCAGGTGGCGCAGATTTCGAAGGCGACGCCATGGTCACTACAACAAAGGGAGTCGGTTTGGCCGCCTTGGCGGCTGACTGCATGCCCATCACATTTACATCGACGAGCGTGGTGGGAGTTGCCCATGTTGGAAGACTCGGTTTGATCAAAGAGATCGCCCCAAAGACCATAGCGAAGATGCGAGAACTGGGAGCCACGGATATTTCCGCGACCATCGGTCCCAGCATCTGTGCCACCTGCTATGAGGTCTCGGTTGATATGTATCGCGAAATAGTCTCGAAAATCCCATCATCAGCAACTAGCGATGAGAGACATTGTCTCGATCTGCAAAGTGGAGTTACCTCGCAACTGATTTCATTAGGTGTGGATGTAACCAACCTGGGTCTGTGCACTCTTGGGAACGCTGAGTACTTTTCCTATCGCGGCGGAGATCTGTTAGAGCGGCAGGCAGGAATTATCTCGTTATGAGCCGCAAGGAAGAGTTGGCGCATAACCTCGGTGTGATTCAAGAGAAAATTCACGCTGCTGCACTCGGCGCAGGTCGAAACCCATCTGAGATCTCACTCATCGTAGTTACCAAAACCTTTCCGGTCTCTGATACCGAAATTCTTTATGAGTTGGGTGTACGGGAGATGGGGGAGAACCGAGATGAGGAAGGCTCCTTAAAATCTGAACAACTCCCAATCGATGTTAAATGGCATTTTCAGGGACAAGTTCAAGGACGGAAGATCAGATCAATTTCTGGCTGGGCGGATGTCGTGCACTCTCTTGATTCCACAGCCCATGCTCAGAAATTCGATTTAGAGACCGAGAATAAGGTTGCAGAATTTTTTATTCAGATAAATCTTGAACCAGCCCGATTAGATCGCGGTGGAATTCCGGCAACAGAGCTTGCCTCTTTTACACAGTATTTACGGCAACAGACACTCCTTAAAATCGTGGGGTTGATGACCGTGGCGCCACTCACCCATGAGGCACGAGATGCCTTCTCACAACTGAAAGGGCTTCAAACGGTCCTGCAAGAGAGCTATCCAGAGGCGCAGGCGCTATCTATGGGGATGAGCAATGATTTTGAGGCGGCTATAGCGGCGGGAGCGACACATCTTCGTATCGGCAGTTCAATCCTCGGTTCTCGTGTACTTCCAGCCTAAAATTGACCCATGGCTAATGTATTCAAGAAGGCAGCAAATTACCTCGGCTTAGTCGATGAAGAGGAAGAGCAACAGGAATTTACCCCTGTCGAGACTCCGCAGCGCAGCGTTCGCTCTGTCAACCAGAGCCCTCGCCCTACTTTCAATCCGATTCCTGCGTCGGCCCGCAGCGTCGCAGCGAGTGCCCCTGCTCCAACCTTTGCCCCTGTACATGAGGCGCTGCCAATCATGGACCAGATCTTCACGATTCATCCCCGCTTTTACAACGAGGCCCGCACTGTCGGTGAACGTTATCGCGTCGGTCAGCCTGTGCTGATGAACCTCTCCGATATGGACGAGTCAGAGCGCAAGCGACTTGTTGATTTTGCATCGGGCTTGGTCTTTGGACTGCACGGAAGCATCGAGCGCGTCACATCGAAAGTCTTCTTACTTACTCCAGCAAATGTTCGAGTCAGTACTGAGAACAAGACTGCCGCGGCGGAAGCTAGCTTCTTCAATCAGAGCTGATTTCACCTGCCTACAGTAGGAGTATTTAAATGAGCGCTATCGGATCTATTCTCGTCTTTGTTCTCAACCTATTTATTCTCTCCCTCTTCGCGAGAGTGGTTTTAGATTTAGTGCGAACTTTCTCTCCATCCTGGCGTCCACAAGGAATCATTCTTGCCATCGCCGAATTGGTGTACGCGATTACCGATCCGGTTACTCGATTTGCGCGCAGATTTATTCCGCCACTGCGTTTGGGAGCGGTTGCACTTGATATCTCTTTCTTGCTGATCTTCTTTATTACCGAGATATTAATCTCGTTCGCTCATCGCATTCACTAAAAAGAGAGCGATCACACCTTAGTAAGCGAGAGCGCAAGACCGATCTCGGTTTCAAAATTAGAGAGCGTTATATCGTGGGTGATTGAGAGCGCAAGAACTTCCTCGGCAATTTGTACTTCATAGTGTGCGATAGCTGCGCCTACCTCGGCCGAAGAGTTCCAACGCACATGAATGCGATCGCTGATGTCGAAGCCCGAATTCTTTCTTTGCTCTTGAATTGTGCGGATTACTTCACGCATGAGACCAGCTTGTAACAAGGCAGGTGTCAAAGTTAGATCTAGTGCGACGCTCTCACCTCCATGGCTGGCAACCGACCAACCTTCTTTAGGGGTCTCGGTAATTACCAAATCGTCAGCTGTGAGTACTGCACTTTTCTCTCCAGGTGTAACCCCATAAGCAAGTGTGTAACTACCGGCTCGACGAAGTTCCGTTACAAGTGGCGCGGCATCGCTTGCCGTGATCGCAGAAGCAATAGCCTGCACGTCGGCGCCATAGCGCGCACCTATGGAGCGGAAATTAGCCTTGATAGAGATGCTTACCAACCCTTCACTCTCGTCGGAGAGCAGGTCAATTCGCTGAACGTTGAGTTCATCTTGGATATGTTCGCGAATCTCTTGATCCATCTGAGCCCATCCAGAAGCGGCCACAAGCGCTCGACCAAGTGGTTGGCGAATCTTCAACTTAGATTCCGCACGCGCAGCACGTCCTAGTTCTACCAATCGGCGAGAGAGCGCGACGGAGTTAGAAAGAGGAGTATCGATCGACGTTGCATTCGCGACAGGGAATGAGGAAAGATGCACAGATTGCGCTGCGCTTGGTTCCCCAACTCTGATAAGTGTCTGCCATACATGCTCCGTGATAAACGGGACCATCGGTGACATGAGTTGAGTAAGGGTCTTGAGACAGGTGAAGAGGGTCTGCAGGGCTTTTGCATCACCATCCCAGAAGCGACGTCGGGATCTGCGCACATACCAATTCGAGAGATCGTCGATAAATGTCGCTAGGAGGCGTCCAACTTCTTGGGAATCAAATGCAGCAAAAGCTTCATCTACCTTAGAGATGAGAGTGTTGAGTTCAGAGATGATCCATCGATCCATTGTTACCTGGGATGCAGGAGCGTCAATTGAAATCTCGAATTGCGCCGCGTGTGCATACAAGCTGAAGAATGAGACGGTATTCCAATAGGTCAGCAGAGTTTTTCTGACAACGTCAGAGAGCGCTTCGTGCCCAACGCGTCTAGCGCTCCACGGCGAACCCGCGGCGAGCATGTACCAACGCACAGCATCTGCTCCATGCTGATCCATAAGGGGGATTGGTTGAAGAACGTTGCCTAAATGTTTACTCATCTTGCGACCATCTTTATCGAGAATATGTCCCAAGCAGAGGACCGTTTTATAAGAGGATTCATCAAAGACCAAAGTACCGATGGTCATTAATGTATAGAACCATCCTCGAGTTTGGTCGATCGCTTCTGCAATAAAATCTGCTGGGTATGCATCAGCCAGCGCTTGCTCTGAACCTTCTTTGTGAGGATAACCCCATTGCGCAAAAGGCATGGCCCCCGAGTCGTACCAACAGTCGATCACTTCGCTTACGCGGGTCATGGTCTGTGAACATTCAGGACAAGCAAAGGTTATGTCGTCGACAAAGGGACGATGCGGATCTGTAGCTGTTACATCCTTGCCGGCAAGTTCCGAAAGTTCGGCGAGTGAACCGACGCAATGGAGGTGATTTTCTGGGCAGCGCCAGAGTGGAAGCGGGGTGCCCCAATAGCGATTGCGGGATATCGCCCAATCGATGTTGTTCTCAAGCCAATCACCGAAGCGGCCCGTCTTGATAGTCTCGGGATGCCAGTCAGTCTTGGCATTTTGAGCGATCAATTGATCTTTAATGGCGGTAGTTCGGATGTACCACGAAGGTTGTGCGTAATACATTAGCGGGGTGTGGCAGCGCCAACAGTGTGGGTAGGAGTGTTCAAATTGGAGTTGGCGGAAGAGAACGCCGCGAGATTTCAGTTCACGCACAAGAACCTTATCCGCCTCTTTAAAGAAGATTCCACCGACCAACGGAACTTCTGGCAGGAATGTTCCATCTGGAGCCATGGGATTTACAACAGGAAGTCCGTAGCGTCGGCAGACCAATAAGTCATCGGCGCCGAATGCCGGAGATTGATGAACCAACCCAGTTCCATCTTCGACTGTTACGTAATCCGCTAACACGATGAAGTGCGAATCGGGAATTTCGATGAGATCTAACGGACGCTGGTAGGTGATGTGCTCGAGTTCAGTGCCAAGAAAAGTGGCCAGAACTCTTCTATCTTCACCAAGTATGTGTGCCAAATTCGAGGCGATTACTAATCGCTCGCTACCTTCGCCGCTAGGAATTTCACAGACTTGATATTCAACCTTGGGATTGACTGCGATCGCCGTGTTAGAGACGAGAGTCCACGGAGTAGTCGTCCAGACGAGGAAGGAGGCACCTAATTCAGCGATTGCTCCAGAGGTTGCTGGAAAACGGATATAGACCGATGGATCTGTGACGGTCTCATAACCTTGTGCCAACTCATGATCTGATAATCCAGTGCCGCATCGCGGGCAGTATGGGGCAACGCGATGATCCTGAACTAGAAGACCTTTCTTCCAGATCTGTTGCAATGACCACCAGACGCTCTCAACATATTCGGGAGACATGGTCCAGTAAGCCTCATCGAAATCAACCCAAAAACCCATGCGACGGGTCATGGAGGTGAATTCACCTACATGTCGTTGCACCGACTCGCGGCACTTTTCGTTGAAGGCGGCGATTCCATATTTTTCAATATCGCCTTTGCCAGTGAATCCAAGCTCTTTCTCGACAGCGATCTCAACGGGAAGCCCATGACAATCCCAACCTGCCTTACGGATGACCTGCTTGCCCTTCATGGTCTGATAGCGCGGGAAGAGATCTTTAAAGACACGTGCCTCAATGTGATGGGTTCCAGGGGAGCCATTTGCAGTTGGTGGCCCTTCGTAAAAGGTCCAGCTCGGCGCTCCATCGCGGGCAGTGACGCTCTTGGCGAAGATATCCTGCTCTTCCCAGAAGGCGAGAATCTGGTGCTCGGTTGCTGGGAGGTCAATCTGGGCGGGCAGGCTCCTAAAAGTGTGAGACCCTGGCGACGCCATCTCGAACCCTCGCAATCAACTCTTGGAACTGGGTAATCGTTGAAGATTTACCCCTTAGTTCAGGTGAAAGCGTGAGTCTAGCGCGGCGAAGTTGGTAATTCCGCGCTCTTCGCTCTAGCCTTCTCGCTCGCGGGTAACTCACTCAGGTGGCCACTACTGGCTTGCCTCATGTGGGCAGAGAGCCTGTACTAATGATTGAGAAGTGGCTATCGATATGACACCTACGTCAAAGAAGGCGCCCGCCAAGAAGGCCCCTGTCTTGGTGAAAACTGCCTCGGTCAAAACTGCCCCAACTAAGAGCGCCACTAAAAAAGTTACCCAGCAAAAGATCGCCGCTTCCAAGAGCACGGTTAAAAAGGCTCCACCTGCTAAAAAGCCAGTGGAGAAGAAACTAGCGGCAAAGAAAGCAGTGAAAACCGTGCCAGCCAAGAAAGCTCCTGCAACACCTGTTAAGAAGGCAACCCCTGCAAAGAAGGTTGCTGCGCGCTCTCCTAATATCGTCAAGCCAACCTTGGCCAAGAAAGCGCCCGCCAAGAAGGTGCCGGCGAAACCATTTCCAGCAAAATTACAAAGTACTACAACAGGTGACTCGACAACAATCACTGTTACACCTCGCGAAGTAAATACTGGACCAGAGGTAGTTATTGAAGAACGTCGCCTGGTGATGACACCCCCACCACGTCCTGTGAAGAGCGGCAAGAGCAAGCACACTCTTAAACCCATTAAAGGCGCTCCAGCTCCACTTGTCGTTAACGAGAATGAAAATCCTTGGACTGCGGCAGAGTTAAAGGCGATGCGCTCAGAACTTGCAAAAGAATTGGTTCGATTGAGATCTGAACTCAGTGAAGCTGAGGGCGAGATGGAAGATTTGATCTCTGCTGCGGGAGTTGGAGCGGGAGATGATCAAGCCGATGCTGGCACGAAGACCTTTGAACGCGAACATGAGATGTCGCTCGTATATAACGCGCGCGATATGGTCTTGCAGACAGAGCGCGCTATCGAGCGGATCGACAATAAAACATACGGTCGCTGCGAAGAGTGCGGAAACGCTATTGGTAAAGCCCGCTTACAAGTATTTCCTCGCGCAACTCTTTGCATGGTCTGCAAGCAGAAAGAGGAACGACGCTGATTAATTCAGCACCTCATCGCAGTGCAGTTAAAGCTCTCGTTATCGTTGCCGTTTTAGTTATTGCCCTTGATAGTGCTACTAAGTCATGGGCGCTGCGCTCGCTCTCCAGTAGCCCCAGGAAGATAATCGGTTCTTTTCTAGAGTTTCAATTGACTTCAAATACTGGAGCAGCCTTTAGCCTGGCCCAGAGCGCAACGATTTTTCTATCACTACTCTCCTTTCTAGCCGTATTTGCGATCGCCATCTTTGCTGGGTCCATCACCTCAAAGGCATGGGGGATTGCACTTGGTTTTCTCTTGGGAGGAATATGCGGCAATCTGTATGACAGAACTTTCCGTCCTCCCTACCTTCTACACGGGGCAGTGGTGGATTGGCTCCGCCTGCCGCATTGGCCCATATTTAATCTGGCCGATACCTCTATTGTTATCTCTGCGATAACTATTGCGATTCTGCTTGCTAACGATGTGAAACCGAGGTCCCGTCATGACGTTCCCTGAACGTGAGTTAAAGGTGATCTCGATTCCCGAGGGCCTGGATCAAGAACGGGTGGATGCGGCGCTAGCTCGAATGTTGGGATTGTCTCGCTCCACCGTGGTAACCCTTATCGAGAGCGAAGAGATCTTTCGCAATGGCAAGGCTGTCACCAAATCTGACAAGGTCTCAACGGCAGATGTACTTGAAGTTTTGATGCCTCCTGCAAAGAGCGCGCCACAACTGACTCCAACTCCTGTGCCCGGGCTAGAAGTTGTTTACAACGATGACCATGTCATTGTGATCAACAAACCGGCTGGAGTTGCTGCTCATCCGAGTCCAGGTTGGCAGGGACCCACTGTCATTGGCGCAGTAATTGCTGCGGGATATAACGTCTCGACCAGTGGTGCGGCAGAGCGTCAAGGCGTGGTTCACCGTTTAGACGTTGGAACGACTGGCCTGATGGTTATTGCAAAGGATGAAGCTTCCTACTCTGGCCTTAAAGATCAATTTAGAGATCGCACCGTCACCAAGGTCTATCACGCGATGGTCCAAGGCCATATGGATCCTTCACAAGGAACTATTGATGCTCCCATTGATCGCCACCCGCGTGAGGATTACCGCTTTGCAGTCGTAGCAGATGGAAAGCCATCAATAACTCATTACACCTCGCTCGAACTTTTCCCAGCAGTCTCACTTCTCGAGATCGAACTTGAGACAGGCAGGACTCACCAGATCCGAGTGCACTTCGCCGCGCTCCACCACCCCCTTGTAGGGGATCTCACATACGGCGCAGATCACACCATCGCCGACCGATTAAACATCCATCGCCCCTGGTTGCACGCTCGTGAACTCAAATTTACCCACCCGATTACGGGGGAGTACCTCTCTTTTGCCTCCGAATACCCCGAAGACCTGACACGCTCACTCAGCGCGCTTGAGCAAAATAGCCGTCAGAATTAGCCGCAGTAGTAATCTCGCTAACCGTGTCGCAGAAATCCAATTTCGTCCATCTTCACGTCCACACCGAATATTCGATGTTGGATGGTGCAGCGCGCGTTGAAGAATTAGTAAAAGAAGTTGCGCGCCAGGAGATGCCGGCGATTGCGATTACCGATCATGGAAATGTCTTTGGCGCTTTTGAATTTAACAAGCAAGCTCGCAAAGTCGGTGTTAAGCCAATTATTGGTATCGAGGCTTATGTCGCTCCCGAGAGCAGATTTGATAAGAAGCGCGTGCAATGGGCTCAAGGTGGCGAAGATGATGTCTCCGGTGGAGGCGCATATACGCATATGACCTTGCTGGCAGAGAACAACGAGGGACTCGGAAATCTCTTTAAACTCTCCTCGCTCGCTTCACTTGAAGGCTTCTATTACAAGCCGCGCATGGATCGGGAGTTACTATCGCAATATTCTCGTGGGTTGATAGCAACAACTGGATGTCCCGGCGGAGAAATTCAAACTAAGTTACGTATGGGCGCTTATAGGGATGCCATAAAGGCTGCTAGCGAACTGCGCGATATCTTTGGAGCGGAGAATTTCTTCTTAGAAATTATGGACCACGGAATCGATGTAGAAAATCGAGTGAAGAAAGATCTCCTTAAATTAGGAAAAGAACTTGGGCTTCCGCTCTTAGCAACCAATGATTTGCATTACACGAAACACGAAGATGCTGGTGCGCATGAAGCGCTGCTCTGCGTTCAATCTGGATCTACTATCGCGGATCCCAAGAGATTTAAATTTGATAACGACGAGTTCTACCTAAAGAGCGCACCCGTGATGCGCGAACTTTTTAAAGATTTTCCAGATGCCTGCGACAACACCCTCCTTATCGCCGAACGCTGCAATGTGACCTTGCGGGAAGGCGAAAATTTACTGCCGCAATTTGATGTACCTACCGGGGAGAGCGAAGACTCGTGGTTGACCAAGTTGGCTAACGCAGGCCTAGCTGATCGTTTGCAGGGTCAGATTCCCGTGGCTTACCAGGAGCGCTTGGATTATGAACTTGGCGTCATGATCAAAATGGGCTTTCCTGGATACTTCTTGGTGGTCTCTGATCTCTGTTCGCACGCTCGGGAAGTTGGAATCCGGGTTGGTCCCGGTCGTGGTTCTGCAGCGGGATCGTTGGTCTCTTATGCCCTCGGAATCACTGCCCTTGACCCGATTAAGCATGGCCTCTTGTTTGAGCGTTTTCTAAATCCAGAGCGTATTTCAATGCCCGATATCGATTTGGACTTCGATGAAAGAAGGCGGTCAGAGATGATTGCCTACGCCACCAATAAATATGGCGAAGATCGTGTCGCGCAGATCATCACCTATAGCAATATCAAGTCAAAGCAAGCTCTTAAGGATGCGACCCGGGTCTTGGGCTATCCATATGCCATAGGCGACAAAATTACTAAGGCCTTGCCTCCAACCATTATGGGTAAGGACATCACGCTCTCTGGAGTCTTTGACCCAAAGAATGACAGGTATGGCGAGGCGGGAGAGTTTAGGTCGGTCTACGAAACCGATGCCGATGCTAAGCGCATCGTTGATACTGCACGTGGGCTAGAAGGTTTGAAGCGGCAATGGGGAGTGCACGCCGCCGGTGTGATCTTGAGTAAGGAACCGCTGCTGGAAGTTATTCCGATTCATCGTCGTGAATCCGATGGAGCGATTATCACCCAGTTTGATATGGGTGCCTGCGAAGCAACTGGGCTTTTGAAGATGGACTTTTTAGGACTGCGTAACCTCTCGGTCCTTGACGACTGCCTCATCAACATTCAACGCAATCAGGGCAAGACTATTATTTTGGAAGATCTCACCCTCGATGATCCAAAGACATTTGAACTCTTAGGCAAAGGCGAGACTCTCGGGGTATTCCAACTCGATGGTGGACCTATGCGCGCTCTTTTGCGCCAGATGTCTCCCGATTCGTTCGAAGATATCTCAGCCGTAATCGCCTTGTATCGTCCCGGTCCCATGGGTGTTAATGCCCACACCGACTATGCCGATCGTAAGAATCGACGTAAACCTGTAGAACCTATTCATGAAGAGTTATCAGAACCGTTATCAGAAATCCTGGGCGATACATATGGATTGATCGTTTATCAAGAGCAGGTAATGGCAATCGCACAGAAGGTGGCGGGATTCTCACTTGGTCGCGCAGATCTTTTACGTAAAGCGATGGGTAAGAAGAACAAAGAGATCCTGGATAAGGAATATGTAAATTTCGAAGCGGGTATGACCTCCGGTGGATTTGGCAAAGCTGCGATCAAGAAGCTTTGGGATACTTTGATTCCGTTCTCAGATTACGCCTTCAATCGCGCGCATTCTGCAGGGTATGGATTGGTCTCGTATTGGACCGCCTATCTCAAAGCGAACTATCCAACTGAATATATGGCGGCACTTTTGACGAGCGTGCGCGATGATAAAGATAAGAGCGCTCTCTACCTTAATGAATGCCGTCGCATGGGCATTAAAGTCTTGCCACCTGATGTTAATGAATCTGCCTCGGACTACACCCCGCTGGGTAGCGATATTCGTTTTGGTTTAACAGCTATCCGAAATGTTGGCGAGAACGTAGTGAGCTCCATCGTGGCAAACCGGCAGAACAAAGGTCGCTTCACTTCATTTGGTGATTTCTTAGCCAAAGTTGACCAACAAGTTTGTAACAAGAAGACCATCGAATCACTTATAAAGGCCGGGGCCTTTGATTCCCTCGGAGCCTCAAGGCGAGGTCTGATGATGGTCTATCTCGAAGCGATCGACTCGGTAAGCGAGGCTAAGCGCGCTGAAGCAATTGGCCAGTTCGATCTCTTTGGGGCCACGGATGAAAGTGCTGCGACTAGCGTTAGCGGAGTCGAACTCGATATTCCAACCGAGGAGTGGGAGAAGAGTCTACTCCTTAGCTACGAACGCGAGATGCTTGGGCTTTACGTCTCTGATCATCCGCTACTGGGAATCGAACACGTTCTGCGCGCTGCCGTAGATATGCCCCTATCCCAAATTGCCGAAGATTCAGTGGGTCATGAACAGATCGTCAATATTGGTGGCCTTATCACTCAGATTCAACGCAAGGTTTCCAAGCAGGGCAACTCATGGGCGATCGTTTCCATTGAGGATCTGGAAGGCGCGGTCGAGCATGTCTTCAACCAGCTGATCGCCGACACACACAGCCAGAACAGTGCGGTCGCCGACGCGGCGCACTCCTGCATCACCGCGATGACCCACTGGAAGGGCCGGAAGCTCTGCGAGGAAGAGGGCCGTCAGGCCGAGATCGATCAAGGCCGGTATCGCATCTAGGCCAAGGAGGCCGCGCGCGATGGGCATCTACGCAAGTCCTCGCTTCGCGAAGGCTGTCGAGCAGGCGCAGGAGGCTTGGGCGGCCGCCGACCCAGCGTCATGCGCCGCCTTGGCCGGGTGTCGCATGGCGCGTGGCCGCGTTGTCGTGCCGTTCTTCGGTCGAACGCATTGGGTCGACCATCCGTCGGGCCTCGTGACGGCTTCTGCGTTCGGAGACGACCACTTCGACGCGGGGGCGCAAGTAATCGGGGAGCGCTTTCCAGTCTTCCGGACGGATCGTGACGCGGTATTTTCGCTGCATGAGAGATGCCAACTCCGCAGCCAGATCGTTGCCGTGCGGCTGGAATTC
>Ga0118677_10010460_pt1 | contig 14175 bp, 12 predicted proteins | sample AliMusrvi5mmetaG_FD_86154 | JGI IMG/M metagenome (GOLD analysis project Ga0118677, IMG submission 86154) | reverse complement strand
GTGACAACGGGATCAATCTCGGCCACCACAATCCGGCTTCCGGGCCGGGTCGCCTGCACCTGTCTGGGCAACGCATATCCCCCGCCGCCGACCACCAGCATTGTGACCGCCTGAGTTGCGCCGAACCGCGCTTCCAAGGCACCCTGCATCAGCCAGGTATAGCCCGACAGCAAGTTGGTTCCCTCGGACACATCCACCTCGGAATGGGGTAGCCGGTCCAGATATAACTGGCGGTAACGCGGCAAATTCTCGCGCGCCACAACCGACACCATCGCGTACGGGCTTTCCCGTGTGAAAAGGGTCTTGCCGGGGGTTGAATCCGCCGATGACACCGGGGCCATCCACCAGGAGGGACAGGCCATCGAGGACATGGCCAGAAGGGCAAAGGGAATGCCAACACCGAGGGCCACGACCCGCGCCCGGTCGCGGGACCAGGTGGTGAAAGCGAAGAGAAGGCCGAGCCCGAACAACAGAGCCGCCGCCAGGGTCAAGGTGGAAGCCGTCCCAATGGCCGCAATAAGGTAATATCCCGTCAGGAAGGTCCCCACAATGCTCCCTGCGGCGCTCCAGGCATAGACATTGCCCAAAGCCCGGCCGGTCCCCAGATGGGTGTCTACCGCCCGTTTGGCAGCCACTGGGCCGACCATGCCCAGGGCGATGGCGGGCAGGAGGAAGGTGAGGCCGACGTGGAGGAAAATACGGAGGCGGGTTTCACAGCCCAGCAACCAGGCCCAATTCCCGGCGAGATAGTTCAACAGGGGAATGAACATCGCCGTGACCGAGGCGGATAGGAAGATACAGGAAAACAAGGTCCCGGCACGGAACCGGTCGGCGAGTCGGCCGCCGATGACATTTCCGAGTGTAATGCCTGCCAGGATGAGCCCGATGACCGCCGTCCAGGTATAGAGCGATTGCCCGATATAGCGGGACATCAGCCGCCCGGCGACGAGTTCAATGACCATGATGCAGACGCTGGCAAGGAAGACTGCCAGAATCCCCATCGCAGAGTCCCGCAAGTCGCTCATGTTCTTTTCACTCAAGTTCAGCCTCCTCCACGACAAAAATATTTACCACCCGCTGCGATTGCTATTCCCCACAAATCGAGAGGAAGACTTCACCACTAATTTAAGAAATGGAAGAAATCCAGATTCGGACGATGAAATCCCTTTCGAGTAACTTCCTTCAACAGGGATCTGGACAGAACAGAAAAAATGTTGCGGTATTTTTATTCGGGTGGATCGATCTTTGCGCGGTGATGGTCACATCAGCGACAAGCCCGAATCAAAAATCCCGCAACGGTGTTTCCGGGGAATTGAAGAATAGAATCAGGGATCTTTACATTTTTTATTTCCCCCAATTCCCTAAAAAACCGTTTTGCGATTTTTGCGGGCGCGAGCTTGCGCCGGCACAAATCGCAAAACATTATTCTTTTCCCCCTCTGGATTTCTTCATTTCCCTATTAGTGGTGAACTCTTTCTTCCTGTCCCTTAAGGATTTTATTTTTTCTCAGCCGGAGTGGCGCGCTTGCGGGTGACAATGGTTGTGTTCACACCGCGTTCGCCGGCGCTGATGAGCACCTGCTGGAGAGTCGGAGGGCAGAAGTTGCCGCCCAGTTTCTCAATCTCGGAGGGGGCGGTCGTACGCCGGTTCACGCAATGAATATCGATGCTATAGCCGACCCCCAACTCGGCCGCCAGTGCACGCAAGATGAACTGATCCAAAGCAACGGGATTTTTCGACGCCTGCTTGATGGCCGCCGTGTTCACGATCGCCACGGCATGGTCGGGATCGGCCAGCGTCAGGCTTTCGGTCTTACTCAAGGCAACGACCGCGATCACAATCGCATCATTTTCGGTGCGGGCCTTGGCAACGGCCTGAAGCACGGCATCTACGGAGGTCTGGGCTGGCAAGGCCACCGAGCGAACCGGCAGCGGCACATTTCGGGTGAGATAGGCCACCGATTGACCGAGGCCGGCTTCATCCAAGCCACCAAGATTGAAAACGGTGACGGTCTTTCCGGCCTTGGCATCCGCCGCAGAGGCAGGGCTGGCAAACAGGCAGACCGACAACACACAGGCACTCAGACTGAACACTAAAGAACGCTTCATGGCTAGTTTCTCCTTATTATTACTAATGATGGTTGACATTCGCTTAAATGGATTTTTAGCATAAACCGGCGGGATGTAACAAGAAAACTTGAAGTGGAAAAAAGGTCGATTGTTGGGTTGTAACGTTGCCAAGTTGTCACATGAATATAGTTCCAGGTTATCTCTGGGTAGGGCGGCGAGGCCCTTCGCCGCCGGGTTCCTCCGCGTGGATGATGAAGAGGGATTTAACCACTGATGGGGAAATGCAGAAATTCAGATCCGAACAAAGAAATCCCCTTCGAGAAACCTCAGGGCAGGCAAAATGTTGCGGCATTTTTATTCGGGCGGATCGATCTTTGCGCGGGGTCGGGCACCTCAAATGACTGGCCCGAACCAAAAATCCCGCAACGGTGTTTCCGGAAATTGAAGAATAGAATCAGGGATCTTTGCGTTTTATATTTCCCAAAGTTCCCTAAATAACCGTTTTGCGATTTGGGTTGGCGCGAGCTTGCGCCAGCACAAATCGCAAAACATTATTCTTTTTCCCCTCTGGATTTCTTCATTTCCCTATTAGCATGCCAAGCCGTAGCATTACAGCCGCCTACGCCCCGAGTACGGGGACTACGGCGTGCCAGCCATCGCTCTTCGTTGCACTACGTGCGAAGGCTGGTGGTGAGCTCTTTCTTCCTGTCCCTTAAGGATCTCACCGGCGCGCAAGGGCCCTTCGACAAGGCTCAGGGGAGCCCTGCGCGCCCTACCTCAACATAGTTCCAGGTTGTCTCTGGGTAGGGCGGCGAGGCCCTTCGCCGCCGCCTTCCTCCGCGTGGATGAAGAAGAGGGATTTAACTAATAAGTAAAACAGGGACTGTCCCCGGCGGCAAAGATTCGCTACAGCAATCCGAGTGATTGCTTTTTTTCAAGAAATTCAATATCGCCAAGGTCTGAAGGTCGGTTTGCCTTCCTCTTGCTCTCCAACAAATCGAGCCCAGCCAGGCAACGCACGGGAACACCCTCCTCCGTGGCATGCATGATCGCGCGCCGCTCGGCTTCGTCAAACAGAGGCAATCCGGGACCGGTCAGATGGAACTGCAAAATGCCCCAGCGAGTCTGATAGGTCTGCACGAAATTCTCCCCGCGCGGACCCATCGGGATAAGCGGCATATCAAGTTCATCCCCCAGAACCTGATTAATCAGTTCCATATTGGCGGCATCCTTATTGGGGATATACACATCCCAGTCCATGGAGAAACGGGGACACCCCTCAAGCCGGATTGCCTGGCCGCCAATCACCAGGTAACGCACTCCGCGTTCATTAAATCGCCGGATTACTTCGTCCACTGGGCACCTCCACGTTTGAGCAACTCATCCAGGAGGGTTTGTTTCCAGGCACGGAGTTCTGCGTAGGAGTTAAAGCGGTGACACCCGAACGAGGGCAGGTTGGCAATTCTGGGCATGCGAACCACCGTTCCTTCGCGAGCCCAGATTTCCAATTTGCCGCTGTAATCATCCGTGATCTTCATAGTTTTGATTATGACCCGCAGCCCCACCTTCCAGCAAGCCGGAAATGACAGGACATGATCACATTGGTAGGGCGGCCACGCCGCTGGCCGCTGCGGCGCTCGGCGGCGCGAGCGCCCTACCAAGATCATGTAAAGACAATAAGGATCAAGTTTAGGAGAAGAAAAGAATTTGAACAGAAGTCGCCAAGCCCGCAAAGAAATTATAGTTACGCTTCGCGGAACTCCATGATTTGAATTTACAAAACATTTTATGCAACTTCAGCGTACTCGCTGTAGTTGCCTTTGCGATCTTCGCGACTTCTGTTCAAACTCTTCCCGGTCCTGTCCAACCGGACCTCCGGCGCGCCAGGGCCCTTCGACAAGGCTCAGGGGAGCCCTACGCGCCCTATCTGTACATAGGTCCAGGTTATCTCTGGGTAGGGCGGCGAGGCCCTTCGCCGCCGTCTTCCTCTGCGTGGCTGATGAAGAGGGACTGTCCCTGGCAGACCTCCTCGCGGCTATCCGTAACCAAGATAAAGAATTTGAACAGAAGTCGCCAAGCCCGCAAATGAATTATAATTACGCTTCGCGGAACTCCATGGTTTTAAATTCCAAAACATTTTATGCAACTTCAGCGTACTCGCTGTAGTTGCCTTTGCGAGCTTCGCGACTTTTGTTCAAACTCTTCCCGGTTCTGTCCAACCGGTTGCTCGGTCTTCCCAGCAAAACCAATTCATTTAACATCGATGCACAGGATACACAGGATAAGATTCACACGACATTTGGGTTCCAGGATTTCCTGTTTCCCGAATTATCCTGTTCATCCTGCATATCGATGTTCATTATCTTCTGCGAATTCTCTTCAGGTAGGGCGGCGAGGCCCTTCGCCGCCGTCTTCTCGGCCTGCCCTGGCGCAACCAGGTGAACCAAGAATGTCCCCTTAGCCGCCCACTGGTCACAAAAAAACGCCCCATATAACTGGGGCATCAATCATCTCTTTTCTTGCGCGCAAACAAGCATTTAGGACTTTCGCTTCCTTATCCTTTGAACTATTCTAATGCCATGACAACGATGACCATAGAATTGCCTGATCAGATAGCCGAAGATGCAAAAGGGTTTATCAAGGCCGGGTTCTTCCGGTCTGAGAAGGAAATTATGCTGGCCGCACTGGTAGATTTTCTTCGCCGAAACCGCACTGAATTGATGGATCGTTTTGCGCATGAGGATATCGAGTGGGCAAAACGCGAAACCCATAAATAAACATGAGAACGGTTGTTTGTGACGCCGGTCCTGTTATACACCTGAGAATAGATATTTGGATCGGGATCAGGGATTGATGGCGCTTACAGCTCTTTCAAACTCATCGTTATGGTTGTCTACCCGAACCTTGTCTGATGCACGTGCCGCCATCATCGAGATTTGCTCGACCCCATAATAGTGACTGTCCCTACTGGATCCGTCCCTTAAGGATCCCCAAAAAAGAATTTGCACAGAAGTCGCAAAGCCCGCAAAGGAATTATAATTACGCTTCGCGGAACTCCATGGTTTCAAATTCCAAAACATTTTATGCAACTGCAACGTACTCGCTGTAGTTGCCTTTGCGAGCTTCGCGACTTCTGTTCAAACTCTTCCCGGTTCTGATCATCCGGTTAGTAATCCTACCCGATAACCGGCGCGCAAGAGCCCTTCGACAAGGCTCAGGGGAGCCCTGCGAGCCCTACCTGAACCTGTGAACTCTTTCTTCTTAAGGATCCCCAAAAAAGAATTTGAACAGAAGTCGCCAAGCCCGCAAAGAAATTATAGTTACGCTTCGCGGAACTCCATGATTTGAATTTACAAAAAGATTTATGCAACTGCAGCGTACTCGCTGTAGTTGCCTTTGCGAGCTTCGCGACTTCTGTTCAAACTCTTCCCGGTTCTGTCCAACCGGTTGCTCGGTCTTCCCAGCAAAACCAATTCATTTAACATCGATGCACCAGGATAGACAGGATAAGATTCACAAGACAACTGGGTTTCAGGATTTCCTGTTTCCCGAATTATCCTGTTCATCCTGCATATCGATGTTCATTATCTTCTGCGAATTCTCTTCAGGTAGGGCGACGAGGCCCTGCACCGACGGGTTCCTCCGCCTGGCTGATGAAGAGGGATTTAACCACTAATAGGGAAATGAAGAAATTCATCCAGACAACGAAATCAAAAATGTTGCGGCATTTTTATTCGGGTTGATCGATCTTTGCGCGGTGTCGGGCACCTCAAATGACTAACCCGAACCAAAAATCCCGCAACGGTGTTTCCGGGAATTGAAGAATAGAATCAGGGATCTTGGTGTTTTATATTTTCCCCAATTCCCTGAAAAACCGTTTTGCGATTTGGGTTGGCGCGAGCTTGCGCCGGCACAAATCGCAAAACAATATTCTTTTCCCCCTCTGATTTCTTCATTTCCCTATTAGTGGTGAACTCTTTCTTCCTGTCCCTTAAGGATCCCAACTCACCGAAACGGAGTGGCAGTCTTTGAGGTTGCAAAATGCAACCTCAAAAAGCCGTGGGGGCCGCCGTTACACCCCTTACGCTTTCACAGAACACGGCGCCATCATGGCTGCCACGGTGCTCAATAGTCCCCGAGCTATCCAGATGAGCATTACCATTGTCACCGCTTTCATCAAACTTCGCCGCATGGCACTCTCAGTTGAAACTCTTGCTCGAAAGGTGGCCTCGCTTGAACAGCACTACGATGCCAGTTTTCGGGTAGTCTTCGATGCCATCCGGGACCTCATGCAACCATCATCCCCACCCCACAAACGTATCGGCTTCGATTCATAAGGCGAATGAATCGGGGCGCTTATCCTTGCTTGCTTGTATATAAACAGGGTCTGTCCCTACCCGATCACCGGCGCGCAAGGGACTGCGCGCCCTACCTGAACTTGGTTCCAGATTATCTCTGGGTAGGGCGGCGAGGCCCTTCGCCGCCGTCTTCCTCTGCGTGGCTGATGAAGAGGGATTTAACCACTGATAGGGAAATGAAGAAATTCAGATCCGAACAAAGAAATCCAAAATGTTGCGGCATTTTTATTCGGGCTGATCGCTCTTTGCTGTGTCGGTCACCTCAAATGACTGGCCCGAACCAAAAATCCCGCAACAGTTTTCTAGGGAATTGAAGAATAGAATCAGGGAACTTCGCGTTTTTTTATTTCCCCAAATTCCCGGAAAAACCGTTTTGCGATTTGGGGTGGCGCGAGCTTGCGCCAGCACAAATCGCAAAACATTATTCTTTTTCCCCTCTGGATTTCTTCATTTCCCTATTAGTGGTGAACTCTTTCTTCTACCCCTACTCAATCCCCGGCGCGCAAGGGCCTGCGCGCCCTACCTGAACTTGGTTCCAGATTATCTCTGGGTAGGGCGGCGAGGCCCTTCGCCGCCGTCTTCCTCCGCGTGGCTGATGAAGAGGGACTGTCACAGGAAACTCTGCTGGATCCTCTGACCCGGCCTAGCCGGAACCAAGATAAAGAGTTTGAAGGCCACGAAGATCACGAAGGATAAGAATTATTATTACCGCCGGAGGCGGAAAAACCTTAACTCTTCGCGGTCTTCGTGGCCTTCTGTTCAAATTCTTCTCTTCTCTGAATCCTGATCAAACCGCGATTGACTGAAGTCGCAAGGCACTAAAAACAAAAAAGACGCCCCATGTTACTGGGGCGTCTATCAAGCATCGATTCTCTTAGCTTCTTATTTCCGGCGAATCCGACGGAAACCAAGCACTCCCAATCCCGCCAGCATCAAAGCCACTGTAAGGGCTTGGGGTGCCGACTTAGGTCAGCGCAAAGTCATGAGTCAGGGCGCGGCAGACGATCATTTAGGGCTTTCGCTTCCTTATCCTTTGAACTATTCTAATGACATGACAACGATGACCATAGAATTACCTGATCAGATAGCCGAAGATGCAAAAGGGTTTATCAAGGCCGGGTTCTTCCGGTCTGAGAAGGAAATTATGCTGGCCGCGCTGGTAGATTTTCTTCGCCGAAACCGCGCTGAATTGATGGATCGTTTTGCGCATGAGGATATCGAGTGGGCAAAACGCGAAGCCCATAAATAATCATGAGAACGGTTGTTTGCGACGCCGGTCCTGTTATACACCTGCAAGAAGCCTGTTTGTTACATCTTCTCAAAGCATGCGGTTCTCTTTACGTTCCTGCACTTGTCCATGAGGAGATTTGCGCCAATTCCATATCGGGATTCGTCTGGCCCAAGTGGATTGAGGTTATCCAACTCAACAATAAAGATACCCAGCACGCCAATTTCCTGAGTCGTTCAAGTGATCTCCATGGGGGAGAATCGGCCGCCTTTGTTTTGAGTGAAAACCTCAAGGCAAACTGGTTTTTGACAGATGATGCCGCCGCGCGAGTTTTTGCCGCCACGCTCGGCATGGAGGTTCACGGATCTCTTGGAGTCGTGCTCTGGAATGTGGCCCATAGATATATAGATCGGGATCAAGGATTGACAGCGCTTACAGCTCTTTCCAACTCATCATTATGGTTGTCTACCCGGACCTTGGCTGATGCACGTGCCGCCATCATCGAGATTTGCACGACCCCATAATAGTGGCTGTCCCTACTGAATCCCCCGCGGTTCACCCCTCTGGGTAGGGCGGCGAGGCCCTTCGCCGCCGCCTTCCTCCGCGTGACTGATGAAGAGGGATTTCACCACCAGCCTTCGCACGTAGTGCAACGAAGAGCGATGGCTGGCACGCCGTAGTCCTCGTACCCGGGGCGTAGGCGGCTGTGATGCTACGGCTTGGCATGCTAATTAAGAAATGAAGAAATTCAGATCCGAACAAAGAAATCCCCTTCGAGAACCCTCAGGGCAGGCAAAATGTTGCGGCATTTTTATTCGAGCTGATCGCTCTTTGGGCCGTGTCGGTCACCTCAAATGACTGGCCCGAACCAAAAATCCCGCAACGGTATTTCCGGGAATTAAAGAATAGAATCAGGGATCTTTACGTTTTTTATTTCCCCAAATTCCCTGAAAAACCGTTATGCGATTTGTGCTGGCGCGAGCTTGCGCCGGCCAAATCGCATAACATTATTCTTTTTTCCCGCTGATTTCTTCATTTCCCTATCAGTGGTTAACTCTTTCTCCTCCTCCATCTTCCTCCACTGGGCACAAAAAAACGCCCCATGTTACTGGGGCGTCTCTCAAGCATCTATTCTCTTGCTTCTTATTTCCGACGGAACCGACGGAAACCAAGCACTCCCAATCCCGCCAGCATCAATGCCACTGTGCCGGGCTCTAGCCCGAAACCAGAGCCATCCAAGGTCCGTTAGGCGGTCTTCATCCGCTTGGCAGGTTTAGGAGGAAAAGAGACGATCCTTTCGGAATGCTTTTGCTCCCGCTGCCGAAGATCTTCCGCAAGCACGTTTAAGTCGAAGCCGAACTGCTCCGCATATTCCCGCCGCGCCATCCGTACTTTTTCAATAATTGAGTCAACCCACATGATTAGTCCTCCATCAATTCTTCCGGCGTGCAAATGACCGGACACACATAGGCTCATATCATCTTCATTGACAACAAGATGAGCATGGATTGAGCATGGCGCGATGCTGGAACTTCAGATTAGAACCTGTAAGGTCGGCGCACAACCCACATTATCGGTCGGCTTGCCTGAAAACAAACCCCTTCTCCCATTTCGATCACCCGTGTTGATGGCGCATTGGTAGTCCAGCCAAGGAGGTCGTGCCACTTGCCATCACCTTTCAACCCCAACCGGACATCGGGCAGACCGCGCGCATTCCAGAGGGTCAGCTTGTCGGCTTTCGCGGGATCATCACTAACCTGAGCCCCGTGGCTGGCGTTGATGAAGTCCTGCACGGAAACGTTGGCAGGATAGGGATAGCAGATCATGTTGACCGGATAATTGGTCGCCCCCACGAGCGAATTCGTGATTGCGTCCCGTAGAGTCAACTGCCCGTTTAAGGTAATCACGGAGTCAGGATTTTTCCGGATGAGCCATAAGGCTGTCCCAGCAGGAACACGCGCATCCACCGGGTCGTGAATATCGCGGTTAGTCGAGTAGAATCGGCCATCACTGTCCTTCATATATATGGTGTAGTTCTGGTGCAACACATCCCAAATCGCGACCTTATCCCCATCCGGCACTGGTGAGAGTTGATCACCGAACAATTCCTCAAGAGAAATAGGCCCGCCCCCGACAGATTCATAACAACACCCTGCAAAAACATGTGAATTCGCGGGCTTTTTCACAAATCCAACCATGTTGCAGCTTGTCGTCAAATCTGAACTTTTGACACGAGCCCCAGCGGTTGCATCTAAAGATGATGCGAGAAAGACCCAACTCAAGACAATGCCCGACCACACGAATCCCTTCACAAACCACCTCCTGTATTATGCGAGACTTTTCAAATATCCTGTTCCTATTTGATCCTTATGCCTATAAAAAAAAGAGGGTGATTCCTAAGAACCACCCCCTCTAAAATCATCAAAACTTGTCGCTTAACTCATTTCCGGCGAATCCGACGGAATCCAAGCACTCCCAATCCCGCCAGCATCAAAGCCACTGTGCTGGGCTCGGGTACGACGGCCGTGGTCGCGGAATAATTTGCATTGAAAAGAAAACTTTCCGATGCTGGAGTACTATTTTGCACTTGCGTGGTTAAATAAACCTGACTCATGCCATAATTCCCAGTCGTCGGAACTAGCCCTGCCCCATAATTAGGAGAAGCTGTATCGAAAAAACGTATCATAAACTGGCTACCCGGTGCATAAGTACTGTTAATATATGTACCCAATATAGTTCCTGGAAATGACATTGCACCTGTCCCAACATATGAAGTCTGAAGCACTACATCATCGCCCATCGTTCCATTTCCAGACGAAGCTATCCCATCATATGCTAATCCAATATAAAGCAACTGACAAAACCCAGCCGTTGCGCTTGAACCTGTAGCGGGTAAAAGTGTTATTCCATCTGATGCGTAAGCCTTACCCAAAGTAGCCGTACCCCAAGTAAAAGTTACATCAGCCAAACTTGAGCCAACAGCCAAAACCAAAACGACAAAAGTTAAACTTATTTTTTTAATCATTTTTTTCTTTCATTTAATTAATTAAATCAAAGCTCAATACGGTTTTACTTCAGTTAATTTTGCCAAAGATGCATTAATGTGCTTAAACCATGCACCATTACCCATCGGAATTTTATTTACAGTTGGCGCTAAATCATTACCAAGCTCATACCACTTGTTATCGGCGAAATAAAAATAATACGTTACATATGCACCCAACCCACCATTTTTTGTAACGTCCCAAATTATTACTAAATCAGAATCATCAATATAATTTCCAGCCGTAGCTGTCCAGATAACGTTGGTATCATTTAGAGGCATATCCACCGTATAGGCAGAACTAAACTGCGTGTAACCAGTGCCAAAAATAGTGACATTTGTCGATACTACTGGAACTTCGCCTGAAACTGTTAAATTGGTAGAAGCACCAATATGCTTAATCCAGAACCCTTGGCCGTTTGCTATTTGATTAGTTGTTGGCGCCAAATCATTCCCAAGTTCATACCACCTGTGGTCGGCGAAATAAAGATAGTACGTTACATATGCACCCATCCCACCGTTTTTCGTAACGTCCCAAATTATTATTAAATCAGCATCATCAATATAATTTCCGGCCACTAATCCCGCACCATTTACTGTCTGAATTGGAACCGCACTCACTCCCCCCACCTGGTTCCAGTTATTGCCGATGAAGTTGTAATTGGAGACAATATTTAAATTCTGGTACCCAACCATATTGACGCTGGTTACAGGATTCGCGGCCATTACTGACGCTCCGGCCAAGCCCAAACTCACTATTAACGCACCTAGTTTTTTCATGGTAATGCTCCCAATAAAAATTTAACCCCTGTTTGTGTCTGCCAATACTATACGACTCTCGCCCGATTGCATCAACAACAATTTTATGTTTTTGAAATCAGAATTTAAAACCCCAAATGCATTTATAAGAATAGCAGTGGTCGGCGTGCATTTCCAAATCTTTTTTTCAGGAGAAATCCGGCAAAATCAGGACTTTTCACGGAATTAAGAGAGCAAACTGCGCAGGGATGATGGAAATTATGCTCATTCCGTTGATCCCCAAAACCCGGATTTTTACATGGATATGCAGGATGCACAGGATAAGTTGAATCTTTTCTTATCCTGTCTATCTTGTACATCCATGTTAACTGCCCGCATTCAATTGGAGTCCACTGGGCAAGCCAGAATAAAAAATCGCAAAATATTGTGGGTTTCTTTTCGCGGCCTGCGGCGAGCCTGTCGAACTGCCAACCAACTCGACACAGCCGGATCCAAACCCGGATTTTTACATGGATATGCAGGATGCACAGGATAAGTTGAATCAATTTTTCCCATCCTGTCTATCCTGTACATCCATGTTAACTGCCCGCCTTCAATTGGAATCCACTGGGCATGCCCAAATCAATAATCACAAAACATTGTAGGTTTCTTTTCGCGGCCTGCGGCGAACCTGTCGAACTGCCAACCAACTCGACACAGCCGGATCCAAACCCGGATTTTTACATGGATATGCAGGATGCACAGGATAAGTTGAATCAAATTTTCCCATCCTGTCTATCCTGTACATCCATGTTAATTCGTATTATATTTATTCTAACTTTAAATCAATAAGGAGACTCTCATGGAACATGAAGACATTACGGAGCACATCCTGGCGGCTTCTTTCGAGATAATGAATGAAATCGGTCATGGCTTTCTGGAGTCAGTCTATGAACGTTCATTGTTTATTGTTCTGCAAGCTCGCGGACTCACAGTCCAGTCGCAAGTTCCGATTGAAGTTATGTTCCGCAAGAATGTCGTGGGGGAATTCTTTGCAGATTTGCTAGTCGAGAATAAAGTTATCGTCGAACTTAAAGCAGTCAAGTCATTGGCCCCGGAACATCAAGCACAGGTTATAAACTATTTAAACGCAACAGGAATTGAGGTTGGATTGCTCATCAATTTTGGCGCACCGAAAATGGATTATCACAGACTGGTGCGCAAAAAAGACTTCCAGCCAACCACCAGAACATGTCCATTTTGATAACAGGATTTACAGGATGCTTCAGGAAAAGAAACCCCTTCTTCCTTATCCTGTTTATCCTGTATATCCATGTTTGAATCTCTTTTCAGACCGCCAAAGTTGTCCTCACCAAGAGGCAGTTCCTGTTAGGAGCCTAAAGCCTAACCCGGCATAGCCGGAACCAAAATCCGAATTTCTAACATGGATATACAGGATGCACAGGATAAGTTGAATAAAACCACTCAGTCTTTTCAGTTTGATTATCCTGTATATCCTGTTTATCCATGTTTGATTCTCTTCGTTCTTAGCCTCGCCGGGATCACAAAGTTGAATAATTTATTTTGAGTCATATCATGTTGTTTCGCAATTCGTAGTGACGCATGTCGAAGAAATCATAACCAAGATTCGATTGATTCAAGTCGTAAGGCACTGAAGTCTCTTCACTGCGCGACGGGGGGGAGGACGCCTTCGTTGACCAACTGCGCATCCATCGCAGGAGTCAATTCCATGGGCAATGGCGGGCCCAGTTGACCACCAGATCGAATCAGTTCCATCTGATAATCCTGTAACTTTTGCTGGAGGTCAGCGGCGGATAACTTCGGGACGCCTTTCGTATGATCCACCACCCGCACATTCTTGTCCGGCGCAGAAGGATCAGCCTGCGGAGCAACCGGCGGCGGAGCCGAAATCGAGGAGGCAACCTGAATACCCGCCGCCGTTCTGCGGGCAATTGCGGGCGACACCGAACTTACCGCAGTTTCTGCAGGCACCGTTGCATTTTGCGCGGAAGCCGCTGTTGTGGCACTCTTCGTCGCCAGCGCAGGGTCTATGGCCATTCCAGGCGGCATCATTCCAGAACCCTCACGGGGAGGAGCCGTGCGGTCCGTCTGACGCTGACCCAGTTTCCGCTGGATCTCCGCCGCGATAGACTTGGGCGCGCCGCTGTTGTTGTCCGCAGGGCCGCCGGGACTATTGTTTACGGCGGCGGGGTATACGGGCGAGGCGTTTTGTGGTGGAGGGATCGCTTGCATACCGCGCGGTCCGCGAGTGAGCACAGGCGCCGCGGCTGTCGCCGACGTCATATCCATCCACACTTCCTCGCCGTCTTTTCTCAATAGCGCCTTCTCTTTTTCGAAATCGGCCTGGACCAGTTCCATGCCATCCTCGGCGTCCCCTTCGTAGAGGAAATAATTTTTCTTGGTGGTGGTGTTCACGATACCGACTTGGACTTTTCCGTTGAAGTGGTTGCGGGTGATGGCGCACATCTTGAGGTTCTTGGTGAAGCTCTCGACGGGCGGCTGGTTCGCGACGGCGGTGGCAGCGGCGAGCGCGGCAGCGGCCTTCTCGTCGCCGAAGGGCATGCGGGTGAGGATGACGGAGTAGCGATCGAAAGAGGAGGAGGAGTCAGTGGGCAGTGGGCTGTGGGCAGTGGGCGGTGTGGAGGAGTCAGTGGGCAGTGGGCGGTGGGCAGTGGGCAGTGTGGGAGAGGAGGAGGG
>Ga0118677_10010458_pt1 | contig 14176 bp, 9 predicted proteins | sample AliMusrvi5mmetaG_FD_86154 | JGI IMG/M metagenome (GOLD analysis project Ga0118677, IMG submission 86154) | reverse complement strand
GAGTTGTTGCTGCGTCTGCTTCAGATCAGACTGGGTCTTGGCCAGTTCTTTCTTGGTGCTGGCCAATTCGGTTTGCGCCTGTTCCTTCTGGCTGCGCTGACTATTGCGGTCGTCAGTCAACTTGGTAACGCTATCTTTCACCCAAACAAAGTTCACCACTCCCACAGCGAGCGCCGTAGCAAGGGCCAGAATCAGACTGATGCGAATCAACATGGTGGTTTGAAATTTTTCAAAGATTAAACCTTTGTTTCCGGTGTGTCAACGCCGTTTGCACTTTCCAAATCAACCAATTCAGCACATTTTTTGCAAGTCTGGCAGAATTTCTGGATTCCAACATCGATCGGTTTATCTGCGAGAAGGGGGAAATCTGTGGTCACCACGGAAGCCTTAAATCGACCACCCAGATAAGGATTTAAGGCCCAGCCCGCCCGACTTAATTCCCCCAGCCCGGCCAGGATAATCAATGGTGTCAGGATCACATCATAGGCTGGAATGGGTCCGCTTTGGAAGTGTGCCCTGGCAGGGAAACCCAGCCTGCGGATATAGGCAGCCATTGTGCAGGCCATGTGCGCCGAGGCATTGTAGGTGAGATAGCTCTCGGCGCTGGATATCCAATCGTGGCCGGTTGATCCCGCCATGGTGTCATAATCCCACTCAGACAGCAAAACGACAGCGTATTTATGTTCAAGATGAACGGCGTTGCCCTGTTGGTCCTTGCTGTAGATCGCCCACTGCGGCAGCTCGCAAATGCCCACTGCCTGTGCTTTTAGAAAATACCCCAATGCCTTGATGTGGGCGCTCATGATGGCGGGATCTGTGGGAATGGGGGCTTTGGCCGGGAAAATTTCGCCGTCACGGAGGGAAGCAAAATTTTTGCCAAAATCATACGACATGGCCGCGGTGAGCGGCGCCTTGGGACCAAACCGCATGAACTCCCGTTGGGTAACAGGGCCCAAACGGCCAGCTGCTGCCTGTGAAAAACCCTGGTCTCGGGCGTCGAGACGGTTAATTTCCCCGACAATTTGCGTGGTAATATGGTCCACCTGTTTAAATCCATTCATTGGATAGGGCGCGAGGGACTTTTTGCCAGTTAGAATACCAGGAATAATGGGGGAATTGCCCATAATTAAACTCCTTCATCGAATTGAATATCGTTTAGTGGGTAAATGTTAGAATTAAAAGCGAGATAAATGCTGTCGGATTCCATAGGTTGGAAGGGTATCCTTCCGCTCTGGTTGTGTGATTAATCAAGATTTGTAAAATTTTATCCTTAAAAACCTCCACAATATCAGTGTGCTGATATAATATCAGGGCACTGATACTATGTCAAGACCATGGAGAAATATGATGACCCAAAGCATTGGTTATTTGTTGAAATGCATCCAATACACCTTGCGACAGAGCCTGGACAATACATTGAGAGAAATTGGACTGACCACGCCGCAATATTCGGCATTAATGGCACTTGATCTGAACCCGGACGCATCGAATGCGGACCTGGCCCGTGCCTGTTTCGTGACGCCCCAGACCATGATTAAAATCCTTCAGGGTTTAGAGCAAGCTGGTTTTATTTCGCGTCATCCGCATACCTACAACCGCCGCATTATCGTCAACGAGTTAACCCCGGCTGCTGTTATAAAATTGATTGAAGCTCAAGGCAGGGTTGACCAGATTGAAAACCGCATGCAAGTTGGGTTAACCGACAGGGAACATGAATTACTGGCAGGCCTGTTATCCAGGTTTTACAAAAATCTGACGACCAGTGACAAACATTAAATCCTGATCTGATCCACGCTTTGTCAGGGTTATCTTTCATTTAAATTCAATATTATTTCAGCCTTATTTATCTGAGATGTCTTTGCGAGAAAAATTGCGGGCGCTTTTCCCGCAATTTGGCGCGGCAATCTTTTTGAAAGATTATTTTGCGTGGCCCACGAATGTGAGACCGGCTTTTTTTGGTTTTTTCTAAACATATCATAATTCATTGGGGTAGACGAAAATCGGTGTTCAACTGCGATAGCAGGCAGCCCGGTCACATCTTTTGTATTACTTCACCTTACTCCCCGAAAAGGCACACTCTTTTCGGGGAGTAATTTTAATCATAACTGCGATCAAACAAAAAAATAGGTGAGCTGCAATCCTGTTCCACGGACTCTGGTACGCCCCATTTTGGTGTTAGACCAAAAGGTTTCCCAATTAGCCTGGCCCGGGGGGGGATGGTTCAGACCTTCAAGAGGGTGTTCCAGAGGACCCGGCGTGATTAGAAAGCTCCATCACAATATTGAGATCCTCCTGCTGGTTGGCCCGCTCAGGAATGGCGTTATTCCCCGACGGATGTGAAAATGAAACCGAATCAGTTCCAAATTGGGACGGCGCAGAGGAATGGACATCGATATCAGGTAAACTGGACAGAGGCGCCTGTTCAATAAAAGAGCGAAAAATATTATCGAGGAAACTCACATCCGGATAACAATCGAGAGATGGGTGGTAGGTTTTATAAATCGTGGCTTACCACCCTGCCCGATCTCTTCAATTAATTTATATGGACCTATCATTTCCTCCAATATTTATTAGAATTTCCGAAAAAAAGTCCATATATTTATGCAATCGTATAAGCATAAGCGACCTGGCCATTGCGTTGAGAAGAAGTTTCATCTTTTGGCAGGTAGGCGCGGATATATTCAACAGTGGCCTTTTCCGCTGTTACCGTGACCCGCAGGTGCCCTGAACTGCCAATCACCTTCCCATTTATGTATCCGTAATCCTGGGCAAGCGCTATATTATCATAACGACTGATGCTGGGCTGGGGGCATTCCTGGTAAACGATGCCGTCCAAGTCCTGCTTGACAAAAACGTGGTCGTGGCCGTGAAATATGGCGCTGACCCGGTTTTTGACCATCAGTGGGTGGATGGGTAAGCCCCAACCAGGGCGCTGCTGACCGAAACCCCAACTCCCATCCTGGTTTTTGCCTCCCCATTCGTAATACCCGGCTGATTCGATTCCGCCGCGGGCATCCTTATCCCTACCGCCCACAAGGTTGTGGATAAATACGAATTTGAATTTAGCGCTGCTGGTTTCAAGAGCCTGTTTGAGCCAATCATACTGCGTTTTTCCGAGCGTCCAGCCCCAATTGCTATCGGGCTGTTGTTTGGGCTTACTGCGTGTGTACCAGAATGGGTCGAGAACAATCAATTGGGCATCTCCCCAGGTCCAGGCAAAATAACTGTCACGGATGCCGGTGAGCGGTTCCGGGGTGGTGCTGCCGGAATAAAAAGCACCCGGAACAGGATTGGGATAATATTTTTGCCGGGTCTGGGTGCACCAGACAGCCAGGTTCTGGTCACCGCCGTTGAGAAACCAGCCCAGTTCACCTTCATGGTTGCCGTTCACCAGGATGAGGGGCGCATCCGCGCCGATCAATCCAAAATGGGGGCGAATATCAGCATAGGTGCCAACCGTGCCTTCCAGGCTGGTGATGTTGAGTTTTTCGGTCATAAAAGTATCCCCCAGGTTGATGTGAAAATCCGGATGATCCTTGAGTGCATTGGCCAGCGTGATGCCATAGAGTTCGCTATTAAAATTAGGGTCATGGTTGTGCGGGTCGGCGTCGATGGTGAAGATAAAGGAGCTGCCGGGGGTGCGCTGGGTGACGAAGGTGTGCTCATTCCCGGCGGAATAACCGCCGCTGTTTGCCTGGCGAATACGCGTGCGGTAATAATATGGCGTACCCGGTTGAAGGTTGTTGATCAATACATTCACCGGAACTGCGGCGGCAACAGAGGTCACAACTGTTTGTAAAATATATTTTCCTGGAGCCGTTCCATACTCAAAATAGAGCTCGCTGTCACTGGCAGGAATGACATTTACAGTGACGGCACGGTCGGTGGGGCGGCCGAGAATTTCCCTGCCGATAAAATTGGAGTCGCTGGAAAGAGCAACATTTCCTTCATTCTCGCTGCTGGTACCCTGTTCATTGGCGTTTGGGTCCTTGCCACTCTGTCCCATTCCGCCCTGCCCTTTACTACCCTGTGAGGCGCCATTCTGGTTATTAGCATATTGCCCCCGGGCGGCAGCAGTTGGTGCTGCAGTTGGAACGGGTGTCATTGTTGGTATGACAGCTGTAAAAGCAGGGGGTGTTGGGGTGGGCAGCTCTTTAAAGCCACAGGCTGTCAAAACAACACTTCCAATACCAAGCGTTGAATATTTTATAAAGTTACGGCGGGATAGCTTTGACATCGTCAGGTCCTTGTTGAATTTTTACAAAAACGGTCGATTTTTATACCCTGGGTGGATTGTGACCGTCCAACACATCTACCCGGCATGATACGAAAACGCCAGTTCATCCGGCTTATCAAGATACGAGCGCACATAATCCACTTTTACCCCTTCAGGTGCTACAGTGACGCGCACATGCCCGCTGTTGGGAAATTTGTCACCCGTATGGTATGAATCTGTATTAACCGCAGCATAATTTGGGTCGGCGGGCTGCGGCAGGGTCTGGTAAACGAGACCATCGAGTTCCTGGTGCACAAATAGATGGTCGTGCCCCTGGAAATAAATGGTCACATGGTTGTCCACCATCAGCTGGTGAATGGTTTTTTCCCAGCTCCTGCGGTTGGCAGCCAGATTGGCTGCATCTCCCCATTCATATTTGCCGGCAACCTCGATGCCGCCGCGCTGGGTGCCAAGCACGTGATGAGAAAAGACAAGCTTGTATTTTGATGTGGAGCTTTCAAGGGTTTGTTTAAACCACTGGTACTGGGCATCGCCGATGGTGACCTGCCATAAATCGCGTTTTGCCTTTTGCTCGCGGTCACTTCCAAACTGGTTATCGACTGTGACCGGGGAATGCCAGTACTGGTCCAATACCACAAACAGGGCATCGCCCCAGGTGAAGGCATAATAATCGCGCAACTGGCCAATGAACTGTACCTGCTGGGTATCCCCCGCATAAAAAGCGTCCGAACCAGGTTGGGGATAGCAGGTATTGCGGGCGGTTTGAGCCCAGACTGCCACGTTATCAGCTGTACCATTCAGGTTAGACATCGAAGCCTGCTCGTGGTTGCCGTTCACCAGGAAAAGCGGTGCGCCTACCTGACTCAGCCACTGGCGCTGGTTAATATACAACGCCCGTACCGTTTCAGCGTTAACCGTTTTTAACGTGTCTACGCTGAAATCATCGCCAATCGTCATATAAAAATCGGGCTTGTCCGCAGCCGCGCTGAGCAGGGTGCGCGTATACAGGCCAGGGTCAAACTCTTTGTTGAAGCGCTCGGGGTGCGAATCACCCTGGATATCAAAGGTGAAGGTGCTGCCGGGAGCGCGCTGCGTGGCAAATGTGTGACCGGAACCCACCTTTTCCGCATAACGGATGCGGTAATTGTAAAGCGTGTTGGGCTGCAGCCCGCTGATTGTGGTTTCCAAGGGCATGCCGGCCGCGGCTGTCTGCGGGGCCGTCTGAAAGGTCTCCTGCCCGGATGCCGGACCATATTCGTAATAAAGGGTCATGGCTACTGCGGGGATCACATTAAGGGTAATGGAGGCGTTGGTCGGGCGCCCCAGGATCTCGGTGGCAATAAAATCGGGGTTGGCAGAGCTGGGCGCCGCCTGGGCATTTTTCCCGCCCTGTTTTTTGGCGCCATCGGTTTTAGCCTGTTTGGTGGGTTTGGATTCCCCGTTTTGTTTTTGGGCGGCGGTCGCTGCGGGAGACGGCGTTAAAAGGAGTGCTTCATTCGCAGGCAGGGGGGGCGGTAATGTGACCGGTAAACTGGTGGGAGAAGCGTTCGTAGCTGCCGGAGTGGGCAGCTCATTCAAGCCGCAGGCTGTCAGCATGAAGCTGCCAAGTCCGAACGTTGAATATTTGATAAAGTCGCGGCGGGATAACTTTGACATACTATTTCCTTTCAATTCAGCAAGTTCCTTTGACAATTACCTCGCGGGTAATTTGTCACATGCATCCCGGCAGAAGCGGCGATCACCGCAGGCCAGCTTATCCGATGAGTCACAAAGCTGTTTACAATCCTGCTGATTGCCTGCGGCTGTGAAGAGACTGTAATCCCCATTCTGTCCAAGAGTGGAAGCTGAGGTGAAAGTAATTAAATCACTGTTCTGGCTGAAATCATGATTGGGCACAGCATCCCGGCAGGTTTTGATCGCCGCTGCGTCAGCTCCCGGTAAGCAGTCACAGCAGTCTTTGGCCTGCCCGGAGTCGGATGTGTTATTGATGCAGATGCCGGATGTGAGGGCGGTTAGATCTTTGGAAACGACTTTCCCCCCTGCTTTTGAGGCAGCCTGTTGCCCGGCAGCGGATTGGGTTGATGGTGTAGCTGCATCGCCGTTTGGCGTTGGTTTTATCGCGTTTAATGCAGCTGTATCCACCATTGGCGTCACAGTATTGGTTTGTTGGGTGGTGGTTCTCCATCCCCAGGCAGCAATCAGGACAGCTGCGACCAGGATTCCTCCCCACACCCTGTTTTTTCCGGGGTTCTTCAACCCGCTTCCGACCAAAGCGCCAACGGCAAAGACGCCTAAACCGCCAGACAACCATAACAGCCAGGAGGCTGGACTGCTTAAAAGGTCGTTTTGTCCTGAATCGATCATAGATCCCGGAATAACCCCATTTGTCTGGTTGCTTGAAGCTATCCCCGCGGGAGTAAGGTAATCAGGCGTGCGACCGGTAATGGTATTTTTTGAAGTTAAAGTTTTACCCGCCAGTCCAGGATAGTCTGCGGTAAAGCGGTAAGCACGGAAAACCGAATTGGTCATGGGATAACTATCCTGCATTACGGCCAGGTTACCGGCTTGTGTGGCAGGATTAATATACTCCCACACCACGGTGCCATCCGCAGTCACTTCAAAAAGTTGGCCTTCAGTATCGGAACAGATCAAGGTATTCCCATTGGGTAAGCGTTGAGCTGACCCGCCGATGTGGTTAAAAAAGGCCACATTGCTTTTAGAGCTGTAGGTCCACACAACCTGGTTCGATATTTTTTTTGGCTGTTTGTGCGTGTCCTTCTCATCCACCGGAGCCAGCAGGGTATAGCCCGCAGCAGGCGGATTGACATATTGCCCCGTGTCCTGCTTGCTGGCGTTGAGATCAGCATTGATCTCAACGATATAGGATTGGGGTGTGCGCTCAAAAAGGTATTGGCCATTGTTAAATACCAGGAAATGTCCGGCCCCGGGGAGTCCTGGCTGGATCCATTGAATATCGTGGCTTCCGCCAATTTGTTTGGTTCCCATGGTTGAGTTCGTCCAGTTATCGGTGATCGAAGGAGGGTCGCCCTGTTTATAGAGAGCCGGATCACCAAAACGGTAGAGGAAATCACCCGCCTGGCTGGCCGCCAGCTTGATGCTGCCTGCAGGGTCACCCGATTGGAAAGTGTTGCCATGATCAATCACATAAAATTCGCCCTGGACCGAATTAATTACAATTTGGTCCAATGCCTGGTTGTAATCCAGAGAATTGCAGTGCAGCCAATCTTTACTGACTGAGTGGCCCGGAAGATTGAGATTGAGCCTGCCCGGATAATCGGCGATTGTTTTCCCGGCGCCCACATAGTTTGCCCTGGTGGCATCAACATCCTGGATGGCATGATCAAAAAATGACCATTCCCAGACAATTTTTCCCTGCATATCCACTTCGACAACTGTATCCATCTGGGCCCCGTTATAGGGTGCGTGCTTCGGGTCGCAACCGGCTGCGATACATTCGTCATTGGTCAGATCTTTATTGGCAATATAGAGCGTCGTATAAGCATTGAGTTTTGGATTAAAAATTCGCAAAAAATCATGATGAGGGTGATAATTTGTGCGAGTTTCGGTATACTTCCATACCACGTTTCCATTCCAATCCATTTCTTGAAAGCCGCCAAAGCCGCTCGGGTCATTCCTGCTTGCATCCAGCAGGTCCCCATTTTCGAGCAGTTTTGGGTTCGTGCCCATTTTCCAGGTATTGACCACACGACCTTCCATGTCAATCAGGTAACTATTACCCGCCCCTGCGAACAAAGTATAGCCGTTATAGGCATGGGTCTTATCCCAGTAGCGCGTTTCAGTTAAACCCGTAAGCGATTCATAGGCCTGCACGTGCATCACGTTCGTCAAGATGAGGGTGACCACGACAGCCAGGATCAGAAGGTTTAATCGTTTTTTCATCAGTGCTCTCCTGCAAGATTTGTAAATTCCGACTATTTATTGGGTGATTTCACCCAATAAATAGTCGGATAATGGTGATTATTTCTCTATTGTGCCTTTTGGAGTCAGATCTCGACCAACCAGGCCGGGAAAATCTGGCGCATAACGCTGCACTTTGAATACTTCGTTCAGGTATTGGCCCGCTTTTGCTGTGTCTTCGGGTATGGAATCAGTTGCACCCAATGCCCCCGTTTTTACCACCGGGTTGACATATTTCCAGACCAAACTGCCGCTGGGGGTTACTTCAAAAAGTGTGCCGTTGACACCTGAACAAATCAAGGTGTTCCCATTTGGCAGCCGCGTCGCCCCCGAAATCTCGGCCGAATAAAATGATTGAGGTGGGGTTGCCTGGTAAGTCCAGGTGAGCCTGCTGGGGCCGTATGCCGAATGGGCTGCCAGAGTGTAATTCCCGTTTGTATCGACCGGCGGTGTGATTTCATCGATCGAGCTGTATCCGCGTCCCAGGCCGTTATTGAAAATCAGGATATCGCCTGCACCCGGGCTGTTTGAGTCAATCCAGATTCCATCGTGCTGCTGAAATAACATTTCATTATTCCGGGTCCCGGCCTGGTATTGAGCGGGGTTTCCCCAGCGGTAGATCAGGTCGCCTCCTTTGCCAGACTTGCCGCCGGCGTGACTCGCTGCCTGCGCGCTGGTGGTACTGTGGTCTATGACCCAGATCTCGCTGTTACCGCGGACGCTGACCATCACCTGGTCCAGGGTGGGATTATACGTAATCGAGTTCATATGGTTCCAGAACACAGGAATATGCTGCCCGCCGTTCGGGTCAACCCGTTCAGGATGCGCGGCCACATTGCCAAAGTTGGTTTTTGAATTTGAAAAATTTTGCACAAAATGGTCCCAGACATGCCATTCCCAAACAACGGTGCCGCCGGTGGGCCCGGTCGGTTTGATTTCCACCACGGAGTCCGGCAGGATGTAACCCTGCTTCTGAACCTCCTGGAGTTTGCCCGGATCAAACCCAGCGGCAACAGCCTCGTCATAGGTCTTCTTTTCGACCACCAGCATGAGGATATTACCATTGGGCAGCGGGATGAAATCATGATGCTGCATGTACTGGTCGGTGGAATAGTCCAACTGCCAGACCAGGTTCCCACTCCAATCATATTCTTCAATTCTCCCGCCTTCCCCGCCGCCGGTATTGATGTTGGGGTTTCGGGTCGTTGCTGCCCGGATTAAATCGCCGTTGGGAAGCAGGTAGGCGGACTGTCCGGGCGGGTACTTGCTCGTCCAGGTATGAACCACGCGCCCTGCGTTATCAATAAGGTAGGTAACGCCGTATTGCTTGGGGGCCATCAGCGTGTAGCCCTGGAATGACTGTGGATCATTCAGGAACAATCCAACCGTCCTGCCAGCGATATTTGAACTTGTGGCAGCGGCTGCCTGAGTGGGCTGGTTTTGGACCGCCTGCGTGGGTTGAACCTGGTTGGTCCCCGCAGCGCTGGTTTGTGAATTTGGTCGAACGATGCGGAAACCGATCTCATCATTCGCTTCCTGAAACTCGCCGGGCCCAAGATAGTAAGCCGGGTCGCGGTTGGAGACGCGTGAATGCCCGTTATCAACGGGCTGGTTCTGGAAGGTTACCATCTCTCCGTTGTACCAGCTGCCGCCGCGTAAACCGTGATAAGGTTTGCCGTCCGGCATGAGGCTGGCCTGCGCCATGGTGGGGCCGGTGGGATTCTCTGCCGGACTGATGCTGTAATAATTCTGGACGTACCAATCATTGACCCATTGCCACACATTGCCCGCCATGTCGTACAAGCCAAATCCATTGGCGCCGTTGGACGTCTGGTAGGTTTCCTGGCTGCCCGGCCAGCCAAAGTCACTTTTTTTATGTGACTGGCCGTCATAGAAGCCAACCGGAGTCGTCCCGGGCTGAGATCCGGTTTCGTAAGGGTCTCCCGAATTTGGCCAGTTGGCTCTTGTTTTATCGGCGTCATTACCCCAGGGATAATTGTAATAAGGATTATATTGACCGCCACGGGCGGCGTATTCCCATTCGGCTTCGGTTGGCAGCCGGTATCCATTTTTACTGAAATCGCACACCCAGCTGGTGGTGTCGTAACAGGCTTCGTAGCCATCCTCCAGGCTGAGCCAATTGCTGTAAGCGGCCGCGCCGTACCAGGTGACACCCGTGACAGGATGATTGCCGCGGTTATCAAGCGCCGAAAACTTGCTCCCGTCCCAACTGATTGTGCCGTACTGGAAAGCCTGGCTGGTCTTATAAAGGATATCTTTACCGCCTTTGAGGTAAACAGTTCCTTTGGACACGGTGATTAAACCCTGCGACAGGGCAGAGGTCAGGTAGTCGCAGTATTGTTGAACGGTAATATCATACTTGCCGATCGAAAATGCACTGATGCTCACCTGGTGGATGGGAAGTTCATCGGTGGGATGTTGGGGATCCACAAAACCGATATGATCTCCCATTTGGAACGCCCCGGCAGGGATAGATACCATTCCAGGCTGCGATGAAACCCTGGAGGAAGGCACAGAGGTTGGCGCTGAGGACGGTGTGGCTTGAACCTGGGCTCCCCCATTCTGATCGCCTTGTCCGGATGGTTCTCCGGCATTTGCCTGGCTATTATTTGAAGATGAACAGCTTGATGGGATTGCCTGCCGCATGGCCTGTTGGAGTGCCTCCGCGGTAAGGCCGAGTTTGGCGGCAGCAGCAGTTAAATCGGGTTTGCCCTGTGCAGGGTGCCCCAGCGCAGATTGCAGCCGGTCAACCGTGATATTTAAAGCCTCCGCGGCTTTGGTCAGGTCCGGGCGGCAGTCAGTCTGCCCATTCTGGTCACTTTGGCCATTTTGTCCGGCTGCTTGAGTTGCAGAAGGATCGCCAGAAGATTGAGGTGCTGCAATTGTTGGTGAGACCGGCGATGGAAGGCCCGGAGTTATGGATTGAAGTGAACAGCCTGTCAACAACAGGGATACGATCAGGAATAGCGAACTTATTTTGATTTTCATTATTTTCCTTTCATCATACAACTACCATGAGTATATAATGTTCTCTTTTTCCGGAAGCGTACCTGAAATCATTTCTTTCGTGCAAGAGGCATGCATCTACTCACCTGGTGATGTGATTAAATACACTGGAGCATCCAAAAACCCATGACAGCTGTCATGGGTGCCTTTTATCCCCATATGCTATGATTTATCCATGATTATTAATTCTATGGTTCATTCGCGGGTAATCCGCAGCGCCGCCTGGATGTGGATCATCTATCTGGCATGTCTGGCAGTCGTTGATGAACTGATATACATTGGCGGTCCCCCTCTTCCCATCCTGTGGTACTGGTTGGTCAATGGAATCCCTGCCTTGATATTTCTGGGACTGGCCTACTTAAAATGGTTGGAAAGGGGCACCCAATTCATCACCCCATTGATGATCCTGCTTATTTCGGCAGTTCCCATTCTGGTCAACCACCTCTTTGATCTGCGCCTTCCCCAGGCGCCATTATCTAATCTGGAAGGAATGGTCCTCCGGCAGCTGCCCGTTTTATTCATTGGGTTGGTCCTGGTTGCCTGGCATTACCAGCTGCTGACCATGCTTGTTTACAGTGTGAGTACGAATTTATTTGAATTATGCATCGTTTTTGCCCTGGGGCGTTTGGCAGGCCCACAACTGACGGTTTTTATTTTTATTGTTATGATCAGAACCGTTTGTTTTATTGTGGTCGGTGTGTTTGTTAACCAACTTATCACTTATTTGCGCGCTCAACAGGAATCATTGAAGGTTGCCAATGCGCAGTTAACCCACTATGCCAGCACACTGGAAAGCCTGACGGTCAGCCGTGAACGCAACCGCATGTCCCGCGAGCTGCATGATACCGTTGTGCATACCTTGAGCGGCTTATCGGTGCAGCTTGAAGCAGCTAAAGCCTATTGGAGTGTTAACCCGGACACGGCAAAACACCTTTTGGATCAATCTTTGGAAGCCACCCGTTCCGGCCTGTTGGAAACCCGGCGGGCGCTTAAGGAACTACGCGCCAGCCCCCTGGAAGATTTAGGGCTTGTTTCTGCCCTGCAGCAGGTGAGCCGGGCGGCTGCCGACCGGGGCCGCCTGGCCCTGGATATCTCCCTTCCCGATCAGGACCTGCTTTTATCCCCGGATGTAGAACAATGCATCTACCGCATTACGCAGGAAGCGCTCGAAAATGTGGTCCATCACGCCAATGCCCGGCGGATGACGGTTAAACTCACCATAAAAGATAAAAATATAACACTTGATATTGGTGATGACGGCATCGGTTTTAATCCGGATGCCCATGCTCCCGGTGGACACTTCGGCCTGGCAGGGATGCGCGAACGGGCGCTGCTGGTGGGGGGGGATCTGAGCATTGTCAGCCGGCCAAAAAATGGATCCACAATCCAACTGGTGATTAAAGGATGTGTCGGATGAAAGTCATTGTTTGCGATGATCAGGCTATTGTGCGCGATGGGCTGGAACTGCTTTTAAAGTTGGAAAAGGATATTGATGTGATTGGACTGGCACAGGACGGCGCCGAAGCGCTTGAATTGGTGGGCAAACATCCGCCTGACCTGGTGCTGATGGATTTAAAAATGCCCGGCATGAACGGTGTGGAAGCCACGCGACGGATCTGCGCGGAATATCCATTGGTAAAGGTTCTGGTATTAACCACCTTCGACGACGATGAGTGGGTTTTTGATGCCATTCGGGCCGGGGCATGCGGGTATTTATTAAAAGATACACCCCGGGAAAAAGTGATTGAAGCCATTCGCGGAACCCTGGCAGGGAAATCGTACGTGGATCCGATGGTAGCTGGTAAGTTAATCAATCAGGTTTCAAGTAAACAGGAATTGCCATCAACGCTTATTTCCGCTAAATTGACTGAGCGCGAAGTGGAAATCTTACACCTTATTGCCAGGGGGCTTTCCAATGCTGAAATTGCGGACAGGCTGCATCTGTCTGAAGGTACGGTTCGCAACCATATCAGTTCCATATTTTCCAAACTGGATGTCTCAGATCGTACCCATGCGGCGATTATTGCCATCCGGCATGGATTGGATTGAACATCCTCTTTTATGCACCGCTGACTATAAATATAAAATCCGCACTCGCCTTAAGCCAATATTAATAGAACTTACCTGTTGCCCTACACCCGTGCAGACGGTTACCTGGCGGCGACATTGGACTCGCACGGCGCTTCGCCCCTGATCTTTGCCACCGGACGGGCCGTGCTGACTTTTGGCGGCTATGTGGGCAAGGACGATATCCTGACTCCCACCGGGCTGAAAGAGTTGGCAGCGAGCGGCCGGTTAAGGTATGAGATTGACGACGGCTACCTATGGGATAAGCCCGCGATTAATAGCTGGGTGAAGACAAATTGCAGCGTCGCACAGGCGCCAGGTGTGGATGCATCTGCCAGCGCCGGGCATACATCCACTGGCAAGCCGCGCGACCAGCAGTTCACGGCACTCTATGACTGTGCAACGCTGGCCAACTGACCTTACTCATCAAGGAATCTGGAAAATACGACCACCGGGCAGTTGAATGACAACTGCCAGTGGTCGTATTGACTGCTTAATGCCCTTGATTCAGGAAAAAGAGGTGTGAGGTTAATCATGTCTGCTGGTGAGTGCAGGCATGGGGGCGGCAGTCAAGCGATGATTGCAGGCACTCCGGGTAAAGTTGGTAAATGGATAAACTCTAATAAACAAAGCAGACCTCTTTCCCGAACCATCTGAAGAAGGGACGGCAAAAAAAATGAAAACGAGAACATTCACCCTGTCTTTATTTCTGGTGCTGGCTAGTATTCTGGCCAGCAGCTGTTCGCGCACTTTACCTGCCGCTATAAACTCGATCCCGTTGGAAACCCTGGCGGTTCCGACTCTGGCAGCCCTTCCGTCCACCACGACGGCTGCGCCCGCACAGACCAAGCAGGCACAGGGCGAAACCCCAACTCCGGCTGCCACGCAAAGCAGCCCAATTATTCC
>Ga0118677_10010457_pt1 | contig 14179 bp, 8 predicted proteins | sample AliMusrvi5mmetaG_FD_86154 | JGI IMG/M metagenome (GOLD analysis project Ga0118677, IMG submission 86154) | reverse complement strand
CTCGTCCCGCGTTCGCAACGGCAGGTTGGCTTGCAGCGGTCGCCGTGGTCGATCTGATTCGCCAAAGTGGTGGCCCGGCTGGGGTTGGCCTGCTCAACTTTGTGTTCGGTTGGGCGCTGGCCGGCCAGACGGGCCTGTGGCTGTTCGACGCAAGTAGGCGACCTAGTCGACGGACTGCCTTGCAAATCGCTGGGGGTGCTTTCACAGCGAATGTGCTGATGGTCGCACTCGGACCGTGGCCGCGGTCGATGGTCGGACTGCCGGGTGAGCGCATTTCGAATATGGCGCCACCGTCGCTGGTGCTCGGCCTACACGCGATCACTTTGGCTGCGCTCGTGGCCGCCAGTTACGCACAACTGGAGCGTCTGGCATCGGCTACGCGCATCTGGTTGCCGACGGTGGCGATCAACGCCGCAGCAATGACTATTTACCTTTGGCATCTAGTGGCGCTGATCGTGGCGCTCTTGATCGTTAACTTGGCCGGGCTAGATCTCGTTGGGTATTCAACTTCCGGGTGGGTTGGCCCACGACTGCTCTTCTGGAGCAGTTTTGCACTGCTTACATTGATCTTGGTCCGCACGTTCCGCCCTCTCGAACATGCGAAGTTGCCCTGGTGGGACGCTGCCGCATCGTTTTCGCCCACCCGAACCTGGACTTACCGTTGGCGTTCGGCCGTGTCGGTTGGCGGCGTTCTACTGACGGCAATCGCACTGCTTGCGCTGTCCGTAACAGGACTCGTTGGCTTTCCATTCAATTCTTCCGTGAGCTACGCCGGATTCAGCTTCACGCCAGGCCTAGCGATTGGCGTCGCGGCCATCGGCTTGGTGCTGATCCGGATTGCGGCGGTCGGCAACCCCACCCCTGATGGCAGAAGACTTTGAGCACCTGGCCGGAGCAAGTTGTTGCCGCGTCTACTGCGGCGCTTCAGCCGCATGCCGATCGCGAACGTGCACTAGGTGCGGAGGCGTACATGAAGCATGTTGCGCCGTTCCTGGGGATCCCGGCCGAGCCGCGCCGTAAGTATCTGCGCGCGGCTTGGGTCGATTTGCCGATACCCACCAGTGAACAACTTGGCCGAGCGGCTCGCCAACTGATGCAACTACCTGAGCGCGAATACCACTACGCAGCCTACGACTTGCTGGTGAAGTACCTCGCGAACGCGAACGAGCACTTCTTGGCAGAACACGTGCAAGTCCTGTTGGTGACCAAACCTTGGTGGGACACCGTGGACGGTCTAGTCAATGCAGGAGTAAGTCCCCTCGCCCGACGGTACGAATCGACGGCATTGATTGACGCTTGGTCCGAGTCCGGCAATATCTGGCTGATCCGGGCAGCGATCGGCCATCAACGCGGCTGGCGCACCGACACCGACGTAGATCGGGTCTTTGCACCTTTGCGGTCGACACTGGGAGAACGCGGAGTTCTTCGTGGCCAAGGCAATCGGCTGGGCTTTACGAGACCTTGCCCGTTTGGATCCGCCCGCGGTGCGCGCGTTTCTTGCAACGCACGAGCATCCGAACATGGTGGCCGTTCGCGAGGCCAACCGGGGCCTGAACCGTTGAATTCCTAGGCGTGGACCGCAATGCTGCGACCGCCGGTCAGTTGCAGCAGTTCAGCCAAATTTGTTGGCCATACCGCGTGTGGATGCCCGGCAGCGGCCCAGACAACCGCGAAATCACCGAGATGTTCGTCTACGTAGACCGGCAAAACGGTGAGGTGTCCGATCGGTGCGACGCCTCCAATCGACATGCCCGTGACATCGCGCACGTAATTAGCCTCGGCCCGCTCTAACGTCGCCCCCACCGATTGCCCCACCACATCCACGTCGACCCGATGATCTCCCGACGCGAGCACCAGAACGGGGGCACCGGCGGCAACAAAGACCAGCGACTTCACGATCGCGCCTACGGGGACAGCCAGTCCGGCCGCGGCGTCTTCAGCAGTGCGAGCAGTATCGGGCAGCACAACTACGCGTTCGTCCAGTCCGGCAGCGGCCAGCACCGCAGTTACCCGTTGCACGGCAGCGTGGTTACGAATCTTTTGTTCCGACATCGAATGCCTCCGCTGCAAGTTTCACTATGCCAAGCCGCTGGCACCGTATCGCACGTCAATGAATCGTCGATGTCTCTCGGCGCCATATGCCGCTGCGATTACGAGCACAACGCCGAGCCCTTGCATCGCCGTCGGAACCTGGTGCAGGAAAAGGAATCCGACCAGAAGACCGACCGCCGGTTCCAAACACATCAGGGTCCCGAAGGTTTCCGGCGGCAGATCACGCAGTGCCCCCATCTCTAGCCAGAAAGCCGCCACTGGCGTCAGCAACGCCACTCCGCCGGCCGCCAGAAGCAACGAGATCGTCAGGTGAGGCAACGCCGCACCAATGCCGAACGGTGTGGCCACGAGCGCAGCCACCACCATCGACACAACCAGTCCTTCGGCACCGTCGAATCGGTTGGCAACGTGCTGCGTCAGCAGGATGTAGGTACCCCAAAGAACGCCGTCGAGTAGGGCAAACCCGACACCCACCCAGTTGATGTGACCAGCCCAAGGCGTCGTCAGCACAAGGACCCCGACTAGTCCGATCATCGGCCAGATCAGGCCAAGTCGACTTCGCGTCTTAGCCACTGCGACGGCCAGTGGCCCCATGAACGAAAGTGCCACAGCCGTGCCAAGCGGGAGCCGGGCCAAGGCTTCGAAGAACGCCAGCATCATTAGGCCGTTGACCACGCCAAGTCCGGCGGACTCCGCGGTGCCTCGGGTCAAGCGGAACATGCATTCCAGCTCGAAGCGGCCGGCGCTGCCGGGAACCGCCACGATGCGGGATTGGCAGGTCCATTCGGCCTCGCCGCAGGTCAGGCTGGCTTCTTCTGCTAGCTCGAATGAGCATTCCTCGCGCAGGCGGTTGCCGTCGTAGTGCCGGACCACCGGTTGGATGGTTGCGGCATGGTGTGCCAAAGTTTGCTGGATGGTTTTCATGAGGTGATTTGCAATGATTCAGGGAAAGTCGGCGCGCAGGTGCACCACACCATAAGCCGGGACGCGGATAGCGCCACTCACGGCAGTCACGGGTTGTTCGGTCAAATCCGTCAACCAGACGGCGGCAGGCTTGATATTATGCCATGTCAGGGTGGCTGTTTGCGGCAGATCGGAGACACCGAACAAACGCACGATGAGCGCCTTGCCATCGGCGCTGACCTTGAGCGTTTCTATCAGAACATCCGGCGTCGAGATGGTTACCAAGGAACCGGCGGCCTGGGCGGCTGTCGCCGCCGCCACCAACAAAGGACGCGTCGTCTCATGGCCGAAGCGCGCGGCCATCGCCGCCGCGTAACCGCCCTTATGCGGTCGCACCACATAACGCAGGGTGGCCATGCCCGGCTGATCGGCTTTGTAATTGGTGTTCCAATGGTTGTTTTGCGCCCAGGAGTAGAGCGTTTGGGAATCCAGCGCCCGGGTCATGTAGGCTTCCGGTGGCACGGTCTGCCACTCGCCAAACCCCACGCCGCCTACCAAATTGGCGGTCAGCCCGCCGATTTCCATCAGCGGCGTGTCGACCGGCGCCCAGGTGACGCCGCGATCGTTGTTAGACACATCCACCCAGCGCTGGACGGTAAACCAGTTGGAACAGGCACCGGGCAACTGATCCACATTCGGGCGCACCACCGCCCAGGGTGTCTCCATGCGCACCGTGCCCCCGGGCACATGGAAGCCGAATCCGAAGTGGACCGCATCCTTGTCCCTAACAGAGAGACGATCCACATGGTTGATCATTTCCACCCGGTCCAACCCGTCGATCACGCGCACTTCCCGGACCAAACGGTTGCAGCCGGGGGCATCCGATTCAATGCGCAGTGATGCCACCAAGGGACCGTTTTCCAATACCTCGACGCGCACTGGGCCGTTGCCTTGGGCGTTTGCGGTGTCAGCACCCAGCACATAGCGATAGTCGTTGAGCGCCACCAGAGCCGATAGATCGACGTATTCGTGGTCGCTGTCTGTGAGCTTGAGGCTGGTGACGGCGCCGCTGGTCGGATCGACTTCCAAGCAGAGGAGGGATGTCTGCAAGGTTAGTCCGGTGGCCCGTGCGGCACCGATGGCCGGTGGTGGCAGGTTGCTGAGCTGATAGCGCCGGGTCCCGAACGGCGGCACCTGCCGAGCCAGGAACGCCAGTTCGCCGGAGGCGAGGCGCTGGCAGGCAACGGGTTGGCCCAGTTCATCGAGCACCGATTGGCCACCCAATTCGGGAGGCACCACCGCCAGGTCCGTGCGTTCCCACTGTGTGGTGTTATAGACATCGATCACGCTGGTCGTGGTGGCCGGCGGCAGGGCGGCGCTGAGCAACGCGCGGGATTGGCGGTCGGCCTCCCTGGCAAAATCCCCTTTCACCTGCCACTGGTCTAACGTGAGCGGAGCATCCGGTTGCAGCACGCTGCACCACGCGCCCCAGGTATGTTCGCCGTAAAGCAACACGTTTTCCCAGGCGGCGGCGAATCCGGCGGCGGGATAAGCGCCCGGATCAGTCATGGCATACAAGGCGTCGGCTTGAACCAGGCGCTCGGCGGCACCCCGGTTCATGGCGGTTTCGCGCGCGGTGGATCCCGCGCCGTCCTCCCAGTGGGGTGTTAGATCGCCGGCGAATTCCGGTAAACTCATGCCGTGCCTGGCCTCGAAGTCCTGGAAGAACTCGCGGGCCAACCCGATGTGCACCTTGGGCACGGCATACTTGGCATTCCAGGCCGTCACCTTGTTCACGAGTTGGTCATCCGGCGGTGCATTATCCACTCCACCATTCGGCCAGGACGCCACCCAGAAGATGAATGCGGCATCATAGGGGAAGCCGCCGCGCTCAAGCTGGGCCACCTGGTTGATGACGGCTTGTTCGAGGTTGCCCTTGCGATGATAGTTGTCCACCACCCAGCACAACACGCGTTCCTCGCCGCTTTGCGACATCCAGTAAAACGGCTTGTCATCCCACACATGGATGTGGCCCACGCGGTCGGCCATGTTAGGTCCGACGGCAAAGTATTTCACGCCCGCCTGCGCCAGCATCGGCACGATGCCCCAGGCAAAACCCGGGATGTCGCAAATGGCCGCGGTTGCCAGCGGTACTCCTGTTAGCCTGGCAATTTGCACACCGCTGGCCAGACATTGTGCCAACTCCTCTGGGCGGCACAGACCGGTGAGCATGTTGGCATAGAGCGCGTTGACTTCCACGTCGCCCCGGCGCACCGCCGCGATGAACGCCTCGCGCTGCTCCGGGGTTGCCCGCCGGAGGTAATGGTCGAGTGTCCAAACCGCCTCGGGATTCCACTTGAAGCGCAGGCCCGGCGGGTTGGCCGAACTGGCTTCAGCCAGCTTGATGGCGGATTCGAGATTCCGCACTTGCAAGTCGAGGACTTCCGCCTGGCGGTGGGTATAGCCGATATCGACATGCGAATGCGGCAGCACCCACATGTCGCGGATGCGGGGCGGGCTGATTGAAATCCGGACATCGGCCAGCACCTTGCTCCAGGTGGTGATACGCAAGGCCACCGTGCGCGGTTGATCCGCCGCGGCGACCTTCAGCTCGAACGACTGCTCGCCCTGTTTGAGCGGCACCTTGACCGGCGCCCCCCCATCCAACAGCACGGTCGCTTCGTGGTCGTCACCGGCATACCACAACACCACTGTGAGAGGCTGCAGGTTCCTGCCGTCTTCCCGCAACCAGACCGGCGGCACCTGAATGCCCAGCAATCGGGTTGCCGAAAGGATCGGTGGATCAGCGGTTTCGTTTGGTTTCATGCGGGTTCGGTTGTGATCATGTGGGTCCGGCGGCGGACGAGCCGACGGCTGCACTCCGCCATTTGCGGGCATTGAGCTCGGCGCGGATTTCCTGCAGGCGACGCCTCGATAGCGGATAGATGAAGATGGATAACATCCCGATGAGAAATCCCGTCGGCTGGGTGATGACCAGCGCCAGGAGCCAGAAGTGAATGGTGCCGGCAGGTTGCACGTCAAGCTTGGAGTCGAATCCGGAGGCAACTAACAGGAACCCCTGGAGTGCCAGCGAGACGGCCATGGCGATCTTGTCGGTGGTGACAAAGACCGCGCCGTAAAACGCCTCGCGGCGGTGCCCGGACTTGAGTTCGTCCAAGTCACAGACATCGGCAATCATGGAATTCAAAATCATGGGAATGGTGGAGGTGAACATGCCGATCAGTGCCGCGGTGATGAGGCAGGGCCAATGTATCGAAAATCCATTGCCGGCGGCACCCCAAGGCAGCGGGATATGCACGAATGCGCCGGGCATATTGGTGAAGGTGAACCACAACGAGGCATACGCCACCGCGCTCATCGTGAGCATTGCCAGCAGGCTGTTCTTCTTGCCAATCCGGTCGGTGAGCCAGGCCACCGGTGCCATCGAACACAGGCTGCAGACATTGATGGCATTGAAGAAAACCGCCAGATACGCCGAACCGGCACGCTGGTCACCCTGCGTGATGTGATAGAGAAATATGAACGCGAAGAAGATCCCGGTCACTTGCATGCAAAACTTGGTGATGACATTGCTGACCACCAGCAGCCGGAACGGCTTGTTGTCGAGCGTCAGCCTGGCGGCGCGCAGAAAACCGATCTTTGCCTCGCCGCGGTGATCGGCGACTTTCTCTTTGCAGAACAACACCGAGGGCAAGCCCGCCAGCAGGATCAACGCCGCGACAATCGCGCTTACCGTGATGATCCCTTCGGACCCCCGCAAAACCTGTGCCCGCGGGCCCTCCAGCCACATGGCCAAGGGCAACGACCATGGGTTCAAAAATCCGGCCACCGCAAACAACGTGAAACGCCACTTGAACAAATGCGTGCGTTCATTGTAGTCGGTGGTCATCTCATAGCCCATCGCCGCGTGCGGAATGCAGAAAAACGCGTAGCCCACCGCGTAGAGCAGCGACATCAGCACCGCCAGATAGGCAAACGTCCGCCAATCCCCGCCGGCAGGCGCGTGCGGCGGATACCACAAGAGCATCGTGGTCACCGCGCTGATGATCAGCCCCGCCAGCATCCACGGCCGCCGCCGGCCCCAGCGCGAACGGGTGTTGTCGGAGAGATGGCCGACCATCGGGTCGGTCACAAAATCCAGAAACCGGGGAATGGCGCACGCCAGATTGACCAATGCCGCATTGACACCCAGCGCGTTGACATAGATCACATTGACCAGGCTGCCGGTGCCGTTGTAAATCATGGCATCGGAGAAGCCGCCCAATCCCCATAAAAAGCGGGTCTTGGTGGGCACCTCGACCGCGAGGGGCTCACGCTCATCTGTACACGGCTTATGACTTGAGGGGATCATGTGTTCCTTGCTAGTATTATTTCTGGATTGACTCCGTCGCCGGAAGAGTCACGCGAAAGTCCGCCGGTTTCGTGCCGCGTTTGACCAACGTGAGCGTTTCGCCCTTTTGGGTTTTGATGGTCATGAGGGTCTGTGCGGTCACGGTAAAGTCGGTGACTTCCACGCCGTTGCGAAAAAGGGTGACCTTGCCGTCCGGCCATGGGTTGCGGATCCTGCACGTGCCTCCCAACTGGGAAACGATCTCCACATAACTCACAGCCCCGCCCTTGGCCGCTGCCGACACCAAAAAACCGCCCTTGGCTAACAACCTGAATGATGCCGGTTTGGCAACGTCCCAGGCCGGGAACACCCGGATCACCGGCTCGCCGCCGGCATCCGGCGCGATGCTCTGCAAGAGGCCCTTCTGCAAGCCGGCGCTGAGCATGCCGAAGCCCTGCAGCATGTCATAATAACACTCCTGATGAAAGCGGTTGGCGACGGTCCCTAACACCTGGTTGATGTCGTGGTCCAGACTGGCCATGATGGCGGGGTATTCGGGTCGCGCGAGGGTGGCGGCATCCAGCACATATTTGCCGCCCTGATAGCCATAGGTGTCTTTCGACGGCTTGCCTTTCCAGTCCAGGCCTTTCATGTTCAGAAGATAGCCCGGATGTTTCTCGAACGTGTTGTTCGCAATGTTCCAATCCGCGACCACCTTCAATGCCTTCTTGTCGGCCGGTTGGGTCTTGAGGGTCTCCCTAGCCTGCGCCACGGTTTCGAGCGTCAGAAGGTCGAAGTTCTCCAACATCCGCAAGCGCGGGCTCTCCGCCCCCCAGACGCCGTCACCGGGGCCGTTGATCACCGGGCGGCAGGCTTGCGCCCAGGTTGGTTTGCCCGGCGTGTCGTCCAGCTTGCCGACCGCCTCGGGATCGCTGCTGAGCACGTAGGGCGTCAGCTTGTCGATGATGTTCTGCCACTCCGGACGCAGCGGCGCATCCACATTCAACAATTGGGACGCCTTGATCGCCGCGGTCAGGGAGCCACGGATGAAGGCAATGTCGTCAACCGCGTCCTTCGCGCCATAGATGTGTTCGTGGATGTTGCTTTTGTAATGGTGATAGAAACCATCGGCCTCGAGTTTCAGGTGCGGGGTATTCCGATAGAACTCGGCCGCGCCCTTGATCATTTTGTAGGAGTCTTTGAGGAATTTGAGATCCAGGGTGTAAAGGTAGCGGTCCCAGTAGTGTTCGGCTTTCTCGGCTCCGTTGATAGTGGTCAAGCCGGTCCACCCCGAGGGCAACTGCCACCGGGAATCATGATAATGGCGGAGGATCGCAAAGAGCGTCAGCGCGGGGGTCATCGGCCCGGCACCATCGGGCGTGGTGCAGGCCAGCAAATCCTTGGAAATGCTATCTGGAACTTTCTCCGGACCATTCCACGGCCGGGTCTCCTCGATGAAGATTGCCTCGGTCTCCTTACCGATCCACTGCTGCCGGGCCAGGGTTTTGTAACTCTCATAGTTCTTCAGATTCATACGCAAGGTGGCATCCTGCAGCTCGCCATGATTGGCACCTTCATACGAATGCTGCATCGGTTCCTCGTTGAATCCCCAGGACATCGATCCCCAGCCGAAGTTGTTGCCGTTGGTGTTCCAGATGTTGCCGCCGAACCTCGCCGGGTATTGCCCGCGCGTGCTGCTGGCCATCAAATACAAGTAGTAATACCATGTGTTCTGGATCGATCGGCTGGCCTCATCCGCAGGCAGGCACACATAGGATTTCCCCCAGAACTCCCGCCACCAGGCCTGGTTCGAAGCAAACATCTTGTCATAGCCTTTGGCCTTGGCCGCTTTCGCACGCTCTTTGGCCTTGGCGAGCACCTGGGCCACGCTGACTTTTTTGTCCAGAGTGGCGGCACTGGCGATATGGACTAACACCTCGCCCGCTCCCGCCTTCAAGGTCAGGCTAACTGTCTCGGGATTCGCTTGTGCAAGTGTGGCGTTGCGGCCCGCGACATCGATGACCACGCTCGAGGCGCTGTAGTGATCCATCTCGCGGAATTCGGTGGCGGCCTCCTGTTCAAATTTTTGGGTCAGCCAGATTTGCGTGCCCTCCGAGCCATTGGCCAGAGTCGAGAAATGCAGCTTGATAGCCCCCTTGGCCAGCAGCGACTCAACGGTCTCGTTCTGTTGGGCTAGCACCTTTGCGCCGTCCGGGCTGATAGATGGCGGGCGCTTGGTGACGCCGGCTTTTTGCAGCAACGTCAGGTCCACCCGGATGTCCTGTGGCGCGCTGCGGCTATCCTTGATTCGCATGATAAACGCATCCGCATCCACCCCGGCAATGATCTCGGCGCTCACACCTTCGCCCGCAATGGCCAGCTTGCCATCATAGAGCGAGAGGTGATGCTTGGTGGCGGGACCAAAAGGGGTGCCGCCAAAATCCACCGTCACAAACCCGCAGCCATAGCCGAAATCGGACACCACCTTGGTCACATCCTCATCATTGGGCACGTCCCCGTTCACCGCTGTGACGGCGTTGTTGCAACCAAACACATCCGTGCGGTTGATCTGGAATTTCAATGCGCTGTTGCCGCTGTTCCAGACCAGACTGCCCATCTCACCGGTGCCTATCGGCATCCCGTGATAGGCTTTGGGTAAACTCCCGGTGAAATCGATGTCCGCTGTGGACACCAATTTTTGGTAATCCGCGGTGACGTGAGGTGCCCCCGGCGCGGCGGCCAAGCAGCGTAATGCGGTGACAGCCATCAGCAGGGGGATGGCCACGAAGGATGCGATTGTTTTATGTCTCATGGTGGCTGGTCGTTGATCTGGATGGCATTAGGTGGCTTGGCAATGCGGGCAAACTTGAGGCACACGCCGTCATGCAGCACCTCGGCATCGGCCGGAATCAGTGCGGCCATCATCGGGTTGGCACCCATGGCGGGCCGCGGTGGCATGGCATCGGATCGCCTCCGCTCAGGTGGATGGATTCCACGTGGACCTGCGCCGGGCGGCCCTCCCCCACCGGGAGTAAAGGGCATTTGCAGGCCGGATTTGATTTCGAGGAAACAAACGCAATCGTAGCGTTGCCAGTCTGAGGGTACCAGCGCGTAGGCATGGGCAATGTGGGTGTGGAGGAACCACGCCGTCCACCACTCCGCGCCGTGCTGGGCACTGATGAGCGTGTGATCGGATTGTGCAACATACCTAGCGAGACTGCGCAGTTCGGCCATTGCCGCATTGCTGAGGATGACGCTTCCACCACGCCGCAGCGTCGTCAGGGTGCTGCCGATTCCGATGATCAGGACAAAAACAGTTAGATTCCAACGCACCCATGGCGATGGGACCTGCAACACACCAAAAGCCCCGACCAGGATGGCGGGCAGGAGTGCGATGAGATAGAAGCGCATCGCCTTGTCCATGCCGAACCACGGACCGGTGATGACTAGCACGGTCAAGGCCGCGCCAGTGACGAGAGCGACATCCGCTTCGGGCAGATGCTTGCGGCGGTGCCACGCAACACCGAGCCCGGGAAGAACCGCCGCCGCAAACCCGAGATATGGCAACCAGCGCAGTGGGTTCATCCTGCCGTGCGGCGGCATCGGACCCTGCAATCCGTCATCGGAAAACTCCACCGGATGGGTCAGTGCCGTGATGAGGCGGTGAATACGGGCCGGATCGTACTTCCAGAGCACCAGCGCCCCGGCAAGAACCAGCAGCAGCACTCCCGCCACCAACCACGGCAGCACCCGATGCCAGCTAACAAAATCCTGCCTGCCGAGGAACACCCCCATCACCAGAACCAGCATGACCACCGTCGCGCCCAACACCCCGATATGCGTGAGACCTAACAGCAACAGACAGGCGAGTACGGCCACGCCGCGCATGGGGGTTGGCGCGCTGAGCCGGCGATGCAGCGCCATGGCAAGGAGCGCGAGCCACACCAGAGCGAGCGAGTTTTTCTGCAGGTCGCCAACCATCCGGAGCCATGGCCACGCGAAACACGCCAGCGCTGCGGCTGCCAGCGGCACCCCATCGCCCTGACCGCGCGCTTGTGTCCAGCGCCGCACCAGCACAAACACCGGCCACGCGACCAAGGGCGGCAGCACGGCATCGCACAACTTCACCGACCATAGGATCGCATCAGCCTGCCCCATGCCGCCCACCTTGATCAGCAACCACGCCAATGCCGCGTGCAGATGAAACGTCAGCGGCATGTCCGGAATGCCAAGCACGGCGCGCTCCATGAGGGATCGTGCCTGCACCAGGTAATAGGCACCGTTGACACCGGGCACATAATCCGTGCCGAACAAGAGCCAGGCCCGCGCCGCCACCGCCACGATGACAATCCCTATCACCGGTAACATAGTCATCCACAACTGACCCCGCGCCACAAGGCCGCTCTGGGAAAGCCGGAGGAAAGCGATTTTGTGCGCAGGCATTTTGGCTACCTTATGGGGTGAAGATGCCTATATGTGTGAGTCCGCGCAGAGCGGTAAGAATGGGTCGTTTCATGAGGCGGATTGCTACTTGAGTTTGGGGATCTGGCCACTGAAGGTCAGCTTGAAAGCATACGCGGGCGACTCGAAGGGTGCCTTGCCCACTTTGATGGCCAACCCGCCTGCGTCCTGGTTGTAGGTTAGCTTCTCGGATGACCCTAACAGCGAAATGCCGGTCAGCGTTGTCAGGTCGATGCGCGATGAACCTAGCGCCCTGACCCCGACCTGATCGTTGGACCATCCGAGGTTGATGACATATAAGACGGTGTTGTAGGTCAACGTGTCCACGGCAACCACCTTCTCTTCGGCATCGCGCTTGATCGTCCAAAAAAGTTTCTGAGCACCGCCAGCCTGCGCCATTAGCACCAGACTCTTGCCTTCCTCGAGTTCGACCTTATCCGGCGTGACCGAAAACGTATTGCCGGGATACTCGGCCAGTACGTGAGGCGTGAAGCCGGCAAGCCACGCGCCGGCGAACAGTAACAATTTCTTGGTAGTGATCATTCTTGTGATTCTTTCATTTTCGAGAGTCATTTGGATGGATCTTTGGTTGTCTGTGGCTGGGCGGTCTGGATCGTCACCGGTCCTAACAGACCTGAGGAAACTTGAGCGTCGCCGCCGCCCATGAACGCCTCGGTGCGCGTCCGGCGCTGTTCCCCGGGAAGATTGTTATCACCCGTCAAGCGGTTCGACCACAGGTTCACCACCGAGATTTCCAGAGTGTTGTCGCCCGGCTTGAGCGCCCCGCTGAGGTCCAGCCGCCACGGCGAACACCAGAGCACACCCAGGTCCTTGCCGTTGAGCGTGACCTTGGCGGTTTCCTTGACCGCACCAAGATCCAGCCAGAGGCCGGATCTGAGGTCGGAGGTCGGAGATCGGAGGTCAGAATGGCTCTTACTGACCTCTGACTTCTGACTTCTGACCTCTGGCGCAAGGTCAAAGACCTTGCGATAAACGGCGGTGCCGCTGAAGTTACGCACCTGGTGTTCCGGGCGCTTGGACCAGTCGTCCAGCTTGTCAAAGACCAGCAGGCCCTTGGCGGCATCACCGGTCAGGTTATCGATCGGATAGAACCACTTCGGGTCGAACTGGACGGTCCACGGACCGATGAGTTCCTGGATGGGTTGGAAAGTTAAGAAATTATGTGTAGCTCCATCTGACGTCTGATCTCTGACCTCTGACTTCTGAATCTCATTCCTAAACACCACGAACAGCCCGCCGTAGGGCCCGAACTCCAGCGGAACGGACGTGCGACCGTCCTTAACTTCGAATTGCGGCAGCGCCCGTTGCATGCCGGTCACCGGATCCCATAACTCCGGTTGCTTGCCACTTACACGAAACGTACACTCGGCCTGCAGCGCGGTGGCGTGCCGGTTGGTCACAAAGTAAATCTCGGTATCGCCGCTGCGGCGATGAATGAAATCCATCAGCGCGTTCTCGGCTTTGCTGGTGTAGGCGAAATCCACCGGCACCGCAATTTTTGCTAAAACCTCGCGGATGCTCACGCCACTGATCACGTGGCCTTTGCCGTAGGTTTTTTGCAGCACAGGCGCAGTGACATCGGTTCCCCACATCTTGTCCGCGATGGCCTTGAGTTTCTGGTCGCTTTGCGGATAGTCAGTTAGACCGGGTGTGCGCTTGGGTTTCGGGCCGATGACCGTCGCCCCGGCGGCAACCAGTTCCTCAATCTTTGCAATCACAGACAGGGGCATGACCGGTCGCTCCGGCAAAACCAGCACCCGGTAACTCATCCCATCCGGCAGCACGATCCGGCCGTCCTTGACCGCCAACCGCGTGAGCAGAATCTCCGAGTTGCACATGTCATAGTCATAGCCGAAGCCCCGCGATGGATCGATGTTCTTGGGTGGCACGAAATTGGGCACCTCGTCGCCGCTGTAGTAGAGCACGTCAGCCACAAACACCCCCTGCCGCAAGATATAACAACACCGTGACAGATAACGCAGCAGGCCCTCGGCACCCTGGTTCCACCACGTTTGATTGTGGCTGAAATGAATCCCGCCGAAAACCGACTTGCCGGGCAGGCCGGTCTCCGGACCGGAGGTGGCCGAGCCATGGATGCACAGCGCGTTGATGCCTTCGCAGAAGGCGTTATTGGCATGCAGCAGCAGATCGGCGGGGGCGGTGCCCCAGCGCGCCCGGCGGCCACCGCTGGTGAAGGCCTCGGAGGCCACCAGCGGTTTGCCATACAAATGCCCGGCGCTGGCCGCTTGTTTCGCGTTGACGTTCTGGGCGGCATCCATCCACCCCGGTGTCGTGATGGCATGATGATCGGCCGGCGCACCCTGGTTTTCCTTCCATAACTCGATCTCCCAGAACTCCGCCACCGGCACGTCCATGCGTCCCTGGTTCATC
>Ga0118677_10010456_pt1 | contig 14179 bp, 9 predicted proteins | sample AliMusrvi5mmetaG_FD_86154 | JGI IMG/M metagenome (GOLD analysis project Ga0118677, IMG submission 86154) | reverse complement strand
CCCGGCGCCATCAACGCAGATCTCGGGATGACTCAACTTAACAACGGCCCAGAGACGGGGGAAAGGTCGCTGTCGGGAACTCCTTCATATAGGCTTCCCCGTCTTTGAGAAGGGTATCCCGATCCCCGAGCAATAGAGATGCTTGTACAAGTTCCGCCGCAGCCTCATCTCTTACGCCTGCACATCCAGTATCCTTTTCCGAGCCGTTCAACTTTGCCACAACATCGCGGCAGAAGTCGCGAAGTTCTTTGAAGTTCTCATTATCTAAGTCGAATTGCATTACATACCGGATGTCACGACAATGGGCACTCTCAGCCGACTTGGAGGAAGGGAAGTATCCATATTGTTGTCGGTATCGCCACCGAAACCGTAGACCGTAGTACATTTTCAATAACCAATATTTGGTTGGCTCAGAGGACATCATGCGGTGCATTCGCAGGGACTTTTTTGTAATTTTCACCTCGCGTTGTGACGTGGCCTTGGCTGCATTTTCTGCGATAAGCTGCTCCCGGCGTTGATCATATTGTTGCATCCGCTCGACAATCTGTTTGTAGGCACCTTCTGCGGCAATCAGTTTCTTGGCAACTTCAGCAGGAGGTCGTTTGTGGGCAATGCCGGATCTTATATCTGCTATCCGTCGCTTTAAGTCTATTTGCGCTTCCGCGAACTGCTCACCTGCACCTCCAGATTGTTTGGACTCTTGAAGCTTGGCGATAGCTATATCCTTCTCGGTATTACTGCGTTCAAGAGCATCGAGTCTCTTAAGTATTTCGGGCATTGACCCCTGGAGTGCCTTAAGTTGTTGAGCCAAACCCTCAAGTACCTTCTCTCTAAACTGCTTATTCTCGCGTACAAATTGGCTGACCTGCTCTTGGCGAACTCGGACCAATGCATAGAAGCCATCTTTGCATTGCGCACGGTCATCTTGCTCCCACCCTTGTAACGCACCCTGTACGGTCGGCAACAAATCCGCGACTTCTTGGCGCACCGCAGTGCGGTCTTGCTCAGGTCCAACAATTTTTTCAATATCTGAATCTTGGAGATTTCCTGTCACCTGTTTCCCGAGATTTTGCAGCGCGTCCTCGCGGGCTTTTTCGGCATCAATACCCTTCCCCGCGCCATAGTGCCACTCATTATCGCGCGGCAAGGATACATAGAATCTAGGGGGGCAATCCTCCGCCATCGCGGTGGCACCAAAAATATTTATTGCTGTGAGCATCAATGCAAGAAAATCCATGCTTGCCCCCATTATCACACGGACATGGTCATCTCTGCGCTTGCCATTTGAAGTCTGACAAATTTTCGGTAATCTGGAGCCGGCTGCAATTCATTAGCACACCTCACCTGAACCATGCCTGCCGGTTGGCCAGGCAAGCTGTTTCTCCTGCCCGCGGGAATCAGCACGTTAGCGGGTGAGCGCCAGTTCATGAAAACTCGATCAACGAGTTGTCGGCATGGTTGCGCTACGGGTTGTTCGCGCAACGGAAACCCCAATTGCCGTAGCCGTGTTCATCGAGATAGGGTTTCGCAGCCTGGCACGACGCATTAGACGGATCATAATCGCCGCCGATGCAACAGCCATATATAGCTTGGCATGTCTGCTGGTCCGAGCAAGTGCCGCTTTCAGACCCCCATCTCCACGAGGTGACACAACACTTGGCGGACGCCTCTTGGCCTACCGGCCGTACAACCCTAAACCCTATATTTCTGAGACTGCTGCCTGGTTCTAGACGACCTCGACAAGTCGAGCGAGCGTGGTCTGCACCGTCTTCCCATGAGCCGCCACGAAACACCCGGTAGGGGCTCGACGGCTTCTCCCACGCGCTACCGTCAGTGGGCGGCGTGCCAGAATATGATTCGTGATACCTGTCCTGTACCCACTCCCAAACATTACCCGCCATGTCGCATAACCCCTGCTGCGTATTGCCCGCAGGCTTCGAGCATACCGATGCTGTTGCTCTGCCGCAACCTGAGATAAGCGCCCTATCACAGGTCGCATCTTCATTTCCCCAAGGATACTTCTGCTCCGTGCCCCCGCTTCGCGCCGCGTATTCCCACTGGGCCTCGCTCGGCAATCTGCCTCCGGCCCATTTGGCGAACGCCTCGGATTGATGCCAGTCTACGCCAACCACAGGCTGATCGTCACCTTTAAACCTCTCCCCGAATTCCTTGGGTGCCGTACAGGCTCCAGCCTGCATGCAAGCCTTATACTGCTCGTTCGTTACCAAAGTCTTGGCCAGCTGAAAAGGCTTGAGCGTGACGCTATGCGCTGGTCCTTCATTGCCATTGCCGGAACCCATCGTGAACGTGCCGCCCGGAATGGCCACCCATTCGATTCCATGTTTGCTGTGCCGCGTGACCGCGGGTGTGCCCTCAGGAGGCACATTTGCTGTTTCAGGTGGCAGCGACTCTTGTGGGGAGATTGCCCTTACAGGACGGAATCCCTGGTCAGTGTAGTCGGGTCGGTTGGGGGCACGTCCGATGCGGAGGGCCGAGCGCGCATCGCCGGTGGCGCTTTCATACGAGCCTCCACGAACCGCACGGTCGTAGCCCGCTGGATTTTCCCATGCGCTGCCATCCGTCGGTGCACTAAGATACGACTCGTGATACCAGTCTTGAACCCACTGCCACACATTCCCCGCCATGTCGCACAAGCCCTGTGTCGTGTTCCCCGCAGGTTTGGAGCACACGGGCACCGGTGTTCCTCCGTGGGGGGTACAGCCCTTGATGACAGCCATTTCGCATGTCGCCGCATCATCTCCCCAGGGATATGTCCAATCCTTACCCCCGCTGCGAGCCGCGTACTCCCACTCGGCCTCGCTGGGGAGCCTGCCGCCAACCCACTCCGAAAAGGCCTTCGCCTGGTTCCAATCCACGCCCACGACTGGGTTAGTGTCTCTCTCATACCAAGGGGGAAGATTGCTCAGCGACGGAGTACATGCGCCCGCCCTCACACAAGCCCGATACTGCTTATTCGTTACCAAGGTCTTCGCCATTTGGAACGTATTGACCGTCACCTGGTGTTGCGGTTGTGTATATGGCAACCACTCAGTAGTTTGGGCCGTGCCCATCTTGAAGCTCCCGCCCGGAATTGTTACCCATTCGATTCCAGCCTTGTCGCGCCGGGGATTCGCTTTCTTAACAGCAGCCGAAGCCCCCTGCTTCTGGGACTGGTCCGTTTTAGGGCCTTGCGCCCAGGCAGACGATTTGGGGCAAGTCAAAGCTGCGACCAACAAGGTCACCGCGATTCGTTTGGTAGTCAACATAGTGGGATTATAGCCCCTATTGGGCGTGGAAGGCAAAGCACTAGAACTGCCGGGGTTAAGAGGGGAATTGCTGGTGCAGGTAGGGAGCGGGGTGCTCAAAGACTCTACAATTCAAACCCCTGCCTGCGGTCGCGGTCCTCGGCACTCCTAGCGATAAAATTCCAAGCCGCGGTCCCTGCCCCTGTCACGGCTCAAATCCCTCTCATGCCTGCGCTCTTTCTCGATTTCCCGGTTGTGCTCGACCGCCTCAACGACCTTGGCCGCGTCAGGCTTCTCCATCCCCTTGGTCGCTTCCTTGGCGTTCCGAGCGCCGGAGGCAATCAGCCCGGCGGCGATGGCCTGCTTCGGGTCGTCGCAGTCGCGTAGAATCGTCGCGTTGGCCGCACGGCCCAGATAATCCTCGACGCGCTGTTGCTCCACAGGGGTGAGGTCCGCCCTGGCCTGGAGAGCCTGCCGCGTCGCCTGCAGCTCGTTAGTGCGCGCGGCCTCTGCGGCCCGCTTCTCCGCAGCCGCTTTCGCCGCCTCCGCCGCTTTCAGCCTATCCCCCGCCGCGTACTCGCGCTTAAGCGCCGCATCCCGCGCCGCCTTCACGTCGTTTAGGCCATTCTCTAGCGCATGAATCTTTCGCTGCTCCGCTTTCTCCTCGGCCCGCGCTTCTTTCTTCTCCCACAAGGGCGCCGTCCGCACCCGCTCCCCCGCCTGCCAAACCCGCGACTGGGCATTGTGCCATTTGAGGTCAAGGTCATCGTACTTGTGCCTCTCGGCCTCAAAACCCCGATGCGCCTCCCCCCGCTCGACCCGCGCCTCAGCCAGCTTCCGCGCGGCATCCTCCACCTCCGAAGCGGTCTTCGCGGCCTTTGACACGGTTTCCTTCGTGCCTTGGAACCTCTCAAGGCGCGCGGCCTCAGCGGCTCGCGCCTCCGCTTCCCGGGCCCGCGCCTGCGCCTCGTCCTGCGCCGCCGTCAGCCTCTCGCGCGCCGCCCCCCACGCCGTCATCGCATCGCCGTGCTTCCAGGAAGCGGCATCCACCCCGTGGCGCGCTTCCTCCTCATGGGCTTGCGCGGCCTTCTTCTCCCACAACCAGGCTTTCTCCACCCGCGCCTGTGCCTCTTTCCATTCCCTCGACGCCTCTTTGTAGCTCTCATCCGCGGCACTCAGCGACTCCGCCGCGGCCTTCTCCGCAGCCTGCGCCTCCTTCAGCTCCCGCGCGGCTTCGTCAATGCCCAAATCGCGGCGGTCGCTGCGCCCTTCGGCGCGCTCAACGGCGGCACCGGGCCGGCCGTTCCTGACTTGCTCATCATTAAGGAAGCGCAGCAGCTTGTCCTTGTCGCGGTCGGGCAGGCTACGGGCGGCGTCGTGGAAATCGCGGGTGCCGGAAGCGACCAGGGCCGCGGCGATCGCCTTGTTCGGCGACAGGAGATGCGCTTCAAGGTTGTGGATGCTTTCCCGCCGGCCGAGCTGCTCGGCGACGCAGTGTTTCTCCGCTTCGGTGAGATCCTGGCGCTCTCTCAAGCGCTCCTCAAGCTGCCTGAATTGCAGGAAGCAGGCGGCCTTGTCGGCGGAAGAGTCCACCAGGGCCTGGTTGTGGACGCGGAACTCCGGGTCCCGCTCGACTTTCAGCTCCCCGGCGCGGTCCGCGGCCCTTGGGGCTGCCTCCCTGGCCTCTTGCGCTATCTTCTCGGCCTTCTCCCATGCCAGCCGGTCCTTTTCCTCCCCCGACGCAATCGCCCTGGTTCGCGCCCATTCCGCTGCCTCCAATGCCTTCCGGGCGGACACCTCCGCGGGAAGGGGCGGGACCTGGGCGGCCTTGGCGGATGCCTCCTGCCGGGCGCGCAGGGCAAGCGCCTGCCGCTCCGCCCCTTCCGGGAGGGGAGAACGGCTGCCCTCCTGGGACGGCGCTTCCAAGCGCGCCGCAAACAGCACGTTCTCCCGGACCTGCGCCTCCCTTACCTTCGCTTCCGCCAAGGACAAGTCCGGGTCGTGCGTGTCCTGCTTGACGGTCAGGACGCCGGCTAGGTCCTGGAGCGAGAAGAAATCATCCGTGACGATCCTCACGTCCTCGCGCGCCCGCGTGATCTGGACGTAGGTGTTGCGCTGGTCCTGCAGCTGCGGCGTCGACGTGTCGGCCTCGACTACGACCTTGTCGTAGGTCTGGCCCTGGCTCTTGTAGGTGGTGAGGGCGTAGCCGTAATCAAGGGCGCTATAGCGCGCCAGGTCCAGCTCGACCTGTCGGCCGTCCTCGAGCCGGACGCCGAGCGTGTTCTTGCCGGTCTTGGTCACGGTCCCGACCTCGCCGTTGCGCACGTCGTAATCCTTGTACTCGTTCTGCAGGAAGACTACGCGCTCGCCTGCGGCGAGCTCCCGTTTGACCGAATGCCTGACGCCGTCCTCGTCCTGCCAGGTGAGGGTGTAGGCGCGGCCGGCGGAGAGCTCACCCTTGCGGGAAAGCCCTTCGCGGATGAGATTGTTCAGCTCCTCGCGGCTCTGCCGGCTGCCTGTGACGACAAGGGTGTCCTTGTCGTAGAGCTTGGCGACCTCGGCCCGGCGCTTGCCCGCGTCCTCGATCTCCTGGATCTTGTGGTTCTCGTTGAGCCGCGCCAGGCTCTCCCGCATGTGGCCGTTACGGGCCAGGTCCACGGCCTGGCGCAGCTGCGCGTTGCGCTGGCGGTAGTTCTCGGAGAGGCTCAGCAGTCGGCCGGATTGCTTTGCGTCCTCCACCAGGCGGTCGAAGGGCTTGCCCGCGCCCACGGACTGGATCTGGTTGCGGTCCCCCACCAGGACGACCTTGTCCTTGTGCTCGGCCGCGGTGCGCAGCAGGGCCGCAAGGTCCCGGCTGCCGAGCATGGATGCCTCGTCCACCACGACTAGGCGCGGATTGCGCGCCCCCTCCGGGATCGGAGAACTCCTGCCCTCCGGGGACGGCGCGCCCTTGCGCGCCGCCAGGTAGGACGCCAGGGTCGTGGACTCGATGCCGGACTCATCCTCCAGCTTGCGCGCGGCCACGCCCTGAACCGCGACGCCCTTGACCTCCCACCCTTGGCCCGCGGCCAGGTCGTTGACCGCCTTGAGCATGGTGGTCTTGCCGGCGCCGGCGTCGCCCTGGACCACCACGGTCCCGGAGCCGGCCGACAGGATCCCGGCCGCGGCCTCGGCCTGCAGGCCAGAGAGCCCGCGCCGGCCCGCGCCCCGCTCCGCCTCGCGGTAGGCGGCCACCTTACCGGCCGCGGCCGCGCGGTCCATGGCCAGGCCGGCCGCCGCTTTCTCGTGGCTCTCGACGCACTCCCGGTCCGCCCGGGCCAGCTCCCAGGTGGTGAAGCACCCGTCGTCCGTGGCAAGCAGGTTGCCCGAGTTGACCTGCTCATGCAGGCGCTGCTCGGCCTCGGTGTAGGTGATGGGGTTCCAGGTCTCGGAGCGGGCAAGCTCGGTGAGGTACTCGGTGATGACGGCATGGCTGCTGGCCCGGGCCTCGTGCTCGGTCGCGCGCCGGGCCGCCACCTGCCAGCGGCTGGCCTCGGTCTGCCGGCGCTCACCCGCCAGCTCCTGACGGGCCTCAACCGACCAGGTCGCCTCCTTGAACCACTGCTCGCGAGCGAGGACCGTGTCATGGCGGTTCTCTTCCGCGGTCTTCTGTTGGTGTTTCGCCACCCGGTCCCGCCAGCCGGCCAGGACGTCCGCCTTGACGATCTCCGGGGCCTTGTCCTTGCGGGTCTCGCGCCAGGCCTCCATGTCTCGCGCGCCCAGCTCCTTCCTGGCCTGGATCTCGGCCCGCCGGCCGGGGAACTCGCGCTCGACTTCCAGGGAGACCACGTCCAGGCGCAGCTCCCCCTTCTTGGTGTAGCTCACGGCGTACCCCAGCTCCTTGAGATGCGCCGCCAGGTTGGCCCGGTACATGGCCCCCCAGGCCTTGTTGAAGTCCCGGGTCATGATCAGGCGGCCGTCCAGGGACAGGATTTTGCCCTGGTAGTCGGTCAGGTTCATGACTATGACGTGGGTGTGCAGGTGCGGGTCGTGGTCCCGGTTAAAGCCATCGCGGACCGTGACATAGGCCAGGTTGTCGGTCTTGACCGGCGTCATTTCGCCTTTGGGCCAAACGCGGGTGCCGGCACAGTGCGCCTCGACCTCACGCATGGTCTCGGCCACGGCCCGGTCGTGGGCCTCCACGATCCGGGGATCGCGCGCGGTCAGCAGGCCCGCTATGCTCACGGTCTTGGGCGCGGAGAACACCAGATCTATGCCGTGGACCTTGTGTTCCCGGGTCACCTGGTTGCCGGCCGCGTCCCGGCCGGAGAGCAGGTTGGTGAAGGCCGCCTGGGAGATCTCGCCGCCGTCCCGCAGGCCAAGGGTCGGGCAGAGCTTACCGTGGACCCGGATGTGGCCCTGGGCGCCGGGCTCTTTGGAGACCGCCTCGACCCCGGAGGCCTGGGCGAAGTAGTAGTTCTCCTCCTTGGTGTGGTAAGCAGAAACCGCCTGCGGGGCTCCGGTCAGTTTGCAGGAGGTCAGCATTTAGGGATTCCCGGTCGCAACCTCGGCCTGGCCCTGGCCGGTGGTGCCGGCCTGCAGGCGCGCCAGGCGCTCGCGCCAGGCCGCCAGGACGTTCTGCTCTCCACGGTTCGGGTCCTTCCTCCTCCGGGTCACGCGCCAGGCCGTCATCTCCCAAACGCCGTGGGCCTTGACCTTCTCGATCCGGGCGGTGCGGCTGGAGAACTCGAGCTCGACTTCCGGGGCCACGGCATCCATGCGCCACATTCCGCCCTTGGTGTCGGAAACCGAGTAGCCCAGCTCCTTGAGCCGCGCCGCCAGCTTGGCCCGGTATGCGGCGCCCCAGGACTTGTTGAAACCGAAGCGCATGATCTGCTGGCCGTCCAGGGCCAGGACCTGGCCCTGGTACTCGGTCATGTTAAGGATCACGACATGGGTGTGCAGGTGCGGGTCGCGGTCCTGGTTGAAGCCGTTGCGGACCAAGACATAGGTCAGCTTGCCGGTCTGGACCGACCGCGGCTCGCGCTGCGGGCCGTTGATCAGGTCTCTCCGCGCGGCGGCGCAGCGGGCCTCGATCTCACGCATGGTATCGAGCACGGCCCGGTCGTGGGCCTCCACGATCCGCAAATCGCGCTCGGTCAGCAGGGCCGCGATGCTCACGGTCTTGGTCGCGGAGAACACCAGGTCTATGCCGTGGACCTTGTGTTCCCGCGCTACGACCTTGTTGCCGGCAGGGTTCCGGCCGGACAGGAGGTTGGTGAAGACGGCCTCGGAAATCAGCTCCCCCTCCTGCAAGCCGAGGGCCGGGCACAGCTTGCCGTAGCCTCTGGCCTCCACCCCGGAGGCTTGCGAAAAATAGTTGTCCTGCGTCTTGGCCAGGTGGGCCGAAAACGTCGCGGCCTCCCCGATGATTTTCATAGAGGTGACCATATCGCGTGAGAGTATAACAGATAAGGCGGCCTACCGCAATGGTGCACCTGTAATTCCGTGGCTGTGGCCGTATGCCGCTTACCGGGGACTCCTTGCGATCCGTTACGAGAATATATAGGGGAACTCCGAAAAAGCAATGAAGAAGACGGGCACGGCAAGGCAACGCGGACGGCCGGAAGCTCAGGCGTCCGGCTCGACCGTGCGGCCGATGGCGTGGCCGGCTGGGACCCAAGCGGCAGGAGCCGCGCGGGTGGCCGTGCGTAAGGAGAAGGGCCGTCGCACGGTCCCTGCCCCCTGTTTACCATACGGGCAGGGGAGCGAAAGGCGAAGCCTGGACCGATCCAGCCTTGGCCGGTTCAAAGGCGTCCCCCCCGCCAGCCCGGGGCCCGGGCCCGCGGCTGGCGGCCCGGCCCCCCGCGGGGATGCCGCCTGGGGCCAGCTCCACTGGCCAAGCCATGAGCCTGGGGAATGGGTCAGGGCTTGCGCCCTGGCCCATGTCCTCAGGCCACGGCCTACCGGACCTGGGAAAGCGGGCAGGGCCGGAAGTGGCGGTCCCGCTCGATCCCCATCTGCATCGGGCCCCGGAACGCTTCGAGCTCGTCCAGGTTGAAGTAGCCCAGCTCGGTCTCCAGGCCCTTGACCAGGCCGAAGAACTGCCGCTCGTTCGGGTCGTACTCCGTGGCGTACCAGGTCCAGGAGCCGCAAGGGTCGAAGAACTTGACGTGCGCGACCGGGTCCGGGTTGTCAGCCTGGGAGCCCAGGGGCGGAAGCACAGCCAGGTTCTCCTTGGTGAGCATCAGCATGGGGTTGGCCCGTAGCCGCAGGGCGGCCGGGTCCTGCTTGATGGTCCCACAAACGGCGGAGGCAGGCTGCTCGGACGCAGCCGGCAGGTCCTGGGGATTGGCCAGGGCCAGACTCCCCTTGTCCAGGACCGCCAGAATCAGCTCGCGCTCCTTGGCCGCAGCCATCACTTCGGCCTGCGCCAGAGCCTTGGGGCTCTGCCGCTTCACTTCCAGCAGGAATGCCTTGATCCCGGAGAACATCACGAATTCCCGGCAGCCGTCCTTGCGCTTCTCCGGCCCGCAGTGCAGCCAGTAGCCGCGCTTCTCTGAGGAGCCGCTGAAAAAGTTCATGCCCCCCTTGGAGTACGACACGTGAAGGCAGAGCACCTCACCGTTCGTCAGCGGCAGCAGCTTTTCTTTCCGATCCATTGTATTCCTCCTGTCGTTTTCAATTAGGCCGAACGGGCCCGAGAAACACAGGAGCCGGCGCACGGAAGTGCCGTCAAGGTGGAGACGCAGGGACAGGCTGGAGTCCGTGTCGGCCGGAGCCTTCTTGCGCGAGCCGTGTTGGCCTCCTGCGGCCTGGCCCAGCGCAGATGGGCCGCCGGCGAGGCCCACGGCTACGCGCGAATGGCGACGCCGGGCACGGAAGCAGCCTGCCGCGTACTACCTGGACGGACTGAGTACGTCGGCTAAACTGGAGAGGCCCGCGCGGGAGAGTATGAGAACCGGGCCGGGTCTCATCCACACGAGCCATGGATGGAAGACAGCCATTGCGGGGCGCAAGCACGCTCCGGGCTGAGACCCGTGCCTCACGCGGCCCCGCGGGGGGGCCGCGGCTCGGCACCGGCTGTAGGGGAATCAGCCCGGCAGGGCCGCCGAGACCCTGCCGGGCTGATGAGCACGGCCTATCCGATCAGGCCGTGCTCGCGGAAGGAGAAGAACGAATCCGCCGCAATCACGAGGTGGTCCAGGCAGGGTACGCCTAAAATTTCCCCGGCCCGCACCAGCCGACGAGTCGTGTCCCGGTCGTCCGGGCTCGGGGTGCAGTCACCACTAGGGTGATTATGTGCTACCGCCACGCCAGCTGCGCCCAAAATCAGCGCGGGTTTGAATACACAGCGAGGGTGAACGAGGCTGGCCTGCAAGGTCCCGATTGAGACGGTGTTTATTCCGATCACGGTCGAACGTGCAGAGAGCATCAGGCAGACCAGGTGTTCCCGGTCCAACTCGCCTTCCCCCCAGTAGGCCCGGACGATCGCAGCCACGCGCTCAGGGCTGTCGGCCAGCTTCGTCTCGGCCTTCACGGAGCCGTCCCGCACCAGGCGCACGCTATAGGCCGGGATGTAGTAATTCCGCGGCTTCTGCTCGGCCGCCACCGGTTGGACGCCGTTTACGGATTGAACTGCCGGCGAGATATCCTTGTTGGTCATAACTCCTCCTGTCGTTTCAATTGGGCTGAACGGGCCCGAGAAACACAGGAGCCGCTGCGCGGAAGCGCCGTCAAGGTGGAGGCGCAGGGACAGGCTGGAGTCCGTGTCGGCTGGAGCCTTCTTGCGCGCGCCGTGCTGGCGCTCTGCCGGCCTGGCCCAGCGCAGCTGGGCCGCCGGCGAGGCCCACGGCTACGCGCGAATGGCGACGCCGGGCACGGAAGCAGCCTGCCGCGCACTACCTGGACGGGCTGAGCACAACGGCTAAACTGGAGAGGCCCGCGCGGGAGAGTATGAGAACCGGGCTGGGTCTCATCCATACGAGCCATGGATGAAAGGACTTAGCGTGCGCGAGAATGAGCTTGCCCGAAGCGCGCGCACCGGATGTAGGTCCGGCTCAAGTGAGGTCGGAGTTTGCTAGACTTGGGCGGTCGTGCAGGAGGACAATCGAGACATTCGATAGCTGAGTAGATTTGGCTTCACCGGGACCGTGCGTAAGAGCACGGTAAGCTCATCTCGACGATGAGGGGGCATACGATCAACTGGGTTGAAGCCGCTGATGTACCTGTGCTTCGGCACGGGGAAAGGCGGCATTCAATTCCTGGTTATGATCGTAGCTGGGGTTGGGTGCCGCTGATTCTTTCCGGCCCACCTTAGTATCCTGGAGATCCAGGAGCGTGGACAGTCATGAAGATTATCGCCGAAACGCCGCACGTCCGTCTGGTCTGCGACGGCAAAGAGCATGTGGGCGTGGATAAGCAGAACGGGATCCGATATATCGTGCAGAAATGCGATTGCAAGGATAGGAAGGAACCGGCGGCCGAGGTTGCGCCGGCGCCTGCGGTATCGGAAGTTCCGCAGGTGCCGGCCGGGCTAAATTCCTTACGGCCGGCGGGAAGCGATTGCCCCCAAGCGAGTGAGCCGTCATCCGTTGGCGAGACATCCGCCGCGGAACGCAAACCAATATTGTAGGATTGGCGATAAGGCTAACGCCTTTCAAATTTTTGCTATGAGAGAGAGAGAGAGAGAGAGGCGGCTGACAACAAAAAGCGCGCCTTGGTCGTAGAGGATGCTCCCGATCTCAGCAGCCTGCTGGCACAGGTAATCAGCCTGGACGGCTGGGCCGTGGACGTTGTCTCTGACGGCGCTGAAGCCCTTCAGACCTTCAAGCCTGGCCGCTACGGCCTGGTCATCACCGACATCAATCTCGGCGGTGGCTTGGACGGAATCGCGCTGGCGCTCAAGCTACTGGCTCTGGAGCCGGGGCTGCGAATTACCGTGATGTCGGGAAGTTCGTCAACCTCAACTGACGCCGACCGGGCCAGGGCCGCTGGGCTTGGCGCAATTCTGGAGAAGCCGTTTGACCCAGCCAAGCTCCTAGCGATGATCCGTCGCATCTGAGCGTCGGCGATCAGGATAAGCGATAAAATGCAATTCTCAGACGAGAACCGGCATGCCTGGATACCCTCGGATTCGTTATACGCGAACGTCGAACCGTTTTTCTCGACGGGAAACACGCCAGGTTGTGGTTTGCGCCGGCGCGGGTAGGGCGTACGGCCGGCGACGAACCAAAACGGTTGCCCAGACCACCCTCCGCCAGGGGACGGCTCCGGGCCGGCGCCGCCGCGCCTGGTCTGGAGATCCGGTCGGGTCTAGCCCGCGCAGAGGACGGGGGGGAGCGAGCCCCCCCAACGAGCGGTCATCCGTTGGCGGGATATCCGCCGCAGATCGGCCGCGGCCGGCGTGACCGCCTAATCCTCCTGCATGAGCCGGAGGAGAGCCGCGCGGGCCCGGGCCAGCCGGGAGCGCACGGTCCCGAGCGGTACGCCGAGCTTGCGCGCGGTGTCCTCGTAGCTCAGGGCCTCGATGTCGCAGAGGGTGAGGATTTCCCGGTGCGCTTCGGGGAGCTGCCGCAGCGCCGCGGCCACGTGCCGGCGGGACTCATCGGCCAGCAGCTCGTCAAGGTGCGCGGGCTGCCCATCGGACAGTGCCTCCGGGAAGAGCAGCTCGCCCTCAGAGTCCTCGAGGTCAAGGGACGTGACGCGGGTCCAGGCGAAGGACCTATTTCTATCCCGAAAGGCGTTGAGGATGACGTGGCCGACCCATGTGTGGAAGGGGCGGGAAGCGTCGTAGAGGTGAGGCTTGGCGAGAACGCGGGCGCAAGCCTCTTGGAGCAGCTCGTCCGCGTCGACCGGGTTGTGGGTCAAGCTCCGGGCGAAGCCGCGCAGCTTGCGGACGTTGTCGGACGCCCACAGATCAGCAAGCGCCTGCCTGACGACGCTTTCGCTGTTGCCGGCTTGCCGTTGTGCCGAGATAGTCGTGGTGTGCATAGAGCCCGGCTATGCTCTGGGGTGTCAAGCGAATGGCGAAAAAATACAAGCCACATTCTACACAGCGCACCAGTTTGTAGGGGGCAAAGTCGAACCGCGTGGGCTTGCCGTTGCCGGCGCCGCATAATGGACAATCCGTCGTTTCCAGTTCGATGTTAGTGGACAGGCTCATTCAGAATTTTCTGCGTGGATTTTTTCAAGGGCGATCTTAACCCTTGAAATATTCAGGTTAAACCAGAGTAGGCCCATTTTTCCCGGTTTGGTCGCCGCTCCGTTGTCCCGTAACGGAACTACGGCGAAGGTCGATGAGATAGCTTGGCCGGTGTTTGACCTCCTCGTATATGCGGGCGAGATAATTACCCACGATACCTATGCTGAACATGACGATACTGCCAATAATCAGGACCAGCAAGATGACGGTGGGGAATCCTGCAATGCCGCGGCCCATGGCCTTGTCATATAGCGCTTTCGTTCCCAATACTATGCTGATGAGAAATGTCAAGGCGCCCGCCCATCCCACAACCTGCAACGGCAATGAGGAGAATGATGTGATAATGGACAATGAATATTTTACCAGGCGCAGCCGGGACCATGTCGCGTCACCACCGTGCCGCGGCGGAACCTCGAACGGGATGCGCGCGGAGGGGAAGTGCATCCACGTGATCAGGCCCCGGAAGAATCGCCCCCGCTCCGGCAATCGGCAATAGGCCTCCACGACTTTACGGTCCAGCAACTTGAAATCTGAATGATTCCGCAGATCGAACCCTGCCAGCCGGCTGAAGAGCGCATAGAACCCGTTGGCAAAAAGGCGTGTAAGCAGCGATTCACAGCCACGGTCAATTTTATAGGCCTCCACAACATCAATGCCCTCCTGCCATAGTTGGATCATCCGGGGGAGCAAGGCCGGTGGGTGTTGCAGGTCGCTGTCCATGACGATCACGGCGTCGCTCGGTGCGTGATCC